>ERZ761603.2176-NODE-2176-length-13786-cov-6.649334_pt1 | contig 13786 bp, 13 predicted proteins | sample MGYA00511879_ERZ761603 | MGnify/ENA primary metagenome ERZ761603 (study PRJEB28899, sample SAMN02850040) | bioreactor sludge metagenome | biome: EBPR Sludge; feature: EBPR Bioreactor; material: flocular biomat | place: Australia: Thorneside Wastwater Treatment... | reverse complement strand
AAAACGGTACTGTGGCTGATGATGCTGTTTTTTAAGTAAACGGCCGTTTTCCTCAAATTGCCCCCATAAAACGCCCTGGCTTGGGCGATTAGCCAGGGCGTTTTTTTTCGCCCCCTCTTTTTGACAGCCCCCCCAGGCTTGCTATAATTGCCCTAGACTCATTAATGGGCATAACTCTACAATTTGCTGTGTTTTGTCCCCAACGAACTACAAAAACTTAACATTTTATAACGCAGAAACACAATTCATCATTCCCTGCGTAGGAGAAACTTGTCATGAGTGAAGAACAAGCTGAAACAATGGAGCAAGAAGCCGCTCCAGAGGTCAAGCCAACCAGCATCAACGACCTCAAACCCAAAATGAAACTAACAGGAACCGTCAGCCGACTGGAGCTGTACGGTGCCTTCATTGACCTGGGCATCGGCCCCAGTGCTCTGATTCACATTTCCCAGCTGGGCAAAGAACACGTCAATCGCGTCGCCGACGTGTTAAGTGTGGGTAACGAGGTTTCGGTGTGGGTAGACAAAGTAGACCCACAGCGGGATCAGGTGATGGTTACCATGATTGCCCCACTGGACGTCGAATGGAGTGAGCTGGACAAGGGGCAGGTCTACACCGGCACCGTCAAACGGCTGGAAAACTTCGGCGCTTTCATCGATATTGGCGCAGAGCGCGAAGGTCTGGTTCACATCAGCGAGCTGAGCCACAACTACGTCAAACACCCTTCCGAGGTGCTGACGGTCGGTGGCGAGGTCCAGGTCCAGGTTTTGGGCTTTAGCAAGCGCAAGCGTCGGATCGATCTCAGCATCAAAAACCTGCTGGAAAAACCTGAAGCCCAGGTCAGCGAAGCGGCCCCGGCTCAGGTCTACGAATACGAAGAAGAAGAAGTCGAAGATGACATGCCAACAGCCATGGAAGTTGCGCTGCGCCAGGCGATGGGTGACTCAATCCCGATGCGCCCAAAAGGTGGCAAGAAAAAGAAGAAGCAAAGAAACAGCAAAAACCGGGCTCAGCAAGAGGACATCCTCAGCCGGACACTCCAGGTTCAACACAACGGTTAATCTAAAAGCAAAGCCCCGAGATTCGGGGCTTTTTTGCTCAACCAATTTCAGATTAAAAAATGTAACCGGCCAGTTGGCATCCCGCACAAGGGCGCTTCGCATCCCGTATACTAGAGAAAACTGAAGGTTTTCTAAAATATGGCTTCTGGCCAATCGAGCATCCAGGCGGTAAGCTGACTGCCAGGCACGACGGTGTAGACCGCCTCAGGCACAATCAGCAAGGCGTTGGCCCTGACCAGCGAGGTCATGATGTGGGAGCCCTGATCGCCTGTTTGGGTTGCTTCGTAACCGCTGCCCGAACGGGTCACCACAGCCCGCAGATAGCTTTCGCGCCCATCGGAGTGAATTTCTTCGCGAACGGTTGCCTGGACAGTGGGCCGGTCCAGCAGGGCTTTGCCCGACATTTTCAAAATAGCTGCTCGGGCAAAGCGCTCAAAAGAAACCATAGCGGAAACTGGATTTCCTGGCAGCCCCAGGTAAGGCACGCCGTGATAGGAACCATAGGCCAACGGCTTACCGGGGCGCATGCGCACCCGCCAAAAGCCGACGTTGCCTTCCTGCTCCAACACCGCTTTCACCACGTCGTATGCCCCCACCGAGACACCGGCTGAACTGATAAACAGGTCGGCTTGGGCGTCCAGACCTTCTTGAAGCTTTTGACGCACGGCCGTTTCCGTATCCCCCGCAATACCCAGCACAATCGGCTCAGCGCCCAGCGCCAAAACTTGAGCCGCCTGAGTGTAGCCATTGCTGTTGCGAATTTTGCCTGGCTGTAGGGGTTGATCGATCTCCAACAGCTCATCGCCGGTTGCCAGAATCGCCACGCGGGGGCGTCGAATCACTTCAACCTCGCTAACGCCCAACGAAGCCAGGACACCTACTTCCTGCGGCCGTAACACATGACCCTTTACTAAAATCGTGTGGCCCGCCTCGATATCTTCGCCAGGATGGCGGATGTAATCGCCAGGTTGCACAGACCGGTTGACTTGAATCTGTGTCGGCAACGGCCGTTCCCGGTTGCGCCACGCCTCGTTGGTATCCTCCACCGGCACCACAGCATCGGCCCCTGGTGGCAAAGGTGCGCCGGTCATGATGCGTACGGCCGTGCCGCGTGCCACCGTTACGTCCAGCACCGCCCCCGCCGCCACGTCACCAATTACCCGCAGCGTGGCGGGATTGTCTGGGCTCGCATCGGCCAGGTCAGCGGCAATCAGCGCGTAGCCGTCCATCGACGAGTTGGCAAAGGGCGGCAGGCTGACCTGCGCCACCACGTCTTGGGCCAGCACACGGCCCAGGGCATCCAGCAGCGGCACCCGCTCCGCGGGCAGCACAGCAACACCGGCCAGGACGGCCGTCAGGGCTTGTTGTACAGTTAAATATTCGGCTTCACTCATGGGCTTTGTCTATAAAAAGATGGGTTAGTCGGCCTCAGCCGACCCACAAGTTACGCTTCAATGGAGGCAAGACGGCCGTCTAATTCCAAAACATCGGCGGCATTCTGCATGGCGGTCAGCACATTTTGCACGTGACTCCACAAATCGAGCGAACCGGCAAAACATTCGCGGCTAAAATCGGCCGTCACTTCTTCGACATGTTCCCGGCCAACTCCGGCGGCAAAACGCCGATCCTTCCACTTTTTGCGAATTGAGGCAACGGTAACCTCAGCGATGTTTTTGGACGGCCGTACCAGCGTCGTCGCAATCACCAACCCGGTAATTTCGTCGCAGGCCAGCAGGGCATAATCAATGGGTTTTTCGCGGGGAACGGCCGTACCTTCCGTGTAGTGCGACAAGATCACGCGAATTATCTCCTCGTCCCAGCCCCGCTCACGCAAAATCTTTGAACCCTCAATCGGATGCCGGTCCAGGTCGGGATGAATCTCCCAATCAAAATCGTGCAGCAGGCCTACCGTTTCCCAGTAATCCACATCTGCGCCCAAGGCGTTGGCGTACCAACCCATTGCCGCGCTCACGGCCAGCATGTGCCGCCGCAGCCCCTCGTCCTGCACAAACTCGCACACCAACGCCCAGGCCTCTGCTCGATCATGCATCGAATTCTTCTCCGCCTTCGTCTTCGCCCTGGTCTTCAAGCACGGGCTGGTCTTTTGCCCCGCAGTCGCAGGCCCCGCCCTCATGTTTGGCACAGCCCGCCTCGGCCTTTTTCTTCAGCGCTTCGAGCTCTTCCATCGGTTCAAGCTCGTGGCGGAACACTTCGTACATATCATCTTCCACCTGCACCAATACCGAGTCACGCAAAACGCGCACATCGCGGACTCGCCCTTCGCCATGCGGCGTGCCCACGCGCTTACCCACTTTGGGCAATGTTTTGCGGGCTTCCACGTACTGTTCATACTCATAAACCAGGCAGCAGCGTAAACGGCCGCACATCCCCGTAATCTCTTGTGGACTCAACGAAATGCCCTGCGCCTTGGCCATGCGAATGGAAATGGGGCTGAATTCGGTCAAAAAGGTAGAGCAGCAGCGCGGCGCGCCACAGGCACCATAACCACCCATAATTTTGGCCACATCGCGCGGGCCAATCAGGCGCATCTCAATTTTGGTACGAAAATGTTTACCCAACGCATTCTGCAACGGATTAATGTCCAGCTTTTTATTCTCCGTAGTGTAATGAACGGTCAGCCAGGAGCCATCAAAACTGTACTCTGCCTTCACAAACTTGGCATCGCGGATGTTGAACGAAGCCGCCTTTTCACGGCAGCTGATCAACGCGTCCAGTTCTTTAGTCTCCCACACCTGCTTCATCACCATGTCGCGTGGATTGGCCTTGCGCTCAATGGCCCGCATGCCACGCTGACGCTGTGCCTCTTCCTGGGCGATAAAGCTGATCACCTGCCCCAGCTGGCGGCCTCGCTTTGTTTCCACAATGACGTAATCGCCCGGCTCCACATCGTCATGGTTGCGGCCTAGCTTGAAATAATAGAGCTTACCCAGCTTCTGAAATCGCACCCCTACAACCGAGGTGCGCTCTGCGGCTACAATTGCCATAAATTAACTCCATTCAAGAGGTTCTAAACGCTACTGGCATCACCAGAAAGTGAGTCGCAACAAGAGAACCTGGATTAAGAAATAACGGTACCAGTATAAGCTACACCTGCCAGATGTAACTTTTTTGCTCAGATAAGATTTACTTATGTTATCATAACCTGACCACTTTTTACCAATATCTTAACAAAAAGGCCAGCCCCGCTTACCCTGGGGCGCGGCGCTGGCCTCACTTTTTAGCAAAAAGGGCTGGCGTTATCCCACCAGCTCAATCGGAATGAAGTTGTTGGACTTTTGTAGGGCCAACACGCTCACACGTGCCGCCACTTTTTGGGCGATTTCCTGGATGGCGTTTGCGGCTGGCGAACCGGGGAAAGCCACCACGATGGGCTGGCCATTGTCGCCGCCCATGCGGACATTGGCATCCATCGGCACGCTGCCCAAATAGTCCGACTGGTAATCGGCGGCCAATTTAGCCCCGGCCCCGGTGCCAAAAAATTCCCCGCTCATGTTTTCCACGACACCGAGAATCGGCACTTCGAGCTTCTCAAACATCTTCAAGCCACGCAGCGCATCGGCGGCGGCCACCTGCATGGGCTGGGTCACCACGACGGTACCGGAAAGCGGCAGCACCTGGGCCAGCGTCAGCTGCGCGTCGCTGGTGCCGGGCGGCAGATCGATGATGAGGTAATCGAGTTCACCCCACTCGACATCGGAAAGCAGCTGGGAGATGGCGCTGTGCAGCATAGGACCACGCCAGATGAGCGGCTGATCGGGCTGCACCAGGAAGGCCATCGAGATAAATTTGACGCCATAGTTTTCGGCAGGCACCATTTTGCGGTTACGCGGCGGCGGCATTTGGGCCACGCCCATCATCATCGGCACGTTGGGGCCTAAAATGTCGGCATCTAGCAGCCCAACGCTGGCACCGGTTTGGGCCAGGGCAATTGCCAGGTTCACGGCGATGGTGGACTTACCAACGCCACCTTTACCGCTGGAAACGGCAATGGTGTTGCGGAACGATTGACCCAGCTGGTCTTTAATCCGCCGGTCGGCCGGTACATTGGCATCCCAACCGATGGTGATTTTGCCAATTCCAGGCACACTGGCCAGGGCAGCACGGCTGTCTGCTTCCATTTTGCCCTTGAGGGGACAGGCTGGGGTGGTAAGCATAATCGTAAAGCTCACATCGCTGCCTTCAATTTTTAGATTGCGGATCATGTTCAGGGATACGAGGTCCCGATGCAGTTCCGGTTCGATGACAGTGGCCAGGGCGGCCATAACAGCCGTTTCCGTCACCCCACCCTCTTTATTTCGTTTAAACATGGTTGCTCCTTAAACAGAGATTGCGTACCTCACCCGGGGATGAAATACGCAATGCTCATAAAAGTCTTCAAATGATGCGGCGCGCAGAAATTAGTAGTATTCCCCGCGGTAGAACAGCTGCTTGGTGTGATCTTCGGACAGTTTGGGAGCATCGGCCGGATCGGCATCTCTGCCGTGTTCTTTCTTCCACGCCTTCAGCTCTTCCACGTGGTCACGAATGGCGGCTTCGGCCGCTGCCTTTTGCGGGGCAATCTCACGCCAGTAGCTCAGCGGCTTGCTCAGCCGTTCTTTGTCATGGATGTGGGCCGTGGTGCGATCGTAGCTGGCCAGCTCGTAATCGTGGTCTAGCTTAATGGCATCAAACGGGCAGAACTCCATGCAAAAGCCGCAGTTCATGCAGATGTCAATGTCGATGTAAAACTCGTTCGGTTCGGGCTTGGGACGGCCGTTTGGCTGCACCCCACGCTCAATCCAGATACACTGCGGCGGGCACACCTTGGCACAAATACCACACGAGGTACACCAATCCTTGCCCCACTTCTGCCCTGGCGGCGGATCGTCCGTCACCAAAAACGGCACAAAGCGGAAACGTTCCGGCACTGGCAGCTTTTCTTCCGGGTAGAAAACGGTTTTGACACCCTTACCCTTCAAGCCCTGCCGCACCTTCAGTGCTTCATCATTGTAATAACGGCCGCCACGGGCTGCCCAAAAAATATCGTCCAGGTAGGAATCCACGAAATGTTTCATCGTGATGGCCATACCTTTCAAAATGCCAAGTCCGTACATAGCTTCTCCTCAGCAACGTTTCGTAAGCGACCCGCAATCAGTTACCTGATTAAGTGGCCACTTACGTCAAGCCGTCCGCACAATTCCGCAGCGCGTGGGTGCGCCCTTTGTTGGCGGACGGCCGTTTAGCGGTCAACTTCGCCCAAAACAATATCAATGCTGCCTAAAATAGCAACAACATCGGCCACTTTGTGCCCTTCACACATCTTGCCCAGCGGGGTCAGATTGATGAAAGATGGGGCGCGCACGTGGTAGCGGTCTGGGTTCGATTCACGGCGGCGGGTGGTGACATAATACCCCAGCTCACCTTTGGGATTTTCGACACGGCCGTATGACTCACCCGCATTAGGCATGCGAATGGCATATTGTGGCTTGCCGGAAATAATCGGCGCACCCTTGGTCGCCTTGATGTGCGGCAGCACCTGCTCCAAAATACGCAAACTCTGCCGCATTTCATCCATACGAATGAGATACCGATCGTAAATATCCCCATTAAAGCGCACCGGAATATCAAAGTCGAGATGCGCATAGTAGGAATAAGGTTCCGCCCGGCGCACGTCGTACTGCACACCGCTGGCACGCATTACCGGACCTGCCGTGCTGTAAGCAATCGCATCTTCCCGCGACAAAATCCCCACGCCAATGCTGCGGGCGCGCACAATTTCGTTGTTGGTCATCAGCCCATCACCCTGGTCCAAAACGGCCGGGATGTGCTCATAAATCAGCTCTTCCAGGAAGCTAATCGTTTCCTGTTCGCGCACGTAGTCGGGCAAATCGTAAGCCACGCCGCCAAAACGCATGTAGTTGCACATCATGCGGGAACCAGCAGCGGCTTCAAAGAAGTCCAAAATAAGCTCGCGTTCCAGGTAGAAGTAGAGCATCGGCGTTTGCAGCGCACCCAAATCGTTGAGCAAAAAGCCCAAAGCCCACAAATGGTTACAAATCCGGGTCAGCTCCACCATTAAAATGCGGATCCACTCGGCCCGCTCCGGGACATCCTGACCCAGCAGCTTTTCCACGGTCAGCACATAGCCGTGGTTGTTGCCCATCGAGCTCAGGTAATCCAGGCGGTCGGTGTAGGGAATGTTTTGAATGAAGGTATTGCGCTCGCCAATTTTCTCGTGGTTGCGGTGCAGGTAGCCCATCACCGGCTTCAGGTCGAGTACCGTTTCGCCATCCAGCGTAACCACCATGCGGAACACGCCGTGGGTTGAGGGATGCTGCGGACCCATATTGACGGTGATTTTGTCGGTTTTCAAGCCAGACTGCTGGTCACGGCTGTAGGTGATGCCGGTGTACATTTCGGTTTCGACATCATACTCATCACCGGTGGGCAGCCAGCCAGCGGGATACTGTACATTTTTGCCGTAAGGTGTCTTTTCCTCAGCGCGGAACACTTCACCCCCAGGCCAACGGCTGCCAAACGGCTTGTGCTCTTCCTCGAAGAACACCTCGCGCCAATCTTTGCGCAGCGGGTGCCCGGCAAAACCATCCCAGGTGAGAATGCGGCGCAGGTCATGGTGGCCATCGAAGTGAATGCCGAGCAAATCCCACGCTTCCCGCTCCTGGAAGTCAGCGCCAGGCCAGATGGGCGTGAGGGACGGCACGACGGGATTGTCGCGGTCTACCTGCACATGCAGCACCAGGGCGCTGCCACCCTGATCGATGCTGTAGGTGTGGTACACCACCTCCATTTTGTTGTCGGTGATTTGGTCCACCCCGGTGACGCTGCTGAGGTAGTTAAAGCCAATGTCGTCGCGCAGCGCGGTGGCCACTTCAACCAATTTTTCCGGGGTGACCATTAAACCCGAATAGCCATCACGCGTATCATCGCTGACGGCATCGGGAAAGCGTTCTTTCAGCAGGGCGGCGGCACGTTCAACCGGGTTTTGGTTAACGGCCGTTCCATCTTCCTGGGGCATATCATCAAGAATCATATCGCTCATGAGTGATCCTTCTTCGTGTGTGGGGCGCGGTTAAGCGGCAGGTTCGGCTTCAGCCTGGGTACGGGCAGCTTCCGCCTTGATGAGGTTCAGCTGGCGCAGATCAACCAGATCCGGGCCAAGAACGGGCACGGGGACCAGCCCCGTGGTGGGATCATCTTTGCGGTACCAGGGCACTGTGGCAATCGACTGCTGGTCGATTTTTTCCTGCAGGGCAATTAAACCGTTAATAAGCGCCTGCGGGGTAGGCGGACAGCCAGGTACATACACGTCTACAGGGATAAATTTATCAATGCCATCAACGACGTTGTACCCTTCTTTGAACGGACCACCACCAGAGGCACAGGCACCCATGCTCAGCACGTAGCGCGGTTCGGGCATCTGGTTGTACAGGCGCACGATGGTCGGCACCATCTTCTTGGTTACCGTGCCAGAGACAATCATCAGGTCAGATTGGCGCGGGGTAGCGCGAAACACTTCCATGCCAAAACGAGCCAGATCGTAACGGCTGGCGGCCGTACAGATCATTTCAATGGCACAGCAGGCCAGACCGAAAACCATCGGCCAAACGGAGTTGCGCCGACCCCAGTTGTAAACGGGGTCCAAAAGCTTGGCAATGTTGGTAATCACCACATTGTTGCTCAGTTCATCGGGAACGGTAATTTCTGGTGAACCAGCGGCTGAACGGTCAGCTTGCGTCATGAATTGGTTGCCTCCTCATACCAGACGGTTTGAATATCCAGCAAAATCCGCTCAGTTACCAGGGCGGGGTCATCGGCGAAGCCGGGCAGGCTTTCCACGAGTTCGGCCAGCTCTTCCAGACCGACGTCTTCTGGGTTACGCTCTGGGTATTGTGTCATCAACGCCACGGTGATGGCGTAGGTCGATTCCCAATACAGCTGGTGCGGTTGTTGACTCACTGCGTGGTACCTGTCCGGCGGGTTCCCCTGAATCGTGACAAATGGTGTTCAGTGGGTAACGGCCGTTTGCAGGGATATTTCCGTTTTAAACTAAACACAAAATTTTGTGCGCCAAACGCAGGAAAATCTTGTCTTTATCTCGATAGGTTTAAGTATATTACAATGTCATTGATGGGGCGAGTTTATTTATGACATTTTTCACAATGAGTGTATCTTTGGCCAGGACTATTGTCAAAAATTATGCACCAAATTGATATCGTTTCAACCACTCAGGGTGGCAAACGGCCGTTGCTCCCACCGTCTTCTACCCCACGAAAACCAAATGACGTGTAACCAACGACGCTCACGATTACCACGGGACATCCCTAATTTTGCGGCATCAGCGTGCTGGAAAAGATTCATTCCTACACCTTCCCATTACGATAAACATATGCTCACCATTTGCCACAAAATCGCCCCCTGATCTGTTTGGCACAACGCCGCATTTAGGGTATCGTTTTCAGGTGCACTGTAAACAGCACAATCACTTTTCCACTAAACAACCACAAAAAGATCAAGTCAAACCTTAGGAGATTGCTAGATGAGTGACGGCGCAAAAAAAATCGGCCTGATTATTGGCCAGGAATGGGATTGGCCTGAAGCTTTTATGCAAGCCATCAATGAAAGTGACGCCAACGTCACGGCCGAATTGGTCCAGTTGGGCGGTACTTTTATGGATGAAACGTGTGACTACAATGTCATCGTCGACCGTATTTCGCACGAAATTCCCTACTACAAAGCCTATCTCAAATACGCCGCCATTCAGGGTGCCTATATCATCAACAACCCGTACACCTGTTCGGCCGACAGCAAATTTTCCAGCACCGCTCTGGTCAATCGGCTGGGTCTTAAAAGTCCGCGCACCGTCGTTTTGCCGAACAAGCAGGTAGACAAAGACGTGACGCCCAGCACCTTCCGTAACCTGAAATATCCTATGGATTGGCAGGCGATCATTGATTATGTCGGTGTGCCCGCTATCTTTAAGGACAATCTGGCCAGCGGCCGTCGCGGGGTGCATCGGGTGCATAACGTAGATGAGCTCATTCAGCGCTACGATGAGAGCAGCACACGCACCAAAATCTTGCAGCAAATCATCGAGTCCGATGAGCACCTGCACTGTTTTGTCATTGGCCAGAAGAAGGTGTTGTCGCTGCCTTACTCGCTGAAACACGGCCGTTACCAGCAAAACACCCTGGCCAACGAAGAAGGCAAAGGTCAGCAGTTGGCAGCCGATGCCCTGCGCATCACTCGTGCTTACCAGTACGACATCAATATGGTTGAATTTGTCATCAAAGATGGCACCGCCTACGTCATCAACGGCACCTACCCCACCCCCGACATAGATCGCACGTTGATGACCGAAAGCCAGTTCCAGTGGTTGGTTAAAGAAATTGCGGCCCTGGCGATTGAACGAGCGCAACGGCCGTTGCCGCAAGCTGGCATCTTTAATCCATCTGAAACCAACAGCTGAGTGTTGATTCGCCTAATCCATCGGTTTAATGGCGAATCGGCCATAACGCACACCCCACCTGTGCAGTTGTGTCCATTGAATCCGTATTCAAGCATGTTATAATTGGCGGCAATTAGTTGATGCATCAACCAAAACCGATCCGCATCACATCTTTAAATCCGCCACCACGTGAATGACAGAACTGTTTCAAGAATTTCTACCTATCATCCGGTAGATAAGTCATTGACGTAAAAGGATCAAAAAAAATATGTCACATCTAAACGATAAAGTTCCCGAGAAAATCGGCCGTATTACTGAACTGGCCTACAACCTTTGGTGGAGTTGGACCCCCGAAGCACGCGGCCTCTTTCGTCGCCTGGATTACCCCCTCTGGCGCAAAACCCTGCACAACCCCGTGCAAATGCTCCAAGAAATCAGCCCCACCAAACTGCAAGAAGCCGCCCAAGATTCAACCTTCATCCGTCAGTACAACAAAGTCATGATGCTCTTCGATGAAATGTTGAAAAATCGAGGCACCTGGTTTCACCAAACCTACCCGGAACTGAGCGACAAAACCATCGCCTACTTCTCCTTTGAGTTTGGTCTGCACAGCTCACTGCCCATCTACTCCGGCGGCCTGGGCATTCTTTCGGGCGACCACGCCAAAGAGGCCAGCGATTTGGGCCTGCCCTTTGTCGGCGTCGGTTTCATGTATCCCCAAGGCTATTTCCGCCAGCGCCTCCCTTCCCACGGTTGGCAGGAAGCCGTCTACCACCAGCTGGATATCAGCCAGGCACCCGTGCTGCCTTTGCTGAACGGCAATGGCCACGAAATGCGCATCACCGTCAACCTGGCCGGGCGGCCTGTGCATGCCCGCGTCTGGCATGTACGAGTCGGCCGTATCCCCCTCTTCCTCCTCGACACCGACGTTGACGAAAACGAACCGTGGGATCGTGAACTTTCCGCCCGCCTCTACGCAGGCGATTCAGAAACCCGCATTCGGCAGGAAATAATGTTAGGCATTGGCGGCGTCCGTGCCCTGCGCGCCCTGGGCATCAACCCTGCTGCCTGGCACATGAACGAAGGCCACTCGGCCTTCCTCACACTGGAGTGCATTCGCGAACAGGTGAAACAAGGCAAAAGTTTTGATGAAGCCACTGAAATCATCAAAAAACAATCCATCTTCACCACCCACACACCGGTTCCGGCCGGGCATGACGCGTTTGGCTTTCACCTGGTTGAACAATACTTTAACGGCTTCTGGGACGAACTGGGCATCAGCCGCGAACGTTTCTTGCGGTTAGGTGGGCACGAGGAAGAATGGGGCATGGCCTTCAACATGACCGTGCTGGCGCTTAACCTGTCTGGCCAGTCCAACGGCGTAAGCAAGCTGCACGGTGCCGTCTCCCGCCAGATGTGGCAAGAAGTGTGGCCCGGCAAATCTGCAGACGAAGTGCCGATTAGCTCCATTACCAACGGGGTACACGTCCCGACGTGGGTCGCCGGCGAAATGGACAACATCTTCGACAAATACCTCGGCCCTGGCTGGCTGGATGAACAGGATACTCAGGCCATCTGGCAGCGTCTGGCTGAAGTACCAGACAATGAAATGTGGGAAGTCCATCTTCTGCTCAAGCGTAAGCTAATGAGCTTCCTCCGTGAGCGTGCCCGCCGACGTTGGGTAAGTGGGGGCAGCGATCCGACCCAGGTCTTAACCAGCGGTACACTGCTTGACCCCGAGGCGCTGACTATTGGTTTTGCCCGTCGTTTTGCCACTTACAAACGAGCCACGCTCATCTTCCGAGATTTGCAGCGGCTGCAAAACATCTTGTTGGATACCCACCGCCCGGTCCAAATTGTCTTTGCGGGCAAGGCGCACCCGGCCGATGAACCCGGCAAATCACTCATTCAGCACATCTACAATCTGGCCAAGCACAACCAGGTTGGCGGCCGCATTGCGTTTATTGAAGATTACGACATGCACATGGCCCGCTACCTGACTCAGGGTGTGGATGTCTGGCTAAACAACCCGCGCCGCCCCCGGGAAGCCAGCGGCACCAGCGGCATGAAGGCCGCCATCAATGGCATCCCGAACATGAGCATTCTGGATGGCTGGTGGATGGAAGGGTACAACGGGGCCAACGGCTGGGCCATTGGTGACGATCGCGAGCTGGGCAACCAGGATATTCAGGATGAGTTTGATGCCAACTCCATGTACCAGCTTCTCGAAGAGGAACTTGTGCCGCTCTATTATGACCGGGATCGGGATGGTATACCGCGGGGTTGGGTGGAAATAATGCGGGAAAGCATTCGCTCCTGTGCGCCGATGTTTGGCACACGCCGCATGATTAAAGAGTACACCACCAATTTGTACGTTAAAGCCATGCTGGCCGGTGAAGCCGAACCAGCTTAATCTGAGTGAGCATGAATCGCTGGCTAAAGCGCATTGGCTATTTATTTCTGGTGCTGTTGTGGCTCATGGTCATGGCGTTCCCAACGTTTGCCTTTTTCCTGGCAACCCAAGGGGAAATCCAGTTAGGCGATGAGCCACGCAGTCACATTCGTTTTTTTATGGTTCAAGAAGAAAGCAGCAGCGGGGTGGGCGTTGAGTGGGTGCGGGATGCAGCTCGGGTAGAAAACTGCACCCGCACCACGCTGCGCTACTTTTTGTGGGAAGGGCGTGAAGCTGGCCAAAACGTAAGCTTTTGCCAATGTTACGATCCGGTCACGGATGCCCCGCTGCCTATCGAGGAGAGCAGCTGTACCCCATGAGTAACATTGCCTTAAAGTGGACCGGCCAGGGAAGTCAGATGTTTGTTGGCCGGGATTCTTACGGTCACATTATTGTTTCAGGTTCCTGGCCGCAAGACAATCAGGAGTGGCAAGAGTGGAAAGGTGTCAAGCCATCCGACCTACTACTGCTGAGCCTGGCCTCCTGTTCAGCGTATGACGTGGTGCTGATCTTAAGCCGCCAGCGCCAGCAGTTGACTAACCTATACGTGGCTGTAGATGGCCAGCAAGCGGCGGAAGCGCCTTACCAATTCACTCAAATTCACCAGCATTATACCGTTGAGGGGATTGATCTGGATCCACAGAAGGTAGCTCGCGCCATTGAGCTTTCAGAGGAAAAGTATTGCTCGGTGGCGGCAACCATTCGTGGGGTGGCGACGCTGACACACAGCTTTGAGATTGTTGCGCAATCTTAGGTTGGGGTAGGGGGTATGAGATCGGAAGAGCGTCGTGTAGGGAAAGAGTGTAG
>ERZ761603.2174-NODE-2174-length-13803-cov-13.817428_pt1 | contig 13803 bp, 14 predicted proteins | sample MGYA00511879_ERZ761603 | MGnify/ENA primary metagenome ERZ761603 (study PRJEB28899, sample SAMN02850040) | bioreactor sludge metagenome | biome: EBPR Sludge; feature: EBPR Bioreactor; material: flocular biomat | place: Australia: Thorneside Wastwater Treatment... | reverse complement strand
GAAATCGCCCATATGGGTATCGGCCGCAAGTTCCAGAAGCCGACGATCTTCGAGCAGCACACGGTGTTCGAGAATCTCGAACTGGCGATGAAGACCGACAAACGCGTGCGCCGCAGTCTGTTCGCGCGGCTCGACTCGGCGGCCAGCGACCGCATCGCGCAGACGCTCGAAGTGATCCGCCTGACGCCGCTCGCCGACCGGGCCGCGGGCCTCCTCTCGCACGGCCAGAAGCAGTGGCTCGAGATCGGCATGCTGCTGATGCAGGAGCCGAAACTCCTGTTGCTCGACGAGCCGGTGGCCGGCATGACCGACGAGGAAACCGAGCGCACCGGCGAGCTGTTCCTGTCGCTCGCCGGGCAGCATTCGCTGGTCGTCGTCGAACACGACATGGCTTTCGTCCGCCAGCTCGGCGGCCGGGTGACGGTCCTCCACGAAGGCAGCGTGCTCGCCGAAGGAACGCTCGAAGAAGTGCAGGCCGACACGCGGGTGATCGAAGTCTATCTGGGGCGCTAGCACGACGATGCTTAAGGTCGACAATCTTAATCAGTACTACGGTGGCAGCCACATCCTGCGCAACCTCAGCTTCACCGCCGAAGCCGGCAAGGTGACCGCGATTCTCGGCCGCAACGGGGTCGGCAAGTCGACGCTGCTCAAATCGCTGATGGGACTGCTGCCAACCCGAAGCGGAACGATCGAGTTCGCCGGCCGCGACCTCACGCGCAGCGCTTCGCATCACCGCGTCCGGGCCGGAATTGGTTACGTGCCGCAAGGACGCGAGATCTTTCCGCGCCTGACGGTGCGCGAAAACCTGCTCATGGGGCTCGCCACCTGCCCCGGCCAGACGCCGATCCCGCAGCGCATCTTCGAGATGTTCCCGGTGTTGCAGCAGATGCTGCGCCGCCGCGGCGGCGACCTCTCCGGCGGCCAGCAGCAACAGCTCGCGATCGGGCGCGCGCTGGCGATGGGGCCGAAACTCCTGATCCTCGACGAACCGACCGAGGGCATCCAGCCGTCGATCATCAAGGACATCGAACGCGCGATCCGCGCGCTGGCGCAAAGCGGCGAAATGGCGATTTTGCTCGTCGAGCAGTACTACGACTTCGCGCGTTCGCTCGCCGACCAGTATCTGGTCATGGAACGCGGCGAGATCATCCTGCGCGGGCGTGGTGAGGACATGGAAAAGGACGGCGTTCTCGCTGCGCTGGCGGTTTGACCATGCCACCGGGAAGAAGCCGCGATTCTGGGTGGTCGCTGTCCAGATGGGCGCGCTGGCGCTGATCCGGGACGCTCCTCCAAGCTCGCGCGTGGTGGACGGCGTAGGCCGCGGCGGGAACACCGACCACCCCGACCACCCCCGCTGATCACGGCAACGGCGGCGCGTAGTCGGCGAGCCACCACTGCCCGGTGGGCGGTTCGACGACCATGGCGATGTGACGCCCATCGCGCCCATCGGTCGCGCAACCGGCTCAAGAATGGTAAGGTAATACCCTGAGATACTTTGAAGGAGGCCGCCATGGCTGCTGCTATTCGCCCCGTGGCGATCAAGATCGACGAGGACACCAAAGCCCGCGTGAAGCGCCTGGCTGACGCACGCCAACGCACCGCGCACTGGTTGATGCGCGAAGCCATCACTCAGTACGTCGAGCGCGAGGAAAAGCGAGAGGCTTTTCGCCAGGACGCGCTCAAGGCGTGGGAAGACTACCGCGCCACCGGACTGCATGTGACTGCCGCTGAGGCCGACGCCTGGCTAGGCGAGCTCGAGCAGGGCAACGACATCGAGCCGCCTGGATGTCACGTCTGATCTGGTCACCGCCGGCGCTGCTCGATGTGCAGCGACTCTATCGCTTCCTGGCAGCCAAGAGCCTCGACGCCGCCAAGCGGGCGGTGAAGGCCATCCGCCAAGGGGTGAAGGTGCTGGGGCAACAGCCTGGCGTCGGTCGCCTCGCCGACGACATGTCCGAGGAGTTCCGCGAGTGGATCATTGACTTTGGAGATAGCGGCTACGTGGTGCGCTATCGCATCGACCCGGACGCCGTCACGATCCTTGCTGTGCGGCATCAAAAGGAGGTGGGCTTCTAATGGGCGCACGTTTCGGCCGCCGGGCGTTGGGACGTCTGCGAGTACCCTACCGCAAAGTGTTCTGATCGCGACTGAGTGCCGCGACATCAGCAACGCAGGCGCAAGCCTGTTCGGCTTGATCGGCTTTCAGGTCGGTGGCGTGCTGACTTGCGTCCGCTTCCGTTTTACACATCCCTCTCTGCCGCACGGATAATCGCGAACGAACAGTCGCCCAGCCCGCACGCGGCGCGGCGAATCGGGAACCACAGTGCCGGCAGTCAACGCAGTCAACCTCTTCCTCTCGACGGTCAGCGCCGAGTTCCGCAGCTACCGTGACACACTGCGCCACGACCTCGATCGCCCCAAGGTCGCGGTCAAGGTGCAGGAAGACTTCATCGCCACCGGCAGCGCAACGCTCGACAAGCTCGACACCTACCTCGCCGGCTGCGACGCCGTCGTCCACCTCGTCGGCGACATGACCGGGGCGCTGGCGCAAGCACCGTCGCTGGCGCTGATCCGGCAACGCTACCCGGATCTCGCAAGTCGCCTGCCACCGCTCGCGCCCTCCCTTGAACCCGGCGCGCCGGCGCTCTCCTATACGCATTGGGAGGCGTGGCTGGCGCTGTATCACCGCAAGACGCTGTTGATCGCCGTACCTGAGGACGGTGCGTCGCGTGACGCTGGTTACCGCTTCGAGGAAGCGCAGCGCGTCGGCGACTACCGCGCGCTGGCAATCGACGAGGCGAGCTTCGGCGACGCGCACCCGAGGGTCGCGATCCGCCTCAACAACCTGGCCCAACTGCTGCGGGCGATGATCCAGAGCGACGAAGAAATCTCGCGCCGCCTGGCGTCCGTTTTGAGCTTGCGGGACGGTGTTTTGTCGGGGTGAGCGATACACGTTAGACTGTGACCGGTGGATGATCGGAAAACGCGATGGGACTGCCGCAAGAGCAAACCGCTACCTACGAAGACCTCTTCGCTCTGCCGGGAAATCTGGTCGGCGAGATCATCAACGGCCGTCTGGTCATGCATCCCAGGCCGGCCCCGCGGCATGCTCGGGCGTCTTCTTCGCTCGGCTTCGAGCTCGGCGGTCCGTTCGACCAGGCGCGCAATGGTCCGGGCGGATGGTGGATCCTCGACGAACCCGAGCTACACCTTGTCCACCACGTCCTCGTTCCCGACATTGCCGGCTGGCGCCGCGAACGCCTGCCCAGACTACCCGAGACCGCGTGGTTCGATCTCGCTCCCGACTGGGTATGCGAGATCCTGTCGCCGGCGACGGCGCGTGTCGACCGGGCGGAGAAGTTGCCGATCTACGCCGCGCAGGGCGTGCAACACGCCTGGTTGATCGATCCCGATCTGCGTCTGCTCGAGGTCTTCGAGAACCGCGATGGCCAATGGCTCTTGCTGGCCGTTCTCGAAGACGACGCGGCCGTCGCGCAGCCACCTTTCGCGGCGATCAGCTTCGCGCTGGGAGGGTTGTGGGCGGATTGAGTGAGAGCACTCGGCGGGGAACGAGGCTCCGACGACACGCTACCTCCAGCAACCGGGGCCAAGGTCTGAAACAGCCAGGGCGTGTCGAAAACAACGACGGACGTGCGCTGCGCGAGCCCCCGGTGCGCGGCTGGCAATTCGATCTGTGTCACTGGCCGGCGGTGACACGCGTGAATGCCGGCACTCATCGGTGAATCGCGCATCCGTCCAGCTTGCGGGTTTGGCAGCGGGCGGCAGCTTGGCGAGCCGAGGAACCCAGCCAAGGTCGTCGACACGGCAGTGATTCCTCGGCGGCTGTTCCCTCGCGCTACGCGGCGGGGTGTGTCACATCGAGCACCCTCGCCACGATTCGACGGGTATCGCTCGACAACCGGGTTGCCTGGCTTTCAAGTGCTGACTGGAGTGCAACCGCGCTGTCGGCGTGGCGCAGGCACGCTCGCTTTTTTCGGCCGTCCACCCAGAAGTCGCCGCCGAACCAGCCGACCAGATAGATGCCGTGCGCGGTGCCAAGCGTACCAAGGTAGCGTTCCTTCAACTGGCTTTCCATCGCGCTCATCAGGTCTTCGTTCCAGCAGCCCTTGGTCTCGATGATCACCACCAGACGAGAACCGTCGGCCGCCCGTGTTTCGACCTTCAGGTCGGTGCGTTCGCCGATCCCGCTTTCCCGTAGATTCCTCACTTGTACCTCGCGATCGATGACCGAAGCGGGGAGATCACGTCGCAAGTGATGCATCACGAAATCCGACAGCCGGCCCTCACTCTTCGGCCTTCCGCAGCGTTCGTCGGGTTCTACGTTCCACAGGAAAGGCGCCAGCGGCGTGTCTTCCTGCAACAGCCGCTGTAGCCGCTCGAGCGAGGCAAGGACAGCGTCAGTCAGTTCCGCCCCGTTGCGTACCAGGCGTGCGTCGGCTCGTTCGAGGAGCTGTATCAGCATCGATGGGCGGATGGGGCACCACTGCTGGTCGCGCAGGGCTGAGCGGGCAGAAAGCAGGTTCTCGACCAACCAGTTTCGCCGCGGCAATCGATCGCACAATCCCTGGAGGACAGTGACCGACTGCACCGTCCCGGCCGACGACAGGCGTCCGATGCAGCCGTTACGGAGGCTCGCGACCTCGTCACGGCTGGTGGGTGAATAGGGCTGCATCGTCGGGCGTACGGGATCGGTAGCCGCGGGGAAATGCTGCTCCAGCCAGAGATACAGGTCCCCGAGCTGCGCTTCGTCCAGTGCGTCAAGCCAGCCGCGTCTATATGCCAGCTTGCTCCAGAGAGCTTCTCCATACACCGGATCCTGCTGGCTCCTCGCCCACAGCGGCGGCCAGGCTTCCCTTGGCGCATGCTCCATCAGCATTTCGGCGAGATCGAGAGAACGACTTTTTTCTGCGTCTCCCGCGTCGACCGCTGCCGCGAAATCGCTCAAGGCCAGACTCGCCGCCGCCGGGTCTTGCCGACTGAGCAGCAAATTCAGGAAGTCCTTGCGCTGCTCCGCGTCGGTCAGCCGCTGCAGGTAGGCATGGACCATTTCCGCTGCCTGCGGCGACCAGACCGCCTGTAGGTCGTCGAGGCCGGTGAAGTAGCGACTTTGCACGGTCACTTCCTTGTCGAGTTGCCTGCGGATTTCGGCAAGCACGCGATCTGGAAACTTCTCACTGGCCATCCTGAGGAGCATGCCGCGGACAGCGTCGCTGCTTCCAAATGGCCATGACAAGATAGCGGGAAGCCATACCGACCATCGCTCTTCGGTGGCTGCACGAAGTCTGTCGGCCCGTTGCTGCCCCAGCAGCGCGAGGGCAAACCAGGTGGCGATATGCGAGTACGAAAATTCGCCATTGGGCAAGCTGATCTCGAGCTCCGACAGTGAAATGGCCATCACCCAGGACTGGACACAATCAAGGATCATGTTCCGTTGCGCCGTGTTGGCTCGCTGCCAACCAGGTGTCTTCAGGATGGAAGTGCGCGACCAGCGGTATCCCGGAGCGTCGTCTTGCAGGCTCAATTCCTGCCATAGACGCACCCAAACCTGGGTATTGCCATGCGCAAAGTCATCGAGGGCGCTCTGCACCCGCTCTGCGGGCGGAGGATCCAGGTGAAACTCCCCGCGCGATCTTTGCTGCTCCAATTTACGCCGAAGCTCGAGCAGTTCCCGAGCCCTTCTTTCGTCATCCGTACCGAGCCAGATCGGCTCGACAAGAGGAGCCACGGCATCGGCCAGCGGAGACAACACGTGGGGAGCATCCTGGCAAGCTGCTGCAAACAGACGGTTGGTCCAGTCGCTGTTGGCATCAAACGAAAACAGTCTCGAGATGCAAGAGGCCAGTCGCATTTTCTGGCTCTCATCGGCGCTCGCCTCGTACTGATCCAGCAGCCAGGGCAGGTCTTCACTGTGCAGCAAGGGACCCTCACAAAAGGCGAGCAGTCCCGCCTGTTCTTCGGGGTCGTCGCCCAGCGGCAGGAGGGTGAGTAGCAGTCTCCGTCGCTTCCCGGCGTCGACCGTAAATGGGTGCGGATCGTCAGCCGTTTCGCGACCGCGGTTGAACACCTTCTCGTAACGCGTCAGACACTTCCATGCGATACGCGCGAAGGCCGGACAGATCTCGGGCTCGTCCAGGCTCTGCCAAGCCCTGGCCATGATGGCGTTTGCCAGGCTGTTGCCATCGAAGTCTCGATGAGAGCGCTCGGTTGTCGCCAGCCAATCCAGCGCGACGACGAGGTCGGCCAGGTCGAAGCGATCGACCAGTTTCTCGGGAAAATACCGGTAGATGCCCAGGCATTGCCACTCGCCGTCGCTCTTGAAACCCGCGAACAGTTCACACGTGTCGACATGATGCGGCCACAGTCGAGTCAGGAGGAGCGCCCGCAACTCCTGATTCGTTGCGGTCGCTCCAATCGCCAGCGAACGCAGGCGGGCCAAGACTTCGGCATCGCCCCGTTCAACCGCCAGCTTGGCAGCGGCGTAGCGAATGCGCGGCGTTTCGTCGTCATCCAGCGCGAGGTCGGCCGCCAGCTCCGCCAGTTCATCTGCCCTGCAGGCCAAGGCAATCTGCAGAGCGACATCACGCACGTCTTCAGGCAAGCTGCAGTTGGTCAGCCAGGGTCGTAATTGTTCACTGGCGCCGGCATGCTCCAGCTTGCGGAAATGCGAGCGTGTTTTCCAATCCCACAAACTCACCCGGTTTTGCACGAAGGCTTGCAGCAGTCCATCGAGCAGTCTCGCCCTCCGGTTCGCATCGAGCGCCCCGAGGTCGCTGCGCAGCAGCAGCGCGGGCTCGGCTTCCGCCAGAATGTCGAACAGGGGGGGCGAGAGACTCGCCAACCAGGCCGTCAATTGCGACAGTCGCGGCGGTATGCGCTGGTCGTCGCGCCAGCGCAGCAAGGTGAGCAGTCGTGCGGGGTCTTTCGCACGTTCGGCAAGGTAGGCGGCGGCCAGGTACTCGGCCCAGCTCTGGTGCCCGAAGCCCAGTCGCTGATGGCCACGGCCGGTGAATAGGGCGGTGTTCAACACTTCCTGCACCGCTTGGTCATCGACCCGGAAACGCAGCTGGTCGGCACGTTCGTTCTCGCCGAAGATCTCCGCGGGCGACAGATCCTCTGCGGCCAGCTCCAGTGCTTGCCCCAGCCACACGGACTGCCTGCTTCCCAACAGCAGCATTGCGGCGATACGCCCGGCTATTGTCAGGCGCTGTGCGGTGCTCAAGCGACCTCGGAAACCCGCCTGACGTCGACTCGGAGAAATTTCGTCCGCCAGCAGGAGGCAGCCCCGGCGAAAGATCTCCTGTTTCGTCGTGGGCAGGCGATGGTCCTGCCTCTGGATTTTCAACAGCATGCGCAGGGTGTTGGGCAGGGCGGCGAAGGTTACGATCTCCAGGTCATCAACTTGCTGCAAGAAGCCTGCCGGATCGATCCGGTAATCCCGCGCCGCGTCTTCCACGTCGCGCCGACGCAGCGGCACGAGTTCGTAGGCGCCGCAGGCCACGTGCGCCTCGTTGGCGGCGGTCTGGCGGTGGTCGTCGGCTGCGCCGCGTGGCCAGAGCGCATCGAGCTCATCGGCAAGAGCGGACGGCCATTCGGCGGTGCGACAGCTCAGACGCAGGGACAACCGGTCCCGCGGTAGTTCCTTGAGCCCCCGTAGCAGCAGGCGGGCGGCGTTGGGAATGATCAGGAGGCACTCGTCCAGACCATCGAGGAGCAGGTAGAGCTTGTTCGTTCCCTCCTGCCAGTCCTTTACCCGTTGCGAGCCGAACACTGCGGCAACCAGATCGGCCGAGGTGTACTCATTGAGCCGCAGAGAGTGGACGGCGTGACCGGCTGCCTCGAGTGCATTCGCCTCGTCTTGCATCAGGGTGGATTTTCCAGCGCCGGGCTCGCCCAACAGGATCAAGAGTGGAACGGCACGCAAGGCTTCCAGCCGGCGCAATTCGGGGTTGTAGTGGCGGCCGAACTTGCACTCCGGATCAGGCAGGAAGCCGTCCGTATCGAGGTTCAAGGTAGCGCCCATGGGTAGCCAGTAGCGCTGCCAGTGATGGTGAATGTTTTCGCTCATGCGATTGCCAGCGGGGCTGTCGAGAACGGTAACGACCAGACGCTGGTCGTTGCCCCGGCGTCCGATCGGCCGCAGCCGATCATGGAGGTGAACTCCACGCATCATCGGCGTTTCGATGAGCAGCGACAAGGTCATGGGAAAGGACTACGGAACGCCTTCCGGCGCCCGCGATGCCGAATTCTTCCCCGGATGCTCCGGCGACTGGCGCCGTTGTTCCGCCGCTTCTAATGCTCCCAGTCCCGGCGCTCGGCGTCTTCGTCGTGACGGCGCGCCTCCGCGTCATAGCTGTCGGCCAGACCGTCGAGGGATCTTCGAGGAGCAGGAAATAGGCCCACTCGAGCTCGATCATGCGCTCCTCATCCAGATCGTCACGCTGATCAAGGAGGGTGAGAATTGCTGCGACGCAGTACGGGAACATGTCCCCTTCAGCCGCGCCGCCGCGCGTGCTCGCGAACGGTTGGTGAACCGCCGCTTGCAGCATCTCGACGAGCAAGGCCGACGGCAGGGAAGCGCTCTTGTGGCTTCCCGCCAGTAGTATCGCGCAGCGAGCGCGGCCGACAGCAATCAGTTTGCGCGCAGCCATGGCAGCGTCGTCACCGTCCGCGAACATCCAGGGCACCGGCGCTTGGCGCCAGTAGCGGTCTTCGAAGTCGGGACCGATCTGTTCGACACCCGCGAGCCGTTCTACAACCGTAGGCGCCGTCATTCCACGCTCGGCTACGCCTCGCCGATGAAGTTCCTGAAAGACTGGTGCAGTGCTCAGCATGAACAGAAATTGGCGGCATAATGCCGTCGGCTTGGAAGACGAAAAACAGACGGAAGCTCAACCGCTTACTGTTAGAGAAGGGAGAACACGAATGGCCAGTCAAGACCACGTCGCTTCGGCCAAGGGCCCCGCCCAGCTGACCGTCGAACTGTTTCACGAAACCGCTGGTGATGAAGGCGTGTGCGGGATCAAAGTCGCCCGACCCGGGTATCCGGAAGAAGTCGCGCGGCTGCAGGTGAGTCTCGAATTCTACACCCAGCGCACCATGTACCACTTATTCGCCGACCGCGGACGGGTGTGATCGAAAGTGACGGGTGAAATGGTCTCAAGCGGCCATGGCGTCCCAGTATCGATTCCAACCGCCGTTTGCACGGGTTACGCGGAGGTTCAGCATGGCTTGGGCGTTTTCTGGTTTCCACCAGGCGCCTGATAGTTTGAGGCGTTTCTGAACGACATAGCGATGAGCGCTCTCGACCTCGCCAGAGCCGATAGGTAAGCCGGCCTGAATGGCTGCTTGGTAGTCGAATTGACCCGGGCGATTGGTCAGATAACGGTAGCACCCCCGGACCGGTGCTTCTTCCGAAGGCACGGAGTCTGCCTCCTGGAAAGGCCCCAGCGCAGCCAAGACATCGGGAAGCCGGTCGGTTTTCAGGCAGCCTTTCTGTCGTTCCATCCAGCCCGGATCGTTGGCAGCGCAAACCTTGGCCGCGGCGAGGTAATCGCACACGTGGAAGAAATCGACGTGGTACCGGCATTGCGCACCGAACTGCCGCTCCATCTGATCTGCAATCCAGATAGCGCCGTCGCCCAATCCATGGACATGACTGCGCTTGTTGAACCCGGCTGCCATGGCCAGTCGCATGAGGTCGGCGCCTGCCGCTGCTGCATCGCCTAGCGTGACCGCGAATATTGGCGTCACTTCACCCGAACGTCGGATCATCGACAGCTTCCCTTCTTTCCAGAACACGTTGCGGGTTTTGCGTCGATCTTGCGGACCGTCGGTGTCTGCCTTTCCCGTTTGAACCATCGGGATCATGCTGCCGTCGATTTCAGCGATCAGGGTCAGCGCTTCCGTCGTCGGACGAGCTTCCGGCGTCGTGTCCGTAACGCTCATCCTGCTCGCGTGACCTTCTGTGATCGTTGCCGCCGCCCCGTTCGCAATGTCGATGCCGTAATGCTCGCGGATCTTCTCCCGAACCTGGGCAAACGGAACGTCAGCGCCAAAATCAGTGATGGCTCGCTGCAACCCTGTGGAGTATCCCCGGCAAGAAACTTCCGCTCGACTCTGGAACGGCCGGCACAATTTGCCGCTTTCATTTGCCCGGTAGGTCTGTTCTTCCCCCGTTACTTCGCCGAACGTGCAAGTCCAGTGCAGTTTTTTTTACCTCGCGAACAACGCCTCCCTTGGCTTCCAGATCGACCGCCGCCTCGTTTGCAGTCTTCTGCCCCCACCCTTGCATGACCTCCAGCCCCATCTGGCGGAGCTCTTCAATCGCCCGGCGCTCTGCGTCATCTGCCCGTTGCACGTCCCCTGATGCGTTTTCGACAACATCCAGCATTCTTTCCATTCGAGCCTTCAAGGCCGGATGGCGCTCCAGACGCTCCGCAACTGACTCCCGCTTGACCCCAGCAATCTTCCTCTCCATGTCCATCTCGCCTCTCCGATAGAGTCACCCTACCGGGTCAATACACATTTCGTGCCTGCCGCATCGCATCATGCACGGCGTCCCGCTCTGTATCGCAACAGAACCACCCCGTCACTTTCGATCACACCCACCGCGGACAGCTCTACGAATACGAGACTTCGATCTTGGCTATCGGAGCCTTGCGCCCTGGCGACGTGGCGATCGACGTCGGGGCCCACGTCGGCTACTTTTCGTTACTTTTCCGTCTTCTAGCCGGAAATGCAGGCGCAGTCTACGCGTTCGAACCGATGCCTGACACCTACAACCGGCTCCTGCGCAACGTCATGCGCAACCGTTTTACCAACATCGTTCCGCTGCCGATGGCGCTGGCTGCGGTGAAAGGCTGCGCCGAGTTTCATTTCAATCACCGCAACGAGGGAGAATGCTCCTTGCTTGGCGACGGCGGGGATGGATCCTGCCAAGTGCAAGTTTCGACGCTCGATGAACTCTTCGCAGGCGCACAACCTGACCGACCCAGGCTGCTCAAGATCGATGCCGAAGGCGCGGAAATGCACGTGCTGGAAGGCGGTCGCCAGTGGTTTGACGAAAATGCGCCGGACATGGTGATCTGCGAAATCAATCGTCCGGCGTTGGCGGGGGCGGGAAGCAGCGAACGCGAGATCCGGGACTTCCTGCAGGCACGAGCGTATCGTTGTGCCGTGATCAACATCGCCGGCGTCGAGATGGGCGTTGCCGACCATGGCGCCAGGTTTTACCGTTATCTGGCCTCGGACGAGCCGGCGGCACCTAATTCGGAGTACGTATTCAACCTAATGTTCGTCCGCGACGGCTCGGGTCTTTATCCGGACCCATGGCTATAACCGTCCGCTGGAAGCAGGTAGCTCCTGCCAGGGCCGTGGCGACTGTTGTTCGGGCCAGCGTACGCAGGCGACGCCTACGGGCGGTGGAACGTCGATGCCTCCTTGCGGCGGAAAACGCGCAGCTCATGGCGGCGTGGGAGCACGACGGCCAAGACGACAGACGAGCCACTGCCGCGCAAAACGGCTCGCGACGCCTGGACACGGCTGCTGGCCCGCATCTACGAGGTACCGCCACTCCTTTGCTCGATCTGCGGCAGGGAGCTGGGGATCATCGCCTTCATCACCACGAGGGCAGCGATCCGCGAGATCCTCGATTACCTGGGCGAACCACGCTTACCTTTCATGGGGCGAGATTTGCAAAGACGTCTTGAACAAAACCCCGGATTGACTGCGAATCTCACCCTCGCGATACTTCGAACATGGGCATTGGAATTCCCATCCTTGCTGACCACCCAGCTGTTGCACACCGTGTGGATGACCACCCCTCACAAGGCCAGGACATCGAAGGCACAGAGCCTAGGTCTTGAGATCGCTCGCGCGACCGGAGAGGTTCTGACGGCACGCGTCGAGCGCATTCTTGTCGAGGGGGGGACGTGCCGATCTACGGCGTCTCAAAAACGATCGCCGATTGCTTGAAAGAGGGCCGTGTTGCACGTATCAGACCGCGGCGAGGCGGGCGTCTTCGAACACGCTGGCGAGATGGAGGCGAGCGCAGTTGTGGCCGCTCGCTCGGGGTGGCCGGCGCGGCTGGCGCTGGACTTCGAACGACGGGGCGAGCGGACGGTGCTTGCGGGCGTCGAGCACCAAGGGCCATTGCGCGTACAAAGGGCGCTCTATCCGGAAGGAAGCGGCGTCTGTCAGGCGATCGTCCTCCATCCGCCCGGCGGCGTTGCCGGCGGTGACTGCCTCGAGATCGTCGTCGCCGCGGCGCCGGCTGCGCACGCGCAGATGACGACACCGGGCGCCGGCAAGTGGTATCGTTCGGGTGGTCGGGTGGCGCGACAGTCGCTGCTGTTCCGGGTCGGCGAGGAGGCCGTCGTCGAATGGCTACCGCAGGAAACGATCGTTTTCGACGGCGCCGAGGCGCAGATGACGACGCGCGTCGAGCTGGCGAGCGGCGGCGTGTTTTGCGGCTGGGAAATTCTCTGTCTCGGGCGAACGGCGGCGGGTGAACGCTTCAGCAGTGGCCAGCTCGACCTGGCGACGCGGATCGAAAGCGATGGGCGGCCGCTGTGGATCGAGCGCGGCAGTTTGCGGGGAGGGTCGTCCTGGCTCGAGGCGGCAGCGGGTCTCGGCGGGCAGCCGGTCAGCGCGACGCTGGTGCTTGCCGGCCGCACGATCGATGGCGCTTGGCTGGCGGCCTGCCAGGCGATCGCGGGCGAGGGTCTGCGCAGCGGAGTCACCGCTTTGCCCGAGGTGCTGCTTGCCCGCTGCCTGGCACCAGGCGCCGAGGTGGCGCGCGAATGGCTCGTCGCCGTCTGGAAACAGCTGCGCCCGCTGGCGCTGGGCCGGGCGGCGGTGCCGCCGCGCATCTGGAGCACGTGATTTTTTGAGGGAGCATCATGGAACTGACGCCACGAGAAAAGGACAAGCTGTTGCTGTTTACCGCGGCGTTGCTCGCCGAGCGACGGCGGGGGCGCGGATTGAAGCTCAACTACCCCGAGGCGGTGGCATTGATCAGCGCGGCGATCGTCGAAGGCGCGCGCGACGGGCGGACGGTCGCCGATCTGATGAGCTACGGCAAGACCTTGCTCGCTCGTGACGACGTGATGGAAGGCGTTGCGGAAATGATTCACGAGATCCAGGTCGAGGCGACGTTTCCCGACGGGACGAAGCTGGTGACCGTGCACCACCCGATCGTCTAAGGAGCGAGACCATGATTCCGGGAGAAATGCAGATCGCCGCGGGCGAAATTGAACTCAACGCCGGTCGCGCGACGATCCGGCTGACGGTCGCCAACACCGGTGACCGGCCAATCCAGGTCGGCTCGCATTACCATTTTGCCGAGACCAACGCGGCGCTGGCTTTTGATCGCGCTGCGGCGCGTGGTTTTCGGCTCGACATCGCCGCCGGTACCGCGGTGCGTTTCGAGCCCGGGCAGACACGCAGTGTGCAACTGGTGGCGCTCGCCGGCGAGCGCCAGGTCTATGGCTTTAACGGACAAGTGATGGGAGAGCTGGCATGAGCCTGCGGATCACGCGCCAGGCGTATGCCGAGATGTTCGGGCCGACGGTCGGTGACCGCGTGCGCCTCGCCGACACCGAGCTGTGGATCGAAGTCGAGCGCGACTACACCGTCTATGGCGAAGAGGTCAAATTTGGCGGCGGCAAGGTGATTCGCGACGGCATGGGCCAGGGCCAGCGAACGGCCGCCGAAGTCGCCGACACCGTGATCACCAATGCGCTGATCGTCGACCACTGGGGAATCGTCAAGGCCGACATC
>ERZ761603.2170-NODE-2170-length-13813-cov-60.162814_pt1 | contig 13813 bp, 8 predicted proteins | sample MGYA00511879_ERZ761603 | MGnify/ENA primary metagenome ERZ761603 (study PRJEB28899, sample SAMN02850040) | bioreactor sludge metagenome | biome: EBPR Sludge; feature: EBPR Bioreactor; material: flocular biomat | place: Australia: Thorneside Wastwater Treatment... | reverse complement strand
ATTCGCCCTACTTGGGGTAATTATGAAAATCTGTGGGGGGGGTGCGGAAAGTGGGGTATATGCTCACCATAGGCGGGGCTATTTGGCTTGCCGATATTACCAGCGTAGCCGCAAGAGGTTTTGCCAATAAAAAAAAACACAAGTCAGCCCGATAATACCTTCCATGTTGCCCGTTTAGCTCACAAAAACTCCATTTTTACCCATTACCCTGCATGATTCGCCTTTATATATTATGCTCTTTGTTGCTTTTGATGGCATCTTCTTGCTTTAAAGACTTAGACCGCAACAACCCATGCGATATTAATAACCCCAATGCGGTGGTTAGCGGCTTACCTGTGCCTAATTTTAGCTATCAGCGCACGGGTAATGTGGTGAAATTCATTAACAACTCGGTTAATGCCACCGAGTTTGTTTGGAACTTTGGCGATGGGGAAACCGAAACTGCCACCAACCCCATACATGTTTACCCCATTGCAGAGGAGGCTAACTACACCGTTATCCTAACAGCCAAAAACGCCTGCAATACCAATTCTGTAGAAAAAAGCCTTATCATCAGCCTTAACTGCCCACAGGAGCCTTTTGCCAATTTTTCCTACTCCTTAACCGGTAAAACCATAACCTTTACCAATCTATCGGTAAACGCCCAAACTTTTCAGTGGACTTTTGGCGATGATGCTACCAACAACACAGCCAACCCCACCCATACCTACGCCAACTTTGGCAGCTATACCATTACGCTGTGGGCTTACGGCGCTAACTTCTGTACTGCCATTTATAAGACCACCATAACCGTAGAAGACTGCAACCCACAGCCCTTAGCCGGTTTTTCTTTTGCTACCAATGCCAATAACTATACCGTAACCTTTACCAATACCTCCCAAAATGCCACCCTCTATTACTGGAACTTTGGCGATGGTAATTACAGTACCCAGCCTAATCCGGTGCATACTTACGCCCAACCCGGCGTTTATACGGTGGTATTGGGCGCTACCAATACCTGCGGCACCGTAGTATCTTTACAAGAACTGTCTTTGCTTTTCATTACCGATGATAGAGACGGTGCTATTTACCCCATTGCAAAAATAGGCAACCAATACTGGATGGCTGACAACCTCAATTATGGCGTTACTAAAGAATCTTATCCCTTTAGCGGCGTTTCTCCCACCTGTTCGGGCGATGGTTTCCCCTCTAACCAAACCAATAACAGCAATGCCGAAAAATACTGCTACCAAAATAATCCCGATAACTGTAATGCCTATGGTGGGTTATACCAATGGCAGGAAGCCATGAATTACAACCCCGCTAACACACAGGGCATTTGCCCCGCCGGTTGGCATATTCCCTCGGCTGAGGAGTGGAATGAGTTAGAAACCTACTTAGGCGCACAAGCCGGCAACCAACTTAAAGATGTTGGCAACTCCGGTTTTAATGCCAAAATGAGCGGCTACCGCAACTACAGCGGCGGCTTTAGTTTTTTGGGCAACTACACCGGTTTTTGGTCTTCTGCCGAAACCGATAATTGCCGAGCCGTAGTGCGCTCACTGCAATCAACTAACGCTATGCTGCTCAATACGCCCGAAGAAAAAAATAACGGGTATTGTATAAGGTGTTTGAAGGATTAAAATGACCTAAAACCCATGCCGCGCCTTAGGCATCACCTCTGGCAGTTTGTTACCTCCCTCCTCTAAAACCTGAGCGCCAAAGTACTCCGCCTTGCACAGCAGTAACCGGGTTTAGGAAGTGAGGGATAGGCGGGTTATCTACTTTTCCAGTGTCAGCTCCTCTATTTTACCGTTTTTTATGAGTACGCCGGTGCGGTAACTGCCGCCGGAGGTTTGCAGGTTACCTATAATGCACTTTGCGCCGTTGGGGGCAGTGGTTTCGTGTTTTTGGGTAAAACCGGTGGGGCGGTTTTGGGTAAAAAAGCGGCGCACTTCTTCGGTGGCTGCTTGCCGGGTATAGCGGTCTTCTTTATCGGGCAAAATGAGGTCTATGGAGGGAGCAAAAAATTGGGCTAAGGCATCGGTATTACCTGTTTTAAGGGCGGCTTTAATGCTTTCGGTGGGGTTTTGTGCTTGTGTGTAGGTGAACAGGAGCAAAAACAAGGCTGCCACGCTAATAAAGGAGAGAGTTTTCATGGGTGAAACAATAAATTTTGAATAACAATGTGAAATAAAACGCCTTACTTGGTTGGCTTGGTATGTGTTAGACGTTAGAAATGGGTAAAAGTCATATCGGGGGTACATATTTTTGTGCCAATCAGCGTTAGGGGGTCTGCGGGTGTGACCCAAGTTTGATGTAAAATGACGTGCTGCCGGTAAGCGCGCAAAACCGACATCAATTAGCACACGGATAACACGGATGGAGCTGATTAACGCCGATTTTTAAAAAATAAAGGCTCAATTAGGTAAATGATTCTCTTTTACCCGAGTTTATCCGTTTAATCTGCGTTATCTGTGTGCCCATTTTGCTGAAAACAAGGGTGAATAGCTCAATTTATACATCAAACCGAGGCTGCACCCGGGTTTGCAGTTTCCTATATCGCATGTAGTTAAGTTTTGAGTAGCTTATGTGCCTCTTTGTCTGCTTAGGTTTCTTGCAAAGACGCATCTGATTAGATTTCTCGCAAATAAGCTAAGGCGCTAAGAATTTCTGTTTTTCCGGTTTGCATGCTTTGTGTTATGCTTTGCAAAACTTTGGATTGATTGTTTTATTTAGTCCATTTCTTGGCAGGTTTTACCCTTTATTATTTCATCAAGTTTCGTGCCATAACACAGGCTGTAAAACTCCGCATTAAAGCGTTGCAGCCCCCAAATTGATAATCGGGATATTCTCAACTGTGTTTAGCAAAAAAATCACACAGATAAAACGGAACAAATAAATAAACGCTAATAAAGTAAGGAGTTGTTTGTGCGGATACAAAACAACGGCAATTATTTACGGTTTGTGGAATAAGACGCACGGCCGTGCGTTTCTACTGTACTACCAATTTCCCGCTTGCCAAATGCTGACCTTGTGGGGTGGTAACCCGATAAAAATACATGCCCGGCGGCAGGTGCGTTACCGATATTTGTTGTACTCCTGTGCTGCCTTGTAATGTTTCGGCCGCTACCTGACTGCCAAAAGCATTGTACAAACGCCATACCGCACCGCCGGCAGACAACCCTACAGTGGCGGGTATTTGGTAGCGGATATTCAAATGGGAGGTTGCAGGAATAGGGTAAACCAATGCCACAGCTGCTGCCTGCCCTGTATTGGTGGTTGGTATGCCGGGCAACACTTCTACTACTACTATGCTATCGCAACCGAGGTAGCTGCATGTGTAGCCCAAACTATCTGTTTTGACCACCCAACTGCTTTGTGTGCTGTAATTGAAACCCGAAAAAATATATCCGCCATCGGCAGCAGGGGCTATGTCTTTTAGATAGGTATTGTTGTTCAATACTGTGCCGGGTATGGTGCGTGTCCAAAGTGTGTCGCCCGTGGAAGTGAAACGCATAATAACCGGCATATCATAATTGTAAATACTCTTTGATATAGTTGACAATAAAAATCCATTTCCCAAAATAACCAGCCTGCTGTCCACCCAATTGCTTATGTTTAGTACTTTACTCCAAAGTAAAATGCCATTCTGATTTATATCCCCAACCCCTATAAGCATTTTAAGGATATTGTCTTCTCGCACACCGCCAACAACTAAATAGTGAGTACTATCCAATTTCTCTACCACACACCCTGTGTTATGCTGAGTGTTGTCACCATAAGTGATTTCCCATTGCAATAATCCTTGATTATCTATTTTTATTAGATACATTTGGTTATTAGCTTGTACTCTATACCCTGACACAAGATATCCTCCTAATACTTCAGCAATGCTATAAGCTAATCCTTTCGCCCCACTACTATAAGTACTATCCCACTCCTTGTTGCCAAAGGCATCTGTTTTGAGAACGTAAAACCGATTGGAGGTGGTGAAACCGCGCTGTATGCCGCACATAATATACCCACCATCTTGAGTGGGCGTGATGTGGTAGGCATTTTCAATTTTATCGGGGTCTCCATTTGTTTTTGACCAAATGACGTTTCCCTCTATATCAAACTTAATCATTAAAATATCCCTATTTCCACCGCTTACCAAAGGCACTTCCCCCTTAGAACCTACTAACATAAACAGCCCATCGGGTGTAGCACTTAGTACGCCGCCGCCTATCATTATATGTTCTTCTTGCCCATAATCAAGGTGCTTAAACCACTCGGTTTCGCCGGTTGAACCGATTCGTCGAATTGCAAACCCCTCATAATTATTAAGCGTATTGTAAGTATGGGCTACTATGTAACCTCCATTTTCTAATGCCAATATTGCCGGCGAAAGGATGTTCATAGTATCGGGCTTAAATGTTTTATTGAAGTAGTTAATTGTTTGTGCTTGTGCCGTTGATGTGCCAACCAAAAAAATCAAGAGAAAGATATAGTGTTTCATAGTAGTGTAGTTTGGATGGTAAGAAAATACAAACAGCCTTCTACCTATACCGCATTGGCGTAGGCAGAGGGCTGTAGGTAGTGTTGTTATCGGGAAATGATGAGTTTTCCGGTTACTATGCTGCCATCTTTGGTTAGCAGTTCACAAAAATACAATCCGTTGGGTAAGGTTTGGGTGTTTAGCAGTATGGGTTGGTAGGTATTTTGGGCAGGTAGGGGCTGGGTTAGCAGCAGCCTGCCGGTATAATCATATACATTTAGCCGCGTGGCTAATTGCATGGTTGTTGGTGTTTCTATCCATACATATACTTCGTCTTGGGCAGGATTGGGGTATATGCGAACCGAGTTCTCCCCCCCTTGCCCCCCCTCAAAAAGGGGGGGAGTTTGTGGGGGTACTGAGGATATGGTGGCTATGCTATCGCAACCGAGGTAGCTGCATGTGTAGCCCAAACTATCTGTTTTGACCACCCAACTGCTTTGTGTGCTGTAATTGAAACCCGAAAAAATATATCCGCCATCGGCAGCAGGGGCTATGTCTTTTAGATAGGTATTGTTGTTCAATACTGTGCCGGGTATGGTGCGTGTCCAAAGTGTGTCGCCCGTGGAAGTGAAACGCATAATAACCGGCATATCATAATTGTAAATACTCTTTGATATAGTTGACAATAAAAATCCATTTCCCAAAATAACCAGCCTGCTGTCCACCCAATTGCTTATGTTTAGTACTTTACTCCAAAGTAAAATGCCATTCTGATTTATATCCCCAACCCCTATAAGCATTTTAAGGATATTGTCTTCTCGCACACCGCCAACAACTAAATAGTGAGTACTATCCAATTTCTCTACCACACACCCTGTGTTATGCTGAGTGTTGTCACCATAAGTGATTTCCCATTGCAATAATCCTTGATTATCTATTTTTATTAGATACATTTGGTTATTAGCTTGTACTCTATACCCTGACACAAGATATCCTCCTAATACTTCAGCAATGCTATAAGCTAATCCTTTCGCCCCACTACTATAAGTACTATCCCACTCCTTGTTGCCAAAGGCATCTGTTTTGAGAACGTAAAACCGATTGGAGGTGGTGAAACCGCGCTGTATGCCGCACATAATATACCCACCATCTTGAGTGGGCGTGATGTGGTAGGCATTTTCAATTTTATCGGGGTCTCCATTTGTTTTTGACCAAATGACGTTTCCCTCTATATCAAACTTAATCATTAAAATATCCCTATTTCCACCGCTTACCAAAGGCACTTCCCCCTTAGAACCTACTAACATAAACAGCCCATCGGGTGTAGCACTTAGTACGCCGCCGCCTATCATTATATGTTCTTCTTGCCCATAATCAAGGTGCTTAAACCACTCGGTTTCGCCGGTTGAACCGATTCGTCGAATTGCAAACCCCTCATAATTATTAAGCGTATTGTAAGTATGGGCTACTATGTAACCTCCATTTTCTAATGCCAATATTGCCGGCGAAAGGATGTTCATAGTATCGGGCTTAAATGTTTTATTGAAGTAGTTAATTGTTTGTGCTTGTGCCGTTGATGTGCCAACCAAAAAAATCAAGAGAAAGATATAGTGTTTCATAGTAGTGTAGTTTGGATGGTAAGAAAATACAAACAGCCTTCTACCTATACCGCATTGGCGTAGGCAGAGGGCTGTAGGTAGTGTTGTTATCGGGAAATGATGAGTTTTCCGGTTACTATGCTGCCATCTTTGGTTAGCAGTTCACAAAAATACAATCCGTTGGGTAAGGTTTGGGTGTTTAGCAGTATGGGTTGGTAGGTATTTTGGGCAGGTAGGGGCTGGGTTAGCAGCAGCCTGCCGGTATAATCATATACATTTAGCCGCGTGGCTAATTGCATGGTTGTTGGTGTTTCTATCCATATATACGTTTCGTTTTGTGCGGGATTGGGCATTAGCCGCAAAACTGCCGGCTTATGCACGTAGGCAATTTGTGCTATAACCTCATCTGCCGGCATTCTTGTATAGGCTATGTTTTGCTGTGTAGCCTGTACCGATTGGGCAAACAATGCTGCACTATTGGGCGGGGTGGCGGGGGCAGCCATGTTTTGAATTTGGAGGGCGGCGGCGGTAGGGGCTTTGCCGTCAAAGGGCAGCAGGTAGGGGTTGGTTTGGAGTTGGGCGAGGTAGGCGCTAAAAAAGCTGTAAAAATCTGCATCGTCTTGGTTTTGCAGGGGCAGGGTTTGCAGCAGGCTATCGGCTAAAGCAAGGTTGCGCTCATCGGCATAAGTGGCTATGAGTATTTTGTTGCCTTCGGCATCGTTTCGGGCTTCGGTTTCGGTTTTGGCTTGGGCATACAGGTGGTTTTGGAGGTAGGTGCGCATGAGTTCGGCATAAAACCGCTCGTATTCTTGCCAGGTGGCACTTTGGCTCATGCCATTTTGCAGGTAGGCTATGCGCTCGCCTATTTCGCTGCCTTCAAACCGATAGGCAGTGCAGTCGGTGGACTCATCCGTACATTCATCAGTAGTTATATTGTAACTAACTAATGAAGGCTGGTATCCCGGCTCGTAGGTTACGTTAAACGTTTCGGTATTGTTGTGGTAGTAGATGTGGTAGGTGCCGGATATAATGGCGGGGTTGTGCCAGTTGTTGGCGGTGGGGTTGATGATGGGGTCAACATCATTACATCCTCCTTGGTCTTTAAAATCGTAGCTATCAAATACGCGGATGTCGTAGTCGCTAATGGCTTGGAATTGGTTGCAGTCTATGAGTACATTGGGGTTGTTTCCGCCTTCGGTTTGTATGGCTGTGCGGAATCTATACAGGCAGGAGGGCGGAGTGAGGCAGGCATCGTTTACAATGGCTTTAAAGGTGTTGTTGTGAATAATGCTGCCTACTTTACCGCTATTGCGCAGGGTGATGCCGTAGGGTTTATTGCTGCCCGGGTTGGGCATACTGCTTACCAGCAGGGTATTGTGCCCTATATCTACGCCCGGTGTGTGCATGGCAAAAACGGCGTAATCATCGGAAAGGAGGTACTCAAAGGTATTGCCCCGTATTTCGCTCATGGCGTTTCCGTTTAGGGTAATGCCTTTGGCAACAGAGGTGAATGTATTGTTGTAAATGTAGTGCCCGCTATACAAGGAACCTGCTGCATAGGCATCTATGCCTTTGTAGAGGTTGTTAAAAGTGCAAGGTGAAGTACCTCCAACGGCAATTTCTGACCTGTACGTAATAATGCCTGTGCCTCTTTCTTCTCTGGGTATGGTGTAGTTGGTGTTTGAAAAATGACAATTGTACATCACCATAGATCGGTTGATTAGTAAAATACCGGTATAACCCAAATCGGGAAAACGGTGTTCCGCTTTAAAGGGGGCATTGATTTCTACATGAACCTCTTCTATATTGGTTACTTCTTGTATAAAATGAGGCATATAGTATATGGCAACTGAGTTATTGATAAAGCGGCTGTCGGCTACTTTTAAAATGCCGCCGCCCATAGTTGGAACAAAGCTACCCACTTGTACGCCAATAAGCGCGTCTTGTATAATGGCGTTTTCTACATGCGCTATTCCGTGGTCTGTTAAGTTATAGTTTGCTCCACTCCAAATAGAATGATTAGCATCGCCATCTACCACTATTCCTTTCCACACATTGCCCAAACACTCGTTTCCGCGCAGGGTGGCATTGTGTAGGTGCAGGGCACCGCCTTTTTCTACTATAATACCGCTTTGGGGGGTCATAAATTCTATGGTGCAGTGTTCTATGGTAAGGGTTTTGCCGGCGGGAATCTTTACTACTCCGTTAATGCGGTTGTCTAATGACCATGTTACGTTATTAGCGGGTTCTCCATATATGCCAGACGGAATAATAACTTGGTTTGAATGAATTGGGGGTTCGGTGGGCATGGTTATAGATACCGGCACTACGGTAAGATTATTTTCGTTGTTTTCTTCCTCATAGGTGTTGGTAGGATCTACCTGTGCCACTATGTAGTACTGTCCGGTAGGCAGGTCGCAGGGCAATAAAATAGCATTGCCCGGCGTATTAGCGCCATATATATCCAGCAAGCCCGGCGCTATGCCTTGGTGTTGGTTTTCATTGCATTGGTAGCGCTTGCCCAACAAATAATTGGGAAATTGCGCCAGTTTGTTTTTAAGGAAATTCGCATTTCCCCATAAGCCAAGTAAAGGGTCAGACCACAAATTGGATGCAGAGCCGGTGTAGTTATCTATCTCCGTTAGGATGTCGGTGGGCGATATATCCGTACAAGCCCATGGGTCTGAACAAACACAAGTGGCGCTATTGACCAAACAGAAGCTAATTTTTTGGGTGTTGCCAATAATATCCCAATTCAAGGGTTGGTTGTAATTCGGGTCGGCGGGGTCATCGGGGCGTTTGCGCAGCGATGCTTCTATCCAATTTTCGGTATGTATGTGTCCGTGTTGGGGGTGATAAACTACGGTCATATTGTTTGTTTGATTATACTCGTAATCCATAAGCCATGGGTCGTTACCGGTAGGGGGCGCGGGTTTTTTGTAAATTACTTGGCGCAGTTGTTCTTTTAGTTCAAAACCTTCGGGGCAAGCATTGTTGTTTTCAGGGTCAATACAATCGGTATTTAATCCGGTGGTATTAATGGGTCAGCACTTTTTTACATTGGTTCTTTCTACTTCAAATGGACCGGCACCTATGTTGGCAATGGCTATATCCAGTAGCAGTTTAAGGGTATTGGTTTGAAGCTGTAAAGAATTGTTTGCGTTGGTTACGTTATAGGGAGAAACCACTAAATCGGGCAGTAGCGGGCAACTTTGGTCTGTTGCGCCGTTTTCGCATTTACAAGGCGCACACAAACCGCCGGTGGCATCGTTGGTGTGGTAGGCAAGGGCACATGCTGAAACGTGTAAACACTTGTTAGAAAAATCGGGATAATTCCAATAGCCGCCCGATAGTGCATTGCAGTCGGTTTCGTTGGTTACCGGATAACTGGGGTTGCTTCCCACTTTTGCAACAATATCGGGGTCTTCATCAATGCAATTGTAGTTAAAACTTTGCGCTTTTAAGTGCATAGGCAGCCATAACAGCAGCAAGGAAGCAACGGCAATTTGCATTAAACTTTTTAACGCATAACGGGGGGGTAATGTGTTGTTTCATTGTAAATAGCGTTTAAAAAAATGGTGAATACAAAAGGAAAGATATACCCAAGACGCAAATGCCTAAGTTTTGGTTGCCTGATGAGGAGATTTTTTTAATTGAAAATGTGAAGAGTGTAAAGTTATGAATTAGTAATTACCGACTACTGAATAACGCGAGTTTTGAGTAAAAATTAGCACAGAGGGCTTATGCTGTAAGTATTTTATGCATTTAGGATGTTTGTTTATTTTGAAAGAGCGGATAGCAGTGGTAATCGGCATATAATAAACAACAAAGAAGCCTAATACCCACCCTTGTAAAGTGGGGGAGGCTGTAACCCTTATTATGCAAATTTTTCGGAAACTTATAATATGTATTTTACGTATTGTATATTGGTATTTGATTTCCAAACTGTATCTACTTAGGTACTGCCCACCCTGCAAGTTCATGGCGTATTTGCAGGCTAATGGGTAAGATTTAGGGCAGCAATTAGCACACGGATAACACAGATGCGGCTTATTAGCGCCGATTTTTAAAAAACAGCAGCTACTTAGGTACTGCCCATCATACAGGCTCATGGCGTATTTGAAGGCTAATGGGTAAGATTTTACGCCAAGAACACCAAGTCTTTATGATTTTTGCGCTCACCTTTGCGTTCTTGGCGGTTATCACAAGGAATTTAGGTAAGACTTAAAACACAGGGTAAGCAGTTACGCCAAATTTATCAAAACCTAACGCCAATCTTATGTTGTTTTAGCAACAAAGCGCCTGTTTGCATTTATGGTTGTGTTAGTTACCGTTTCCGGCGCCGGTTGCAGGGGCGGCGGGTTTGGCGGGTTGTTTAAACTTGCGCAGGTTGTAGGTAAAGGTGAGCATGGCAAAGCGGCGAAGCGCGTTGGTTTCGGTATCTTCTATAAAGGTTTCGGTTACGTTTCGGGCTATGCTGTTGTTTTGGTTTAAGATGTCGTTTACCCTTAGCTGTATTTCGGCAACTCGGTTTTTGAGAAATCGGTAGCCAAGTCCGGCATTCCATAGGGTAAATTGCCGGGTAATATCGGTGTTTAGTCCGCTAAAATAGGTTTGGTTTACATCGGTACTCACCACAAAACCTTTCCAAAAAATCCACGATAACTTGGCGTTTGCCTGATGGTTAAAAAAGTTGTTGTTTAGTTGTGGCAGCAGTGAGTTTTGTACTATGTTGTAGTTGGCGGTATAAGAAAGGGTAAAATCGAGGTTTTCGCTGATGTTGCTGCCCAGTACAAAACCGGCGTTAAGGTTGTAGTTGTTAGATTTATTGGTTTGGTTGTTTACCAATCCGGGTGTGCGCACGTAGCTGCCGCCCAAGTTAAGGTTGAGGTTGCTTTTGAGGGTTTTTACCGGCATACCGTAGGTTACAAACGAGCGCAGGGTATAAAATCCGTTCAGGTTTACGGGGCGGTTCAGTTGCACCCCTTTTTGCAGGGCAATGTTGCCATAGAGCGTAGTATCGGTAGTGGCTAAAAAGGTGGAGTTGGCTATATAATTTTGGGTGTAGTTGGCAAAAATAAAGGCAAAAATGCTGTGCGAGGTGGCAGGGTTGGCATGACCCAATCGGGTAACGAACATTTGCGAAAAGGTTTGTTTCAAATCGGGGTTACCCACACTCAGCAGCACCGGGTTGGCATTATCTACCACATTTTGGAGTTGGGTTACAGAGGGCGGGTTGGTAAAAGTGCGGTAAAATATGCGCATGTTGGTACTTTTAGAAAACTTGTACTGAAACATGGCAGTAGGCAGCACATTGTTAAAAGTGCGCTCTATCCTGTCGGAAGGCGGGGGCAGCACGGGCAGCTCCTGTTGCCCTTGCAGTAAGGCATACTGATAGTTAGCGCCTATCATAAAGTTGGCTTTTTCAGTATTGTATCGGTAGGTAATGCCGCTGCGCTGGGTTTGGTAGGTATTGGTAAATTTGTTGGTAAGCAGCTCATCGGGAATGGTAAAATCTGCTGTTTGCTCGTTGTAGTTAAACGTTTCTTTATCGTTTCGGCCGGCGGTATGCTGGGGGTTATAGCTCAGTTGCAGTTGTCCTTTTTTACCAATGGGCTCGGTGTAGTTAATACTGCCGCCTATGGTACGGCTGTTGTTGTAAATATCGGCTTGTTGTGCAAGGGTAATAAGGGTATCGGGGGCGGTAAAAAATTGGCTTTCCGATGCCAATTCGGTATCGCCTGTTTTGCGGTTCCATTCTGTGTTTAGGTTTACCGATACCGTTCGCCCTACCTTGTTAAATTTTCGGCGGTAGAGTAGGTTATTGGAAAAATTAAAGCCCGAATACGCCGATTCAAACAGGTTTGTGAGTTCATTGAGCAAAACGGCGGGCAGGGTATTTTGCCCCAATTGGTTGGTATTGGTTCGGTTGCCCTGCCAGCTAAATCTTGGGGCAATGTTAATAGAGTTCAGGCTGTCTATGGTATAATCCATATTGAGGTTAAAGCGCCCGTTCAGGTTATTGCTGTTGGTGGTATTGGTTTCGGTGTAGGTTTGACCGGTAGCGCCGTCTTTGGTAATAAAGTTTCTAATGAGGTTGCTTTGGCGGTCGTTATCGGCATAATTCACAAACAGGCTACCGCTAAAAGCGAGTTTTTTACTCCACACATCGGAGTAGTTAATGCCCAGCGCCGATGTTGCCGAAATACCGCCTTGTTGTCCTACCAAAAAATTATTGGCTTCTCCCCCACCCCAGCTTCCGCCGCCGGGTCTGCCGCCGCCCATGCCGCCACCGGGCGGGCGACCGCCCCCCATACCGCCGCGCATCATGCCGCCGCCCTGACTGCCAAGCGCACCTACCAAATCTTGCATGTTAAAATTTTGCTGGTTAATGTTGTTGCTCAGCCCAAGTATAGAAATGCGGCGTTTACCCTTAAACAGGTTTACGTTTCCGCCTGCCCAGTAGCGTTGGTTGGTGCCATAACCGGCATACAGTTTGCCAAACTGACCGGTGTTCATGCCCGGTTTGGTAACAATGTTGAGGGTTTTTTGGTCATTGCCATCGCTAAATCCGGTAAAAGCCGATTGGCTGCTCATGCGGTCAAAAACTTGTATGCGGTCTATAACCTCTGCCGGCAGGTTTTTAAGCGCCAGTGTAGCATCATCGCCATAAAATTCTCTGCCGTCTATCAGCACCTTGCGCACTTCTTCGCCCTGTGCTTTTACAGCGCCGCCTTCTACGGTTATGTTGGGCATTTTGGTAATCAGGTCTTGCGCATCGGCATTGGGGTTTACCTTATATGCGCCGGCGTTATACTCGGTAGTATCGCCTTTTTGCCGGGTGCGCATTTGGGTGCCTTCTACCTTTACCTCATTGAGTAGTTTGCTGGCGGGGGTTAGTTTAAGCGCTCCCAAATCAACCGCTTTTTGTGCCATGGCAACTTCTTTGCTATACGGCTCATAGCCCACAAAACTCACCTTAAGCAAATAAGCGCCTTTTGCCACGCCGGTAAAAGTAAACTTGCCTTCGGTATCGGTAGAAGCGCCCTTATACAAAACCGTAGTATCCGATTTTTTGTACAGAGCAGCCGTTGCGCCGGGCAGTGGCATATTGTCTGATTGGTCTATAATTTTACCGCTGATTGTATTACTCTGAGCTATAACAGAAACGTTCCAAAATACCACCAAGAGGAGTAGTGTAAACAAATTTTTCATGCTTTATGACAGCAATTTTTCAACCCGATTGACTTTGTACCGATTAGGAGGCAGTTGGCTGAGTTGGTTAAAATGATGTTTAAACAAAAAAACAGATTAAAAGGCTCGTGCCGCAAACTGCCATTTTTAACGCATTTTGGTTATTTTTAGTTAATTATGCCCTTCTTTACCCTTACCATTACCGGCAATACTTTCTTTTGCAACGTGAGGTTGGAATTATAACGAACACCCGATAGGGGTAAAGCCTGTGCGTGGTTTAAATGCACTTGATAAACCGGGCAACAAGATTACGGTGCGCTGCACCTGATAACAACATGGTTTGCAGGTGTTTTACCAAGATTGAAGGGCGCTGCCCCTTGTGTGTTACTCACCAACAGCTATAAAATAGCGCGTTTGGTTTTTGAAAGGTGCAGCGCACCGAAATATATCACCCCACCTGTCTGAAATCATTTTGCGGCAAGCCTTTGCGTAAGCTCACAACTCCAACCTCACGTTAATTAAAGCATTTCTGCGTGCATCTGCGGTATCTGAGGGAGTGAAG
>ERZ761603.2168-NODE-2168-length-13816-cov-14.962212_pt1 | contig 13816 bp, 8 predicted proteins | sample MGYA00511879_ERZ761603 | MGnify/ENA primary metagenome ERZ761603 (study PRJEB28899, sample SAMN02850040) | bioreactor sludge metagenome | biome: EBPR Sludge; feature: EBPR Bioreactor; material: flocular biomat | place: Australia: Thorneside Wastwater Treatment... | reverse complement strand
GGTGAAGACGACATCCGCATCACCATCGAACTCCTCGAACGGGTCAGGCCTCACCAGATCTACGCCGCTGGCGATCTCTCCGACCCGCACGGCACGCACCGCGTCTGCCTCGCCGCGATCCTTGAGTCGCTGCGTCGGCTGGCCGACCGTCCCTGGATGAAGAACTGCGTGGTGTGGCTCTACCGGGGCGCGTGGCAGGAATGGGGGGCGGAAGAGATCGAGATGGCCGTTCCCCTTTCGCCGGAGGAAGTGCGACGCAAACGAATCGCCATCTTCAAGCACGAGAGCCAGAAAGATTCGGCCTTGTTCCCAGGCCCCAACGATCCCCGCGAGTTCTGGCAACGAGCCGAAGACCGCAACAGGAACACCGCACGAATCTACGATAAACTCGGGCTCGCGGAGTACGAAGCGATCGAGGGGTTCGTCCGCTGGGTGGGGTGTTGAGCGACTCGATGGAGTCGATCAGCTTCGCAACAAGTACTGGGCAACGCGATCCGCCCGCCCGTTGGGGCTATTTCACGCGTTTCTTCACCACCACCAGCTCCAGCACTTTCGCCGCTCGCTTTGCCCGCGTCTCATCTTTCTTGGCTTCGGCGACATACTCGCAGTATTCCTTCCTGCACGACCATGAACAGGCCTCGAAAGCCGCCTTGGCGGTCTTCGACTTCGTCAGTGCCGTCTTGAGTTCATGCGGCACTTCCACGGTGCGCGCTTCGACATCGGCGCGGATCGTGCAACGCACCGACTCACCCGGCTTGGCTCCCGCCGCTGAGCACATGACCTTGTTGAACATCATGTGATGGCCCCCGTCGCCCGACGGGAAGATCGAGGTGCGAAACTCGGTTCCTCCCACCGTGAGGATCACGGGCACACGACCCTTCGTCCCGAACTCGGCGGCCGAGTCGAATGGGATCCTCATGAACGTCCACGCCCCGCCAGGCCCTTGGGACGTGAGTTCGCCGATAAACGCCCGGCCTGTACGCGGCTTGGTTTTTCCCATGGCTCACGGTATCTCGGGTGATGCGCGGGAGTGTGGCGTGTTTCCCCGCGTGATGATGCGGTATCGCCAACAATCGCTCATGCTGATCCTGACCGGCCTTCTCCTCCTTCAACCCACCCCGATCCAGCCCGCCGCCGAAGCCCCACCACCATCCGCCTTGGCCTCGAAGCCTGCGCCCAAAGCCGGATGGGACGTGAACAATCCGCCCGGGCCGTACAAGGAGGTTCCTCTCGACACCACCGAGGGCACGTGGCTCTCGCTGGACCTCAGCCCGGATGGAAAAATCATCATCTTCGACTTGCTCGGGGATATCTACACCATCCCGGCTACCGGAGGCGAGGCCACACCGATCTCCACTGGCCACGCCTGGGACATGCAGCCACGCTTCAGCCCGGATGGCCGCCTCATCGCCTTCACCAGCGACCGGGGCGGCGGTGACAACATCTGGGTGATGAACGCCGATGGGTCCTCGCCGCGGCAGGTCACCAAAGAGAACTTCCGTCTGCTCAACAGCCCCTGCTGGTCCCCCGACGGGCAGTCGATCGTGGCCCGCAAGCACTTCACGGGCCGCCGATCGCTCGGCGCGGGAGAGATGTGGCTCTACCACCTCGGAGGCGGGGATGGTCTGCAAATGACCACCCGCCCGACGGAGCAGAAGGATGTCGGCGAACCCGCTTTCAGCCCGGATGGTCGATTTTTATACTATTCATGGGACTCAACGCCGGGCTCGACATTCCAGTACAACAAGGACAGCAACGCGGGCATTTACAGCATCAGCCGCCTCGATCGAACAACAGGCGAGGTTGAACCGATCGCTTCCGGACCCGGCGGAGCGATTCGGCCCACGCCAAGCCCAAACGGCAAGCACCTGGCATTCGTGAGGCGAGTGAGGTTCGCCACATGCCTCTTCATCCGCGATCTCGCGACCGGCGAGGAGCGGATGGTCTTCGACGGCCTCGAGCGCGATATGCAGGAGACCTGGGCGATCCACGGTGTGTATCCATCGATGGCCTGGGCCCCGGGTGGCGAAGCCATATATCTGTACGGTAAGGGGGGATTTCATCGTGTCGATGTGGCTACGGGTTCGACCACCCCGATCCCCTTTCGGGTTCGAGGCACGCGCCGCGTGTATGATGCCCTTCGCACTCCGATTGATGTCGCTCCGGCGATGTTCGATGTCCGGATGCTCCAGAACGTCGCGGTGCGTCCGGACGGGAAGCAGGCGGCCTACTCGGCCCTGGGACGCATCTACATCAAGGACCTCCCCGACGGTGCGCCGCGCCGACTCACCACACAGACCAGCCATTTCGAGTTCTTCCCGTCCTACTCGCGTGATGGTTCGAGCATCGTTTTCGCAACATGGCACGATGAACAACTGGGCAGCATCCGCGTAGTCACGGACGGCGTGGAACACACACTGACGACGGAGAAGGGGCACTACGTCGACCCGGTCTTCACCCCCGACGGCACAGAGGTGTATTTCGGCAAAGGAAGCGGGGCCTATCTCACCAACCCGTTCTGGTCGATCAAACCCGGCCTCTACAGAGTTCCCGCACACGGCGGCCCGGTTCAGTTTGTATCTAGAAAGGGCACCAACGCCCAGTTCGGTGCGGACGGCGAGCGAGTGTACCTGCTGACTGTCGAGAGTCAGAAGGAAAGCGACCGCCGTTGCCTCATCAGCATGAAGCCCGACGGCACCGATGAGCGCACCCACGCCGTGAGCGAGAACGCGGTGGAGTACCGCGTCAGCCCCGACGGCAAGTGGCTGGCGTTCGCCGAACGCTACAACGTCTTTGTCACACCTCTCACGGCCATCGGGCGTGAGGTGAACGTGGGGCCGAAGATGTCTTCCCAGCCGGTGGCGCGAGTCTCCGCCGAGTCGGGCGCGTGGCTTCAGTGGTCAGGCGATGCCTCGGCGCTTCACTGGGCACTGGGGCCGACCCTCTACACCCGTCAGCTGGAGGATTCGTTCGGATTCCTGACCGGCACAGCCCCCGAGCAACTCCCGTCCGCACCCGCCACGGGACTGAACATCGGGTTCTCCGCTCCGTTCGACTCACCGGACGGCTCGGTCGTGCTGACCGGCGGCACGCTCATCACGATGGGTGGCACGCGCGGCTCGGAGGTTGTGATCCCCAACGGCCGGGTCATCATCGAAGGCAACCGCATCGTCGCCGTAGGCGCTGGTGACTCGGTGCCGATCCCCGATGGAGCGACCCGCATCGACTGCACGGGGTTGTACATCACGCCGGGCTTCATCGATGTCCACGCCCACGGGGCACAGGCGATCAACGCGCTGACCCCGCAGCGCAACTGGATCAACATCGCCAATCTCGCCTTTGGTGTAACCACCATCCACGACCCCAGCAACGACACCGAAGCGGTCTTCACGGCCAGCGAACTGGGCAAGGCCGGGCTGGTTCTTGCCCCTCGGATCTTTTCCACCGGGACCATCCTCTACGGCGCCGCGGGCACCTACAAAGCCGAGATCGAAAGCCTCGACGATGCCCTGTTTCACCTCAAACGCATGAAAGCCGTCGGCGCCTTCAGTGTGAAGAGTTACAACCAGCCCCGCCGCGACCAGCGGCAGTACGTGATCGAGGCCGCGCGCCGGCTGAACATGATGGTCGTGCCCGAGGGAGGATCGCTGTACATGCACAACATGACCATGGTGGCCGACGGTCACACGGGCGTGGAGCACACCCTGCCCGTCGAGCGGATCTACGACGATGCCGCGGCGATGTGGGGCGGCAGCGGCGCGGGGTACACCCCGACCCTCCTCGTGGCCTACGGCGGGCTGGACGGCGAGCACTATTGGTACGACACCACCAACGTCTGGGAGAACACGCGGCTGCTCACCTACGTACCCCGGTTCGTCGTGGACCCTCGCTCGCGCCGTCGCGAACGAGCCCCGCTCGAGGAATACAACGTGCTGCGCTGCGCGGGCATCGCCAAGCGCATCGTCGATGCCGGCGGCCGTGCCCATGTCGGGGCGCACGGCCAACTCGCCGGGCTGGGGGCGCACTGGGAACTGTGGCTGCTGGCGATGGGCGGGCTGACACCCATGGAGGCCCTCCGGGCCGCAACACTCGACGGCGCCTATTACCTCGGCCTCGACAAGGATCTCGGGAGCATCGAAACGGGCAAACTCGCCGATCTCATCGTGATGGAACAGAACCCGCTCGATGACATCCGGAACACAACGAGCATCCGCTTCACCGTCTCCAATGGACGTGTCTACGACGCCGCGGATATGGCCTGCATCGCGCCGGAACCCAGGCCAGCGCCTCGCCTCTTCTTCACCGAGTTGCAGCGCGGAGCCGGAGCATCGATCACGATGCAGCGTCTGATCTCGTCCTGCGCCGGCTGCGGAATCCCCGGCGCGGGCTGCATCGCCGGGTACGAGCACAACGAAACCGAACCAAGCGGCTATCGCTGATCGTTCATCCTGTCCTTGCCTTGAACATGCTCGCATCACCCACCCCGTCCACACCCGCCGCCGATGACCCCCGCGCGTTCCGCGGGGCATTGGCATTGATCGCGGCGGACATCAAGATCGCTCACTCGATCTTCGCCCTTCCCTTCGCGGTGCTCGCCGCGTTTCTCGTCGGGCCGTCTCACGGGGACGGCGCATCAGCATGGCGTTTGTTCGCGGGCAAACTAGCCCTTGTGGTTGTCTGCATGGTGCTTGCCCGCACCTGGGCCATGCTCGTCAACCGGCTCGCCGATCGCGAGATCGATGCTCGCAACCGGCGCACCTCGCGCCGTGTCTTCGCCTCCGGCGCGCTCAGCCCGGGACTGGGCTGGGCTTTCGCCGCGGTGTGCGCCGGTCTGTTTATCGCTGCGGCCTCGCTCTTCTTGATCCTCTATGCCAATCCGTGGCCGCTGTACCTCTCCGTGCCCGTGCTGCTCTGGATCGCGTTCTATTCATTCACCAAGCGCTTCACGGCTCTCTGTCATCTGTATCTTGGCGGAGCGCTGGCGGCATCTCCAATCGCCGCGGCCATAGCGGTCAATCCGTATGCGCTGGCCGACACGACTTCGGTCTTTTTTCTCTCCGGGTTTGTGCTCCTCTGGGTGGCGGGCTTCGACATCATCTACGCGCTTCAGGATCTGGACTTTGACCAGGAAGCGGGCCTCTCCAGCATCCCGGCACGGCTCGGGACGCGGGGCGCGATCCGAGCATCTCGCCTGCTTCACTTCGGGGCGTTCGTGGTCCTCTTGCTCGCGTGGCGGGTAGATGCTCGGCTGAACTTGCTCTTCGGCGTGGGTATTGCGGTCGTGGGCGGGCTTCTCATGCTTGAGCACGTTATCGTGGCCCGGCGTGGCAAAGCAGGGCTGGAAATGGCCTTTTTCACGGTCAACGGTGTTGTGAGTTGCGTGCTCGGTGTGTTGGGGTGTGCCGACCTCTTCCTCGGGGCCTAACGATTTGCGATGGCCATCTTGACAATCTCGATCATGTTCGAACTCCCCTTCACCGGCCCTACGAGCACGAAAATTGAGGTGTCTCCGCGGAGGGCCGTCGGCACATATGACGTGTCGAGCACTCTGGCCTGCGGAGCGTTCTCCGCGAGAGACGGGGGCCACCCGTCCGCGGGCCGCGGCAGAAAAACCAACCCCTGCGGCGCTGTGCAGAAATAACCCGCGCGACCCGAGGACGTGACGTGGCAGGCCGCGATGGATTGATGCACCAGCGCCTCGACCCCGCCGGTGTGCCAGTTGAAGCGAACCATGCGTGCGCGTCGTGGATCGAACGCCGTCAATACATCAAAGTCACTTCCCTCAAGCCCGGGAAGCATGGCGGCGGTGAGTGGCCAGACGGGTGCCGCGGTCGAAGCGATCTGATGCGCCATCAGCAGGTCGGCCTGAGTGGAGATGCGCCACGTTTGCCGGGTATCGGCCAGTCGCGGCGCGGTGGGATCGGAGCGATCGACACGGATGCAGTCGAGTTCCGTTCCCGCTCGCGACAGCCGGAACACGTACACCACGTCGAGGGTCATGGCCACGCACGGATAGGCGTACGTGCCGTCCAGCGGCTCCTTGATGCTCTCTCGTCCGTCGGGCGTGCGCAGAACAAGTGCGGTGCTCGTCGAACCTGTCGCTCGGCGCGTGAAGATCAGGTTCCCGGTCACGTCGTACACGGCGTGCGCGTTGCACTCCTGACCGCGCACAAGATACTCCAGCGATGCGGTTGCCCAGTTCACCCGCCCGATCCATCGCACCCCTCCCGAACGAGGTAACTCAACCAGCACTCCACGGGAGTCCGCCCCCCTGCCAAGCACCAACCCAGCCGGCAACGGTTCGGCAGGCCGGACGGCCTTGAGAGGAGGTTTGGAGGCGGCATAGATCGTGAGCCGCGTCGACTCGGGGATGGTTGCTTCCGGCTCGGCGAGGATGGTGGACCACGAGGGCGGCGTGCCTTCTTGCACCGCGATGTATTCTCCATCCGGTGCTGCAATCGGCAAGGCCTGCCCGTCGTACGAAACCCGTCCGAAGGTCTGCACCTCGACCAGAACATCGGTCGCGATGGTGGTGCCCTTGGCGGGCTGGGCGACCGGACCATCGGGCAGTTTCGCCGGCGATTCGACTCGTGTTTTCGCGGCGGAAGCCTCGGTCGTTGACCCGCCTGACTTGGATGCCGGCCGGACGGGTGTTCCGGGAAGGTGCGTCACTCGTTCCGTCACACATCCGGCAACGACCGCCACAAGCATGAGCATGACCCCGCTCCTCAGCGATCCGGGAACACCGCTCATTTGTCGGGCTCCGCGCCGGGGTTCGTTGGGAGTGGTTTGCTTCCTGTCTCGGCGGGTTTGTTCGACGGCTTGTTCACGTCCTTGTCGCCCGGCGCCGGAAGATTGACACCGGGAGCGCCGATGGTCTCCTTCAAGCGATCCAATCGCTGGTTGTACGGTTCGGACATGCCCTCGTTGTCGGTGGCGTTATTCACGACGATCGGCGTGATGAAGACCAGCAGTTCGCTGTTGGTCTTGGATTTTTCGGTGCTCTTGAAGAGCAGGTCAAGGCCCGGGATATCGCCGAGGATGGGCACCTTTCTGACGATGTCCGAGTCCTCGGTCTTCAGCAGGCCGGAGATGACGACGGTCTGCTTGTTCTTGACGATGAGTTGCGTGGTGGTTTCGCGACGGTTGATGATCGCGCCGCCGAAGAGTGTCTGGCCCGGCACGGTGTTGGAGAGCACGACGTTCACGCGCAGGTCCACATCGCCGTTGACGGTGATCCTCGGGCGGGCCGCGATGGAGAGGCCGACGGCCTTGTAGTCGAAGGACTGGTTCTGAGTCCCCGTGTCGGTGTTCTGCGTATCGGAGATGAAGGGGATGTCCTGGCCGTCGAAGAACACGGCCTCCTGGTTGTCGCTCGTGAAGATCTTCGGCTCGCTCAGCAGGCTCACCGCGGTCTTCTCCGCGAGCGCCTGGAGCAGCACGTTCAGGTTCACGTTGGTCTGAAGCACCGACGAGTTGAAGAGCGAGTCGGCGAAGCCGGTGTTGGAGCCTTGAAACGAGTTGCCGATACTGATGGAGTTGTCGGCGTTTGAAGGCGTGATCGACTGGCTGCTCCAGCGGAGGCCCAGGGCCGTCGCGTCGTCCATGCTGACCGCAGCGATGATCGCGGAGATGAGCACCTGACGCCCGGGTCGGTCGAGCTGGTCGATCATGTCAAGGATCGGCTGGCGGTACTCGGGGGGTGAGACCACGAGCAGCGCGTTCTGCCGCCAGACAGGCACGATACGCAACTGACCGATGAGGTTGCTCGCAGGGCGGCGATCCGTCGGCGTGCGAGAACGCTGCCACCAGAACGAAAGATTGTCCTGGGTGGTCGCGGCTTCCGCTTCGGCTCCGGTGGCCGTCGCGTTCTCGGCGAACGGGCTTGCTCCGGTCGCCGCTTGTGATAACCCGGAGGCGGCGCGGCGAACCTGCGCCAGCGTGCCGTCCTGGGCCAGCAGGGCGTTGAGTTGCTCGGCCAGGTCCTCGGCGTTGGCGTGCTTGAGCTCGATCACCGACGGCAGCCCCGCCGTCTGCGGCTTGTCCAGTTCCGCGATGATCTCGTCGATCGCGGCGATGTTGTCCGGACTTTTCGCCACGACGATCAGCCGGCTCGAATCGGGCATGGCCTGGAACGAGAACTGCCCCGCGAGACGACCGACACCCTGGGACGTGCCGCCCCCTCCTTGCTGTTGCTGCCCCTGCTGGCCTCCTGTGCGAGCACCCGAGGATCCTCGCCCGAAGAGACCTTCAAGGATCGCCGCGACTTTCACGGGGTCGCTGTTCTTCAGGTCGTAGACCTTCGGGTTCACCTGCTCGGGCTTGAGCGGCTGATCCCAATAGTCCGTGATCTGCGAACGAATCTGCGAGAGAATCGCCGGGTCCGCCGCGACCGTTACCGAGTTCTGCTGTGTGTTGGCCGTGACGCGTATTTCGGTTGCCGCGGTGGACGTGGCTTCCTGCCCACCGCCCTGCCCGGGAAACCGGAACATCGGCTGATTCTGATTGCGGTTCTGGTTTTGATTGCGGTTGGCCCGTGAAGCCGCAGAGGCGCCGCCGCCTCCGAACAGCTCCTCGATGTTGGTCTTGATGACCTCGGCATCGGCGAACCTGAGCACGAATGTCTCGGTCTGCAGCGCCCCGGCGGCGGGCCGGTCGAGCGAATCGATGAGGCTCTCGATACGCTGCAGAAAGGCGATGTTGCCGATGAGGGCGATGCGGTTGGAGTCCTCGTCGATGCTGAGTTTGCCGTAGTCCGGCAGTTTGTCCTTGAGCGCATCGCCCAACCCCTTGGCGGTGCTGTGCTTGAGCGAGAAGACCTTTTCGACGATCGAGCCGAGATCGGAACGATCCCGAACACGTTCATCCGGCCCGACGACGGGAACGGTCTGCTTGGGAAGGTCGGCCACATCCCGAAGCGTGATCGTCGTGGCGTTCTCGATCACGGCGACGCCGTTCTGCAGCAGCGCCATGAAGACCAGGTCAAGTGCCTGATCGCGCGGGATGGGCTTGTCGTTGATGACCGTCACCTTCCGGCTCATCACGTCCTGCATCGGCATGACGACCTTGCCGGTCGATTCCACAATGAACGGCACCAACTGCTCCACGGTGAACTGCTTGAACGCGAGAACCGTCGGCTCGCCGATGGCCGCCCGTCGGCCATTCGGGAGCGTCTGCTCCGGGGCGGGCGTGTTGGTGGTGGCCGGAGGCTGCGCCAGGGCGATGGCTGCGCCCGCGGCGAGGAGAACTGCCTGAATCTGATTGGCAAACTTCATGCGTTGGTCCGTAGAAGGAGGTTCAGCGCGGTTCTTCGGGCGCATCGGGAGGTGGCGTCGTGTCGTCGGGAGGTACGGGATCCGGAGCGGGAGGCGAGTTCCCTGCATCATCTGTCGGCCGAGGTGGAACCGGATCGGCGGGGGGGTTGGGATTCGGATTCGTCTGGGGGCTTGCTTCCTGCGGTTGAGGTCGCGGCGGAGGGTCGGGGGCGGCCTGGGCCTCGGGAGAGATCGCCCCGGCAGGCTTCCCATCGGGAGGCTTGACGAGTTTGTTGCGTTCAAAGAGACCGACCGTGAACTCGACATCTTTCCACTTGAGTTTCGCCTCCCACGGCGGATGAAGCGCGATGACTTCGATGTCATCGCTTTTCTCTCCAACCTTCAGCCTTCTGCCGCCGCTGAACCAGACCAGGTCGCTGAGCATCGCCACAATCGACGGACCGCCATACGAGGATGGCGGCGGGGGTGGACGATCCGGCGAGTTCGAGACAACTGGTTCGGGATCGGGCACTCGGGGAGGCACAGGCAGAACAAAGAGCGATCGCCCGCCGAACTGCGCCAGATATCCATCGAATGCCTTCTTTTGCTGCTCGGCGTGCTGCTGGGCCGCCGGCACCACAGGCGGTCGCGGGCTTGGTCCAAGGATCGCTGTGATCGTTGTCCAAAGTGACAACACCAAGACAACTGCAGCCACGATCGCCAGCACGGCCGCGACTCGGCCCGAGCGTGTCATGATTCGCCACGCCGTGGAGACGGGGGAAACCGGAGCACTCATCGGCTCTTCCCCTTTCTCGCCAGGAGCCAGGCTTCCACAGCCAGGGAAACTCGCACCTGACTCGATGTCTTGTCGCGTGTGTCCGACTGACGGATCTGGACGCGTGATACGGTGGCCACCGAGGCCGTGCGCTCCAGGTCGGCGATGACCGCGGCCGCCTGCTCCGGCTCGCTCATGAACTGAATGTCCTTGATGAGACGGTCGATTCGAAACTCGGCGCCGACACGGGCCACAAGCGGACCCGGGCCCATCGGGCTGGTCCGCGTAGTCGTGGTGTGCTCGCGTACGCCGTTATTCTTCAGAATCTCGTCCACCGCCCGGTTGAACTCCAGCGCACGCTGCTCGGGATCGCCCGGTTCGAGGACTTCTCCGTATCGCCGAACGCCCAACGCGACCCGTTCGGCATCCTGCTCCAACTGCTTGGCCGATTTGGCATGACTGGCCAGCGTGGCGGCCTTGCTGTCCGATGCCGCGGAGAGCCGGTTGAGATGATCCAGCAAAGGTTCGATGACGACAAAGTACGTCCCGATACCGATGGCGGCGAGCAACCCCCATCGGGCGGCACGCGGCATCTTCGAGAATGTTGCGGCGATTCCGCTCACTTTGGAGCTCCCCCCGCCTGGGGCGAGTTCCTGAGTTTTTCGGCGTGCGTTCTGATCCTGGTCTCCTCGTCCTGCAATCGCTGTTTCGTTTCAGCATCGAGGGTGGGATTCTTCTGCACGTACACCTTTCGGGCGATCCAGCCTTTGTTCGCGGTTGACAGGTCCATCTTCTCGATCTCGGCATCCGATACGACCGGAGGGGGCGCTTCGGACGAAGAGGGACGTCGATCGGCTGTCGAGTCTGAGTCGGCAGCGGCACCGTCGCCGTTGCGCGCGGTACGTCTGACCGTACGTGAGGCGTCTCTTGTCGCCGCATCAGCGGTGTGGCGGGGGCCGGCCTCGACGCCGTGCATCCGAACCGAGAGGCTCCTGGCAGCGAAATCCTCCGCCGGCGTAACCGGGGTGTGCCCCATGCCGGAGGGAACCTCGGCGGTGAGGCTGAACTCGACACCGGCATCCGGCTTGCTTTCCACACGGGCGATTTTGACATTGCGGAAGAGCCTCGTCTTGCTCAGATTCCCCTGGAAGGTACTGATGAGATCGGACTTCTCGGCGGTGCCTTGAAACGAGAGGCCCTGCTCGGGTGAGAGCCTTACATCCGTGGCGATGATCCCCACCGGGGTGGCGCCGCTCAGGTCCGCCAGGAGTTTCGTCATGGGCCAGCGGCTGATGTCGAGTTGGTTGTAGAGCGCGGCCTTCTTCTCGATCTCGGCTTTGGTTCCTTTCATCTGTTCCAGCACCGACGTTCGTTTCGTCAGCACTTCATGTCGGGCCCACGCGAATCCCCACGGGAGCAGGAGCATCACACCGCAGGCGGCAACGGCGGTCCACACCGCACGCTTCGGATCAGAGACCCACTCGGCAGCGCGGAGCACCGGACTGCGCTTCACCACCGGGGCACGGGCGGATAAACCCGCCAACGCACCGTGCTGGCCATCACCCGCGAGCAATGCCGCGCCCAGGGCCATTCCGTACTCATCGAACCAGTTCGGATCATCACGTACACCCGATATCATGCTCAACCGCTCGCGCGACTGCTTGGCGAGAGTGACGGCTCCACCCGACGGAATCTCGGATGGGTTCATCCCGATGCGAGCGGCGGTCTCGATCGCGGCATCGCGCTTGGCCTCCTGCCAACCGGCCGCATCGCCCGCGGGAGCGGGTACAACGCGAGCCGCGGAGTGTTCATGACCTGTGGCGATCGTGATGACAGCGCCTTCGCGCGGCTCGGCGAACATCGCGAAACGCCCATCCCCCCGCAAGACCGCAAGCGACGACGCCGGACAGGCCCACGACTCGTCAACGCCTGCAAGCGGGGGCGGAGGCTCACGTCGGGTCAGCCAGCCGGTGAGCAGCGCGGTACACACGCCGTGCCGAGAAGTGTCGGGGATCAACATTCCCGCACGGCGGTGCGCTGGAAGGCTGGGGGGTAGTTCCGCCTCGGCCAGCAACCCTGCCGCCGCGGCCATCTGCGCCGGCTCGCCCACGGGCACATCGATGGTCTTGCTGACGCACTCCAGCGCGGGCGCGATCCGAGTCACGCGATCCACCCCATGGCGTTGACAGGTCTCGGCGACCGCGGGTAGTTCCGCGGCGTTGAGGGTACGGACCTCGGCGATCGCCCACCCTTCGCCGGCGCGGCGGAGCACCACGAGGCTGTGCCGATCCCCGATGGAGTACAGCCCGGCCACGGCAGCGTCAGTACGTTGTGCGGCTGGGTACTTCATCGGACCAGAACCTCGGAGAGAACCACGGGAAGGGAAGAACGATCAATGGTCGCCTGGATTTCAACTTCCAGCCCGGTCTTTTCGTCTCTGCCGCGGCTGGTCACAATGAAAACGTTGGATCGGGTGCAGAGTATGTCGTAGAGCGTGGAGAGTTGTCGGCGGGTGATACCCGATACCTCGCTCAGATCGAGCACGGAAGTAAATCCGTCGGGGCGTGAAGATCGCTCGGCGATGATGGCGTCCGCGACCTCGGGCTCGATTTCGGGAAGAAACTGGAGCGTTTCCGCGTCGCAGGTGTTGATATTGAGTTTTCCGGGCCCCGGGGCGGTATCGGAGGCACTGCCGATCGTGAAGTATTCGAGCAGCGCGGTCAACTGCTCGTTCGAGAGGTTGGGCACACGGTTGCGGTTACGGCCGCCGACCGCGGCCTGCCCGGTGGCCTGTTGCTGAAGCGTGGCGAGATTGGTGGCAATGAATGCCCGCATGGTGGGGTTCTGACCCATGGAAGCGTATTCGATGATGGCTTTCGCCTGCTCGGAGTTCACCTGGGTCTTGGCGATGACCTCGCTCTCGGAGGTTGTGATCAGGTCGATGGGAGCCTCTCCCGCGGCGTTCAAGCCTCCGTCTCGGCTCGACGCGGTCAGGATGCCGGACCATCCCCTGTCGAGGATCCCATCGGCGTTGTCCGGGGGCCAGGAGGCATCACCATCGTCCTCGTTCGGGTCGAGAATTCCGTTGAGATTCCAATCTTCACCCCGGACATCCTGCTGAGACACGCCAGCGACCAACTCCAACTCCTGGATGCTCCGCAGAGGACCGTTCCGGGGCACGTAGGAGTGTGGCAGCGTCTGGTAGAAACTGATCTCGGCCCCGAGCGGATTCACGTCATCGTCTGCATCGATCCAATCGGCGATGGAGTCCGCGACGTCCTCGGTCATCAGCGGCTCGATAGACAGGAGTTGATCGACGGTGGCAAGGTTGATGTTGATCTTCGCGTGCGCATCGGCGGGGCCGAGCACCTCGTTCTTCCCGTCAGTCGTGGCGATTCGCCACACTGCTCCGGCGACCACACCCTCGGCTACGTCGGTCATGTCGTTGAGCACCTGGTACGCGTCGTTGGGGTCTGGGTTCTCGGTGGCGAACTCCAACCGTGCGATCGTGCACTCCACACCGGCCCGAGCCGCCCAAAAAGCCCGCACGCGCGCCAAGGACTCACGCCCGGCCGCGGCCTGACTGAATGCCGTTGACTGGATGGTGCCGATGACCACAGCACTGATGACAATCACCGCGAATACCAGAAGCGTGGCGAAGCCCCGTTGACCTCGTGTCAATGTGTTCATGGCGTTGTCCCCTTCGGAGAAGGAGCGCCCGTAGTGCGCGGAGTGCCGGGGCTGTTCGGCGTGCCGCCGCCACCACCGGCCGGCGGAGTAGCACCCC
>ERZ761603.2167-NODE-2167-length-13818-cov-5.686115_pt1 | contig 13818 bp, 11 predicted proteins | sample MGYA00511879_ERZ761603 | MGnify/ENA primary metagenome ERZ761603 (study PRJEB28899, sample SAMN02850040) | bioreactor sludge metagenome | biome: EBPR Sludge; feature: EBPR Bioreactor; material: flocular biomat | place: Australia: Thorneside Wastwater Treatment... | reverse complement strand
CCCATCTGCGATATCAGCGTAATCTGCGGTTCTTCAATTTCGGTTTTCGGGTTCAGGGTTGGCTGTGATCCGCCGATCGGAATTGGTTGATTATGAAGAGGGTATCATCTTTTCACGCACAGCCCGATATCCTCTCATGGCATATCGCCACCGAAACCGGAAATCGTGTTGCGGTTTTTCGATCAGCGTGGGTAGTGCTTGCTAGATCAGCAGCAGCACCAGGGCCTGGGCAGTCAGGATGCGCAGGAACATTACGAGGGCGTACACGCTGGCGTAGGTGAAGGCGGGGGCGTCGGAGCCGGTCATCTGGTGGGAGAACGAGAGGGCCGGCGGATCGGTCATGCTGCCGGCGAGCAGGCCGCACAGGGACAGGTAGTTGAGTTTGAACACGAGGCGCGCGGTGAAGCCCACGATCAGCAACGGCACCAAGGTGATCAGCGCGGCCAGCAGCATCCAGTAGAGCCCGTCGCCGACGAGCAGGGTGTCGAGGAATTTACCGCCCGATTTCAGGCCCACGCAGGCCAGGAAGAGCGTGATGCCGATCTCGCGCATGACCAGGTTGGCGCTTTGCGGCAGGTACCAGATGACCGGGCCGATTTTCCCGATGCGGCTCAAGATGATGGCGACGAGGAGCGGGCCGCCGGCGAGGCCGAGTTTGACCGGGGCAGGCACGCCGGGGAAGGTGAAGGGGATGGAGCCGATGACGACGCCGAGGATAATGCCGATGAAGATAGGCAGGATGTTCGGCAGGTTGAGCTGTTTAACCGAGTCGCCCAGTTCGGCCGCCACTTTCTTCAGCGAGGCCTCGTCGCCCACCACGGTAACCTGGTCGCCGAAGTTCAGTTCCACGCCGCCGTGGGCCACCAGTTCGACACCGGCGCGCAGCACGCGGGTGATGGTGGTGCCGTAGCGGTTGATGAGATCCAATTCGCCGATGGTTTTGCCGACGGCGTCCTTGTGGGTGATAAGGATCTTGCGCACGGTGTAATGGCTTTTCACCGAGCGCACGTCCACCGTGGTGGGATCGCCAACGACGATAGCAAGCTTATCGGCGTTTTCCTGGGTGGTGACGACATGCAGGATGTCGCCAAGTTGCAGAGTGGTGTCGGCGGTGGCGGTCATGACCTGATCGCCGCGCAGGAGGCGTGAAATCACGAATTCACCGTGGATCAAGCCGGCCAGGCGGCGGATGGGTTGTCCGGCCAGACGTTGGTTGGTCACCTCGATGTTGAAATTGATGGGGGCGGGGCGGTTCTGCGCGTGGTCGCGGTCGTGCGATTCCGTTTCACGGGCGAGATTCACGCGGGTGGCGGCCCGGATCAGAAGCATGGTCAGGATGATGCCGATGATGCCGAAAGGATACGCAACGGCGTAGGCCATGCCGGACAGTTCGCCGCTGTTGGCGATGTCGGGCAGGCCCTCGCGCAGGGCTTGTTGAGCGGCGCCGAGTCCGGGGGTATTGGTCACCGCGCCGGAGAGCAGGCCGACCGCCACCGGCAGGGGAAGATCTGCGAAATAATAAAGTCCCAGTGTAACGCCCACGCCGAGTAGCACCACGGAAGCGGCGAGAAGATTCAGTTTGATGCCTTGTTTCCGGAATGAAGCGAAGAAGCTGGGCCCGACGTGCATGCCGATGGTGAAAACGAACAGGATCAAACCGAACTCGCGGCAGAACTCCAGAATCTCATGGTTGATATTCAAGCCGAAATGCGCGAACAGCAGGCCGCTGAACAACACCCCGGCGATGCCGAGCGATATGCCGAATAGCCGGATGTGTCCGATGGCGATGCCGATGGCGATTACCGCGCTTAGCACCAACATGTCGTGGGCAATCGAATGCCCGGAGATCAAATCGAATAACCAAGTCATCTGCGTGCTCCCCAAAAAGGCGTCAAGAGTAGGCTATTCCGGCAAAAAAGCAACGGCGACGTGGAACGTTTTACGAGCGGTGGCATCGTGCCGGTTGATGCTGGGGCTACTCAACCGGGGTTAGTGCGGGCGGAGGCGTTGGATCGGCTGGTTGGTGCTGTTGAATCTTTTCCTGCACCGCTTCATTTCCGGGATCCTTTTCGAGTGCGTGTCGCCACCAACGGACAGCTTCGGCCGTGTCGCCTAGCGCTTGGTGCACATCGCCAAGATGATCGGCAATGGTCGGGTCATCGGGCAAGGTTTCATGGGCGAGTTGGATATCGGCCAGCGCCTCGCGGAATTTGCCCTGCTTGTAGTAAATCCATCCTCTGGTGTCGATGTAAGCGGCGTTGTCGGGTTCCACGGCCAGGGCCACGCCGACGTGATCGTAGGCCATGTCCAGTTTTTCGCCACGTTCCGCTAGCATGTAGGCCAGGTAATTGTGCGAGTCGGCATGATCGGGTTCGATGGCGATGGCTTTGAGGAAGTATTCCTCGGCCTGAACGTACTCCTTGATGCGTTCGGAGCAGGCGCCCATCCAGAAATAGAATTGCGCGGTGAGTTCCTCGTCGAGTTCCCATTCCAGGGCGATGGCCTCGGCCCGCTGGAAGTAGCCGAGCGCCTCGCCGTACATTTCCGCGCTGAAGGCAACGAGCCCCATCATCGTAAACGCGCCGTCGGTTTCCGGCAGCAGGTCGATGACGGCGTTGCCGATTTCCACGGCCGACATCATGCGTTGCTGGTCGTTGCGGTGGCGCAGGGTTACGCCCAGGAAATCCTCGAGAAGGTCGTCTTGGGCGGCCTGGCCGGCGCGCAATTGCCGGGCTGCGGCGTCGAGGTCTCCGGTCATCTGGAGGGCGATGGCGTAGTTCAGGTGGAAGTTGGAGAGAACGGGCTGGGTCTTGTTCTCCGCCATGAAGCGTTCGGCTTTGGCGAACAAGTCGATAGCGGCATCGTATTCCTTCTGATTCATGTGGACATAGGCCAGCATCTCCAGCATGCGCATGTCGTCGGGCTGTTGTTCCAGGCCCTTCAGCAAAAGCGCCTGGGCTTCGGTGGCGAGGTCGGACACGATCAGGAGATAGGCGGCTTTGAGGTAGCTTTCGAGGGCGCGCGGGTTGGCTTCGATGGCCCTTTTGAAACAGTCGATTGCTGCGGCCTGGTTTCCATCCTGTATATGAAGTTCGCCGAGATAATACCACAGCCGATGGTTGCCCGGACGTTGTTCGGCCACGCTTTGCAGCAACTCGATGGCGCGCGCGCGGTTGCCGGTGGCGGCCAGGCTGACCGCCAGTTTCTGGCGAAGCTGCAAGTCGTCCGGGTTCAGTTCCTCGATCCGGGCGAATACATCCACCGCTTCCTCGACCCGATGATGGAGGATCAGCAGATCGCCATACTGGTTGAGCAGATAGGAGTCGTCGGGGAATTCCTCGGCGGCGCGGCGCAACATTTCCAGAGGCCCGGCGGGCAGTTTGACCGATTTTTTACGTTGCTGTCCGGTGAGTTCGCCGGCTTGCCGGAGATACAATTCGCCGAGGGCGTGGAAGATGACGAGTCGGTCGGGAACGTCGGGCAGGGCGTGTTCCAGGGTGGAGATTGCCGTGGCCACATCGCCGGTACGGGCGTGAATGGAGGCGCATTCCAGCCGGTGCAGGGCATTGGTGGGTTCGAGTTCAATCGCCTTCTGCAAAGGGACGAGGGCTTCGCCGAGCCGGCCCTGAACCCGCAGGCTCAATGCCTTGAGCTGATAGGCGCGTACAAGGTCGGGTTCTACTGCGGCCGCCTGTTCCAGGAGGCGTTCGGCTTCCGCGTGTTCACCGCTTTGCAGCAAAAGAACCGCCAACTCGAGTTTAAGGTCGGAGTGACCGGGGTCGGCGGCGATGGCTTCGCGGTAACGGCGTATGGCTTCATCGCGGTTGCCGGTGGTTTCCTCGATCAGGCCCATGCTGTAGGCCGCCAACGCCTCGGGCGGCACGCCGCCTTCCGGACGGGTCGATATGGAAGTGTCGCCGGTACGCGAACGCGAGGGAAATTCCAGCGTACCGCATCCGGCGACACTCAATACCAGCCAGCCCGCCCATACCAGTCGGAGCGCAGCGGTCTTCATGGATATTCAATTTAACGGCGGACCAGCCGCCGCTCGTTATTTCTTTTTATGGCGGTCAGCCGCGGAACGTTTTTTCCGTTTGTGCTTCGCCATCTTCTTGCGACGTTTTTTCTTAACAGAACCCATAGGTTTCCTGCTTCCTCTTTTGTCTCGTTACGGGACTACTTTGTTCAAACCGATTTCGATAATACCTTCGGCGCCGGCGTCCTTCAACTGCGGGATTACTTCCCGCACGATCGATTCGTCGACGACCGATTCGATGGAATACCAGCCTTCGGCGGCCAGTTGGTTGACCGTGGGGGCGTGCAAGCCGGGCAAAAGTTTGGTCACCTTGTCCAGGTTTTGCTTGTTCACGTTCAACTTGATCAGCACCTTGGTCTCGGCGGCCAGCGCGCCGCGCAGGAGCAAGGCGATCTGCTCGATCTTCTTGCGTTTCCAGGGATCGCTCCAGCTTTTCTTGTTGGCGATCAGCCGGGTGGTGGACTCGAGCACGGTGTCGACGATGCGCAGGTTGTTGGCGCGCAAGGACGAGCCGGTTTCGGTGATCTCCACGATGGCATCGACCAGTTCCGGAGCCTTCACCTCGGTGGCGCCCCACGAAAATTCGACCTCGGCCTTCACGCCGTGTTTGGTCAGGTACTGGCGGGTCAGGCCGACCGCTTCGGTGGCGATGCGTTTGCCTTGGAGGTCGCGGGCGGACTGGATGGGGGAGTCGTTGGGCACGGCCACGACCCAGCGCACCGGCTTCAAACCGACTTTGGCATAGACCAGGTTCGCCACTTCCTGCACATCGGACTGGTTTTCCACGATCCAGTCGTGCCCGGTCAGGCCGGCGTCGAGCACGCCCTGCTCCACGTACCGGCTGATTTCCTGGGCGCGGATCAGGCGGGCCTCGATTTCGGGGTCATCGACCGACGGGATGTATGACCGCGATCCGGTGCGCAGGGTGAACCCCGCCTTCTTCATCATGGAAAAAGTGGATTCCTGGAGGCTGCCCTTGGGCAGCGCCAATATGATTTTCTTTTGTTCGCTCATGGTATTCTCTGTTTGTAAAGGGGGCGAAGTGTAGAGAAATCAGCGGTTTTCGTCCACTGTTATAGCAGGAATTATTTGCCCGAAGACGTCCAGCACCTGGCCGTCGATCGTGAGCGCCTGGATGGTCCGGTTGGTGGGGGTCAGTTCCACCTCGATGACGTGGCGGGTCATGGCGGACCGGCGGATGTACCACTGGTTTTCCGGTGTGTGCGGGGGGCGTAAACCCACGCCCCACGCCCCGTCTCCGATGAAAACGATGCCGTCGGCATGCACCTTGCCGTCGCGGAGGGGGTGGGTGACTTTGAAGCAATGGTCGTGATGCTCGAAAGCCAGGCGGACGCCGGCGGCCTCGAACAGGGGCACCCAGTGCCGGCGCACCTCGGTGTTGAGAGCGTCGTCCGGATTACGGTGCCCGGGGTAGGCGGGCACGTGGTACACCGGGAAAAGGTGGGGGCGGTTGCTGCGCTCGGCCAGGCGTTCCCGCAGCCAATCGGTCTGTTCGCCGGCCACCGGCGCGGTATGGCCGCTGTCGAGCAGGATGAAACTGGCGTAGTCGCCGAGATCGAGCACGTTGTATCCGGGCCGGCCGGGCATGGCGAACAGCCGGTAGAAGTACGGGGCGGCGGCCAGTTGCCATTCCGGGCCGGGCTGGTAATCCTCGCGCCGATGCACGTAGTATCCCTGTACCTCATGGTTGCCGATGGCGACGACCATGGGGATGAGGCGTCCATCCGGGGCGCGCATGTGTTCGTGGAACGAGGCGAACATCCGGTGCCAGCGCCAGGCGTATTCGGCAAGCCCGTCCTCATAAGCCAAGTCGCCGCCGATCACCACGAAGTCGGGATCGCGCGAACCGACCAGCGCATTCATGCGGTCCATCGCATCGGCGATGCCGAACACATCGCCGCCTTCGATGAAGCGGATCGGCCGGGTCATGGTGTCGGGCAGGGTGCGGAAGGTGTAGGTGGATCCGGCGCCAAGGCGGAATGCATAAAGGGTATCAGGATCGAGATCCATGACCTCGACGGTGTGAATCCACCGGTCCGTCTCGGGCATGGGGATGACGGCGCCTTCGACGGCCCGCCACGAATGCTCGCCGGCGGCGGCGATCTCGACGCGGCTGGGCTCTCCGGGTTCGTCGCCGAGCCAGTGGATCGTGATGGTGGTCGCGGGATCGCGTTGCCAGGTCAGATAAACGGCCGGCGGGCGCGCGATGAGGTTGTTCGTATTGATGAATGCATACCGGTTCGGTCCGGCTTCCCAGTTGCCGTTTACCAGCAGCTTGAATTCATAATGACCCGAAACCCAGCCCAGTTCGGCCGCGGCGATCGACCAGATGGAATCCTCGCCCGCCGCGAGGCGCATGGCGTGGGACTGCGACCAGTTGTCGCCGGAATGCCGCACCTCCACGCGGTCGGCATCCTCGTGCAGGACACTCAAGTCGGGAGAGGGCGGCAAGCCCGGCATGAAGCGTTCGGTCAGTTTCAGGGGGGCGGCCCCGGCGGCCGGGGTCAAGCCGATGGCCAACAGCAGTGCGAGTCGTCGCGGTTTCATGCCGCAAGTCCATACCGATCCCGGGACGGACAGGCAAGACGGCAGTTGAGCCGCCCGTCGAGGCCGGGGTCGGAATAGCCGATCCCGGTTGACAGAACAGGGGCGCGGTGTTATTAATAATGAAATATCGATACTAACAAAGGCCGGATGGAGGAGGGAGTCACGACGATGAAGAAACGGATGTTGATGGGATGGGCGATGGCGGCGGGTTGTGCGTGGGCGGTGGTTGCTTCGGAGGAACCGTCGTGGCTCGCCCCGGCGGTCGGTCCATTTTCACCGAACGCGCATGTCCACGGTGCGGTTGGCTCGTCATCGGGCGACGTTGAGGAGCTGGCCGAGGGTCACCACGATCCTTCCCGCGAGGATGGCTCGGTCCAGGGCGTCGAGTTGGGAACCGCGTTGCGGCTGGGCTGGCTGGAAGGATCGGCGACGTATGTCTTCTCTTATGGCGCGGAGGAAGAATGGGAGGACGAGTGGGAGGAGGCGTTTCTGAAGGTGAAGGATCTGCCCGGCGGCTTCGAAGCGCGCGGCGGGCGTATGCTTGGCCGGTTCGGAAAGCAGAACGCCGAGCATCTTCACGCTTGGAGTTTCGTCGATATGCCCATCGTCATCAGCCGTTTTCTCGGTGAGCACGGCTTGTGGTTCGATGGCGGCGATGTGACGTGGCTGAAGCAGGATGTCGCCACCACCTACGGGTTGACGGTGGCGTATGGAGAATACGTGGGCCACGATCACGAGCATGGACATGCGGAGGAGGAGCATGAACACGAGGAGGAGCATGGCCACGAGGAGGCCGGTCATGCGCACGTGGAGGAGGAACATGCGGACGAATACGAGCATGCGGAAGATGAGCATGAGGACGAACATGAGCATGCGGAAGGTATCGTGCTGGAGGACGGCGTGGCGTCCGGCCGCTTGTTCGTGCAATGGCGCCCGGATGACTTCCGCCTGTGGGAAGTGGGATGCTCGCTGGTTTCCGCCGATGAGGAAAGCGGTCGTTCGGTCCTGGTCTACGGCCTCGACGCTTCGTATGTCTGGCGCGAGAAAGGTTTGGAGGCGGGCGGCCGACAGCTCACGTTGACCACCGAGCTGCTCTACCGCGACGTGGAGTCGGGTGGCGAGGCGCATGACCATGCCGAAGAGGAAGGGCATGAAGAGCATGCCGAAGCAGAGGAGGCGGAACATGACCACGCCGATCACGAACAGGGTTTGCCCGGCGGGGCCGAGTTCGGATTTTACAGCCAGGCGGTGCTCCAGCTTGACCGCGCGCTTGATCTCGGGCTCCGCCTCGGGTATGTCGAAGGCGATGCATCCTTGTCGTCATCCGAACGGTTCCAGGTCAGCCCGGCGGTTACCGCCTACCTTGATCCATACCGGCGCACGCTGGTGCGCTTGCAATACAATTACGACGATGTGGAGAAAGGCGATGATGTGCATACCGCCTGGCTGCAATTCGGTCTTTCGTGGGGCGGGGCGGAAGTGCGGTGATGCCGTGATCCGGCAGGCCATCGCGGGCGTTGTCGCGGGGTTGGCGATGCTCGTCGTGGCCCCGTCGATCCAGGCTGAACCCCTTCGGGTTGCGTCGCTGCACCCCATCGCCAGCGATCTGGCCCGCCAGGTGGGTGGCGATCGGGTGGTGGTGACCGATCTCATGCCGCTGGATTCCAATCCGCACACCTTTTATCCCTCGCCAGGCAGCTTGAAGACGGCGTCCGATTCCGAGCTGGTGCTGGCGGCGGGCAAGGGCATGGAGACCTATCTCGAGGAGTTTCGTGAATCACTTGGTGGCGGCGTCCGTGTCTTTGAAGTGGGCAAGGCGGTTCCCTCGTTGAAAGTGGAAGCCGACGAGGTGTTCGTTTGTTGTCCGGCCCACGCCCATGGCGCCATCGATCCGCACTGGTGGCACAGTATCAAGAATATGCGGCGCGCCTCCGCGGCCTTGGCGGAAGAGTTCAGCCGTCTCCGTCCGGAATACCGCGACACGTACATGGATCGTCAGAAGGCGTACGCCGCGCGACTCGATGCATTGTATGGCTGGGCGAAGAAAGAAGTGGCGCGCATCCCGTGGTCGGACCGCGAATTGACGACCGCTCATGCCGCCTTCGGTTACTTGTGCCGGGAAATGGGACTGCGCTCCATCACCGTGCTCGGCCTGACCACCGCTCATGAGCCGGAACCGGGCTACTTGAAGGAAGTGGTGCGGCAATTGCGCGAACATCAGGTTCGCGCCGTGTTTCCCGAATCCACGGCGAACCCGAATGTGCTGGCTAGCATCGCGCGGGAGACCGGCGTGACCATCGGCGGGGTGCTGCACGCCGACATGCTGGGGACGCAGGATCCCGATTACGAGACCATGATGCGCCACAACATCGCCACCATCGTCGAGGCCCTCGGGCGGAAGGAGTAGGACGCGTCGTGCGTGGTCATCCGGCTATCCAGTGGCTTTTGTTCGTTCTCGCATGGGGCGCATTGTGGTGGCCGATTCACCTCGTTACCCGCACGGTGTCGCCCATGCCGGCGCCGCGGGTGGAAGCTCTGCCCTCGGAAATCTCCGTTTGGCTGACGTTGCGTTTTTCCCGGCCGCCGGCCGCCTTCACGGTGCGGCAAAACGAGCGGGTGGTGTGGGCGGAAGTGGCGGCGGAAGGCACGCGCTTCGAGCGGGAACTGGCGATGGCGCTATCGGACCACGCGGTGGAGTTGCGGGTCACGGCCGACGTGCCGGCGGGCGAGGGCGAAACCGCGTTGGAAGTCATGGTGGAGGCGGATGGACGCACCCGCCTGGCTCGCACCTTGTGGGTCGAGGGCGATGTGGATGAACCGCTGGTCTTCGCGTGGGGCGCGCATGAATAATCCTCGCGAGGAACATCGTCATCACGTTTTGCAGTGCCGGGGCCTGCACGTGCATTACGGGGCCATTTGCGCGTTGCACGATGTGTCGTTTGAACTTTCCTGCGGAACGGCCGCCGCCTTGATCGGCGGCAATGGCGCCGGGAAAAGCACGCTGATGAAGCGTATGGTGGGGTTGATTCCGCCGAGCGTGGGCGAGGTGGTCTGGCGCGGCCAGCCGTTGGAACGCAGCACCCACGAAATGGCGTATTTGCCTCAACGCAGCGATATCGACTGGCAATTTCCCCTGACCGTGCGCGGACTGGTGGAAATGGGACGGTTTCCGCTTCTGGGGAAGTGGGGCCGATTCCGCGCGGCCGATCACGAAGCGGTCGGGCGCGCGCTGGCCTGCATGCGGGTCGAGGATCTAGCCGACCGGCAGATCGGGGCATTGTCGGGCGGCCAGCAACAACGGGTCATGATCGCGCGGGCCCTGGCCCAGGAAGCGCATGTGCTGCTGCTTGACGAACCGTTCACCGGCCTCGATCAGCCATCGCAACAACTACTGGCCCGCCTGCTCCGCGACTTGGTTTCCACCGGCCATCTCGTGATGGCTTCGCACCATGACCTCAAGACGGTGGGCGATATTTTCGACGTGGCCGTGCTGGTGAACGGGACCTTGATCGCCAAGGGACCGAGCGCCGACGTCATGACCACCGACAATTTGAAACGCGCTTTCGGGGAGGCCGAATGATCGAGGCGATCCAGGAAATCTTTTCCTATCAGTTCAACCAGCGCGCCTTGCTGGCCGCGTTGATGGCGGGATTTCTCAATGGCTACATGGGCGGTTATGTCGTGCTGCGCAAGGGCTCCCTGTTCGCCGGCGCGCTCTCGCACACGCTGTTTCCCGGCATTGCCGTCGGGGCGCTGATCGCCGGCCTTAACCCCTATAGCGCGTTGGTCGGGGCATTCGTCATGGCGTTGGCCGTCGGCCTCGGCAGCCAGGGCATCGCCGCGAACTCGCGGGTCGACCGCGAAGCCGCCATGGCCATCCTGTACACCGCGACCACGGCGGGCGGGTTGATCATCCTCCAGCGGCTCGGCACCTACGCAAAGGTGGAGGAGTATCTGTTCGGCAACATCCTGCGCGTCGCCAACTGGGATTTGTGGTTCATGTACGGGGCGGGTTTGGCGGTATTGTCGGTCGTGCTGTTGTTGCAGCGGCCCTTGCTGGTGTTCATCTTTTCCGCCGACCTGGCCGCATCGCACGGGCTGCGCATCCGGCGGCTCGATTATCTGCTGGCGGCGTTGGTCGTGGTCACCATGGTGACCTCGTTGCAAGCGGTGGGCGCACTGCTGGCCCTGGGGCTACTGGTGGCGCCGGCCGCGACCCTTTACCTGTTCGTCAATTCGCCCCGCGCGATCCTGTGGGGCGGCGGCGTGATGGGAATGATCGTGGCGGGTTCATCGGTCCTGTTGACCAACCTGCTCGATGTCCAAACCGGCCCGGCCATGGTGGTGCTGCTGGCGGCGCTTTTTCTTCTCGGTTTTGCCGCCAGCCCGCGGTACGGCCTGCTGGCCCGCTTCCGGGCCGGGCATGACATCCACCATCCTTCCCGCGGCAAAGCCGGGACATAGATCCGCGCGTAACCGACCGGTTTCCAATAACTGGAAACCGCAGGCCTGCCATGTTCCAACGATTGGAATCGAGCGAAGGAAATTCGCTGTCCCTGTCGGGGCGGATGGTGCATGATGGCGCACCATGAGCGGATTTCGGCGAAGCGTGGTTCTGGTTGCGTTGGTGGCGGCCCAGTCGGGTTGCCTGACCCGGTATTATGAACCCGCGCCGGTGCCGTCGCCGGTCGCGGGCAAGCCATTGTTGATCCGGCCGGTCGTGGCCGTCACGGATTTCCAGAACAAATCGGGCTTTTCCGGTTCGTGGAATCTCGGTTCCGGCATGGCGGACGTCTTGATCAACCAATTGCTCGATACCGATAAAGTCGTCGTGTTGGAACGCAAGCATCTCGACGATGTGCTCAATGAACTGCAGTTGCAGGATCACCATCTGTTCCGCAAGGAAGGCAAGGCCGCCACCGGAAGGCTCAAGACCGCCCGCTACCTGGTGCGTGGCGCGGTTACGGATTTTACCGTCACCCGCGATGCCTCGGGTTGGTTTCACCCCTCCGGTTCGACGCGGTTCTTCGCGGCCGGACAGAATGCCCGGGTTACCCTGCATGCCATGTTGATCGACGTGGAGAACGGGCAGGTCATCGGTTCGGTTAAAAGCACGGGTGACGCCGGATCCGGATTGTTCGGCACGTCCTACGGCTACAAGGACATGCATTTTGGCGGGGAGGTGTTTTTCCGCACGCCGCTCGGTCGCGCCACCGAAAAGGCCATGAAAAAGGTGGTTGGCGAACTGCTCGATGTCATACCGCGCGAATATTGGCGGCCGATGGTGGCCGAGACGCAGGCGGGCCGGGTGATTATCAACGGCGGCCGCAACGCCGGCTTGCGCGAAGGCGCCGTGTTCCGCGTATTGGCCCAGGAGCGCTACGTCACCGATCCGCTGACCGGGGAAATCATCGAACGGTACCGGGGCGCCATCAAGGGCGTCGTTCGAGTCGCCGATGTCCGCGACGCGTCGTCACATGCCGAATTGGTGGAAGGTGTGGCGGAACGGGGCGATTGGCTGGAGCCGTACGGCGACCCGTGACCGAGGCGCGTGCCGTGCCTTGGCCGGTCAGGCTGGGCGGCGGCCAAAATAGAGTGAACGGGCGGCGGCGGCGGCGATCGCCTCGGCCTCCTCGACCGTTGATCCCAGCGCGGTGACATGTCCCATTTTGCGGCCGGGCATGCTGCGCGCCTTCCCATACAGGTGAATGTGTGCGCCGGCCACGGACAACGCTTCGGCGAGACCAGCCGGGTGTCCGGGACCATCGGCCTGCCCCAACAGGTTGACCATCACCGCGGCTGGCGCCCGCAGCCGGGCATCGCCCAGCGGCCAACCCAGCACGGCGCGCAGGTGGTTCTCGAATTGCGAACACGCGCACGCTTCGATCGAATAATGACCGGAGTTGTGTACGCGGGGAGCGAGTTCGTTTACCAGGATTTCCCCTTCGGCGGTCAGGAACATTTCCACGCCAAAACATCCGACCCCGCCGATGGCGATCACGGCGGCGACGGCCCGTTCGCGGGCCAATGCAACTTGATCCGGGGCAAGTTGGGAGGGCGCCCGAACGATATGGCAAATATGATCCCGTTGGACCGTATCGACCACGGGGTAGGTTACGGTTTGCCCGGAAACATCCCGGCACACCATCACTGCCAACTCCCGGTCAAAGGGGCAAAACGCCTCCACATACAGGCCGTGATCCGGACCGGCCAACCGCTTCCAGGCCATAGGGATCTCGTCGGCGCTTCGAAGGGTGGCGTTACCTTTGCCGTCGTATCCCAGATGGCGCCGTTTCAAGACCACCGGCCAGCCATGCCGATGGGCAAACTCCGCGACATCGACCGGCGTCTTCACCTCATCACAGGCCACCACGGAAACTCCGGCCGCCAGCAAGGCCCGTTTTTGGGTCCACTTGTCCTGAATCAAGCGTAACGATGCCGGGGTGGGAAAACACGCCACTCCGCTGGCTTCGACGGCATTCAGACAGGCCGGAGGGACGAATTCGTTCTCAAGTGTAAGAACATCAACGTGTTGGCAAAATCGCACAACGGTTTCCGGGTCGTTCCAATCGCCGATGACCACCCCCTCGCGCAAGCCCGGTAGCACCGAAGCGAGGTCGGGCGCGAGGATGCTAATTGTAATGCCAAGCGGGGTAGCGGCTTGTGACAACATTTGTGCCAGTTGCCCGCCGCCGAGCACACCCACGATGGGCGATCGTGGCTCATGATGGCTAGCTGTCTTCATCCGGCAGTCGAGGTCCCGTACGTCATCACGCGACGCCATAACATGGCCGAGGGGCCTTGCGAAGAAAAATTTGAAGATTCATCTTTTTTTAAAAAACCTATTGACTTGCCCCTCTTGCTCGCTACAGTTGCGGACTGTTTATTTTCCGGAAGTTGGTTTCGATCAACTTTCAAAATTACAGCAACTAACACAGCCAAAGCGACTCACCGACCTCTGTTGCGTCAAGCAAAGGGGTGGAGTCGTCTTGTGTTGTCTTGGCTGCGGCGGCTTGTGTCTCGTGAGGGCTACGGGTCGTGAGAACGGCGCCCTGGTCCGAACGGGGCGGGGGAACGCCAGGAAACAGGCAGGGAAACGGGGTGCCTGGTTGATGGTGGACGTGCGATGGGATTGGCCCACGTAGCTCAGTTGGTAGAGCACGTCCTTGGTAAGGACGAGGTCAGCGGTTCAATCCCGCTCGTGGGCTCCAGTT
>ERZ761603.2166-NODE-2166-length-13818-cov-33.437187_pt1 | contig 13818 bp, 10 predicted proteins | sample MGYA00511879_ERZ761603 | MGnify/ENA primary metagenome ERZ761603 (study PRJEB28899, sample SAMN02850040) | bioreactor sludge metagenome | biome: EBPR Sludge; feature: EBPR Bioreactor; material: flocular biomat | place: Australia: Thorneside Wastwater Treatment... | reverse complement strand
AAAATCACCACCCACTACATCCAGTAAGCTTGGGAGTTAACCGGATAAGCACGGTTCAGTCTTCGGTCCCCCAGATCAATTTCCTTCAGCTCCTCCGCAGCCCAGCCCATCCTGACACCTGCTCAAGAAAACCAGCAGCTTACGGCGAGATCCCGAAGTTTTGTATAAGGATATACATTCATCGAGCACTCAATTCTTGCGGAACAAGCGGCCGATCATTCGCCGCCATGCTCCATGCAGTATGGGCTTCTCCTGACGCCATGCCAGCAATTCATCCAGTGCCCGTTCCGGCGTGGTGAATCTGCCGGTTGTTCGGGACACGTAAGTCGGGTACACGATGAGCACTCCGGCAACCAGTTCGTCCAGCGTCAGGGAGCGCTGCCGGCGACGCAACGGCAGAACATCGACAGTCAGACCCCAGCCCGCGTAAAAGGGTTGCCCATAGCAGACCACCTTGCGGCCCCGCAGCAAGGCCTCGAAACCGGTTAGCGAGGTCAGCGTGTGTACCTCATCCACTTCGGGCAACAGATCACCCATGGCCACGTCTGTCACCACTTCGTCGCACCAGCGGCCGGCGTCGTCCTCACCCTCGCCGCGCAGTCGCAAACCGGCAGCCACATCCGGATGCGGCTTGTAGATCAGATAGGCGTGCGGCTCGGCAGTTCGTACCGCACGCAGCAATTCGAGATTGCGGCGAATGCCGGGCGCACCATAAGCGAGTGAAGCATCTGATTCCACCTGCCCGGGGACGAGGATCACCGGTCCGGACGCCCGCTGCAACGCACTGCGGCCTGCGGCAAGCCGAACCCCAGTGTTCCGGTCGGCCGGCAGACGGGTCTGCGCAATGCCGCCATCGATGCCCAGCGGCCTCACCCACCTGACAGAACCGACGTTGTACTTGGTCACCCCGGTCGCCACCAGGCGTTCCCTCAGAGCTCTCGCTCTAACCAGCATCTGTGCATCGAAATCGCTCACCTGCAGCAGGCATTCCAGATCGGACGGAGCGCTTGCGTCATAGTAAATCCCGCGTCCATCCATCACCCAGGAGAGCGGACGAATGAGCTCCGCGCCCAGCCCGACCGAGCGCAGAAACCCGTCTTCGAGTCGCACCACCCTGCCGTCTGCAGAGCCGCCCCCAGGGGCTGCCTTGCGCCCCCAGATCGCGTACGCCGAAGAGCCGGGAGGAGCAGGTCCGTCGGAAAAACGCACTGCGGAGCCCTGAAAAAAACTTCTGACGATTGGCTTTTTCCAGCGCGAGAAGCCAAGCGCCACGACCTCGGCCGGAAACCGCTCGCGCATTCTGCGCTGCAAGCCCATCCAGTCGACCAGCCGCTCGACCTCGCAACGCTGGCGGGTCTCCGGATCGACATAGCGTGGATAGCCGATCAGTGCCCCGTGAACCAGATTCTCCAGAGGCACCGGCCGACGGCGGTCGGGGGCACGCAGCTCATCCGAAGTCAATCCCCAGCCGGCATAGAACGGCATGCCGAAAACGCGCACCCGCTTGCCCCACAACAGCCCTTCGAAACCGATTTGCGAAGTCACGACATAGACCGCCTGCACCTGCTCGATCAGCGCCACGGGATGGACATCGCCGCCCAGCACGCAGACACGGGGGTTGCGCGACAGGGCTGCCAGATCGTAATGCCCCTGTTTGTACCCTGCTACCACCTCTGGATGCACCTTGACCACGACCATCGACCCCGGGTTCTCGGCCAGGGCAGCGTCCAGCATGTGCTGGAAACCCGATTCACTGCCCATCCCATGGCGGATCGAGGCGTCACCCCTGGTCTGGTCAACGACAAGCACGTAGTTCGCCGCCACATCGCCGCCCCGAGTCAGCAGTCCGGGAAGGGACTCCCGCGCATGGTTGTACTTCGACACCCTCGCTTGCCGCCACCGCGACACCAGAGTCTGCGCGCGCGCGCGCTCCATCTCTGACAGTTCCCGACCGATCTCCCTCTCGACCCGGGATGGCTTGTCAGCATCGTAGTAGATGCCCAAGTCGTCCACCACCAACGAGAGCGGAGGCTCATCCCGACCGAGCCCGACCGAGCGCAAAAAGCCGTCCTCCAGGCAGATGAATGGAATCCCGCGATCTTCGGCAACGCGTAGCGCGCGTCGCGCATGGCGACTCCGACCCCAGCCCACTGTTGCCGTCAGATGCGTTGGAACCAGCATGCCGCAACGGACGACCGTTCCTGCGAGGAAATTCTCCAGCCCGATGAGCCGTTGCAGGCCTCGATTGAAAACCCCGTACACCGGCCTAGATCCTCACCGAACCTGCACTCAGCGCCAGACGAAAACGCCGTACCGAACCGACCAGATCAGCGAATCCAGGGCTCCGCAGTCCATCCACGATCGCTGCGAAGTTCCTGCCGTCGTAGGTGAAGCCCAGATCGTATGCTTGCACGACCTCTGCCAGATAAGTGTCGGCTGCAGCCACTACCGGAATACCGACCGCCAGAGCCTGAAAGAACTTGTTGGGCAAGGCAAGCCGATAGCTCAGGCAGACATCGTCCACACAGCACCACATCACACAGCGACACGCCGCAACCAGCGAACGCAACTCGCCCTCATAATCGCGCGCCCCCAGCATCCAGCCCCCCGCCCTGGCAACTTCCGGTACTTCGCCGATGAAGAATGCATGGACGGGGATACGGAAGCGGTTGGCCTCGGCTGCCAGCCGCTCAAGCTGCCGCCCCCGGACACCGCCGCCGACATAGACCACAGCCAGTGCATCGCGAGCGGGTTCGGCAATCGATCCTTTCTGCCAGCACTGAACGAAGTGGTCGTTGAGCACCACCCGCAATCGCCCGGGCGGTACGTCGTGGATGCGCGCGTAGAGCCCCGCGATCGGTTCGTTGACCACTCGCACTTCACACGCGCCGCTGATCACGGAGCGCTCGACGGCCGCGTCAAACGCCGTGCGCAACCAACTGTTCCTGCGGTTACGATGAAACTCGATCTCATGCGCATCATAAACAAGAGCAGCTCCGGAGCGCTTCGACAATTCGAGACCAACCACACCACAAAACAGATCGTGCGCGTGAATCAGGCGTACCGACTCCAGCCGGCCGCGAAGACGCCGCGCGCCTTGCTGGGCTCGCACAAAACTTCGTAGGGAGACAGACAGGCCACCAGCGATCTCCTGCGAACCGAGTCCGTATTGCCGGCCCAGCAAGGACCAGAGCCGGCGCCCTCTGAGCAGGGCCGAGAACAGTGCTCCAGCCGCCCTCCAGTAGGCATGGAAGCTGAATCCGGTAGCCGCCGCCGCTTCCTTTACGACATCGACAACCTCCGGCACGGGATATTCGGCCAGCGAAGTGAGAACCCTTCTGTCACAGGCGATGTCTTCACCGATCAAGACCGCCGTCCTCGGACTCGCCTTCACGCGGCTATCGCCTCAGGAGCACACCAGAGCACGAACCGTCACCGGCGGATCGGTTGCTCGCGCCACGGCATGGAGCAGAATGAACTTTGCCTTCTCGGCCGACATATGTTCCGAAAGTTCGGCTTCGGCCACCAGAAGACGGTTCAGAATCTCCGTCCCCGAAGGTTGCTGTGCGGGCTTGCTGTTCCACTCCGCAGGCAGCAGGTCCACCAGAAAGCGAACACCAATGGTCTTTTCGACCCGGAAACCGATGGCGCCAAGCATTTGCTCAAGCTGCGACACACTGTAAAGCACGCGCACGCGACCGTCAGACAGCTCAGTCCGGACATGGGCCTCGGTCGGATGCCGAGAATTGATCACCGCGAGCACCAGGGACCCGCCAGGCTTCAAGCAACGTCTGGCATTGGCAAGAAACAAGTCCGGTTCGCGCAAGTAGTTGAAAACCGCTCCCAAGCAAATACCGGCATCGAAATCGACCAACTCGGCCGGTAACTCGTGCAGATCCGCCTCTATCCAGCCAACGTCGGCATCCGCATAGCGTTGCCGTCCAACAGCCAGCATTTGTGGCGAGATATCGACGGCTGTCACCCGGCACCCCTTGTTCAGCAGGACCGGCAGTTCCCGACCACCACCGCTGCCCAGAAGAATGACCTTCGATAACGGAGACACCACCTTGTCGATCAGGCGGAATTCCATGTCGGTTGAAAAACGCTGGATCGGAAAGTTGTCCCAGACAGAAAAATACCTGAGCGCCAGCTGGTCGTTGTAGGCGCGCTCTGCTCCTGCATTTCTCTCGGCCATGGGAGCGCAGTTTGCGGCGGCATCGATCGAGGCAAAAGCGATACGGCCGCCAGCGTAGGAATCCGTGGTCGGCAAGGCAAAATAGACCACTCCCGGCAAGCCCTCGGGCCGCTCGACGAGCCTTGCCCCTTCGACACGTCCGGCATTCCAGCCACCCTGCTGCCCCCGGCACAGGACAGGTGCCGGGGAACTGCGCCAGGGTCCTTCGAGTGAATCTGAGCGGAGGACGCCAATATCCCAGGCATGAACTTCCCGACAGCCATTATAGAAAATGAAGTAGCCGGAGTCTTCCGCCTCTTCGTTCTCCACGTAAAGACTCGGATTGGCCTGACCCAGACAGTCCCATGCCCCGTCGGCAGGAGTGTACACCGACCGCCCCTGATTGCCCGCTCGCCACTCGATGCCGTCCAGCGATGTCGCCAGATAAATATGAAACCCGCTCCCGGCCATTCCCTCAAAGAGCATGATCCATCGCTGCCCGATCCGCCGCACGAAAGGCAGACCCATGCGTCGTACACCGAACTGTCCCGGTTCGAGAATCGGGCGCGTACCGAAACGTCGCCAACAGCGTCCATCCGTCGAAGAAGCCAGCGCAAAGCCCCACAGGGTATCCGGACTGTAGTACATGCGGAAGTGATCGGGCGCCAGCTGCAGGACGCTGCCCTGCGCGGCATAGGCGCCATCGACGAAGACCGGCTGCGGCTCGCTGGTCCAACCGGATTCCATGGTTCCCTGGGCAAGACCAACGCACGTGACACCGCCATCGGTGGTCGCCCTGTCGCGCGCATTGAAGAACATGGCGAACCGGCCTGCCTCGTCCAGCACCGGATGACCCGCCGCGTTGGTGAGGATCGATGGATCCCTGATCCCGAAGCGGTTCCACGACTGATCCCCGCCCCACCCGACTCCGGCCACCTGACGCAGCATGGCAGAGCCATCGACACAGCGCCGCAGCAGCGAAGCACCGAGCATCCTCACGCGCGCCCGTCCTCCGGTGATGATCCTGCTGCCGGACGTCTGGCTCGCTCCCGCTGGAGTGCCAGATAAGCGCTCAAGCCGTGCAGTGCGTGCATCAGATGCCGCGGATACTTCGCCTCGACATCATCGACCAGACTGGTGCGTTGCAGGATCGATTCGGCAAGCCGACGGCCCAGCCGGAACCACGCCTCGGCACTTTCCCCATCGAGCCCCAGACGAGACACCACGACCAGGAGCTCACCGAGAGACCACAGGCGGGCCGGCTTGGGAAGCACCTCGATCCACTGCTCACCCAACGGGCGTAGCCATTGGATGTCACGGCGAGTGGCTTCCAGCTCGCCACTGGCGACCAGATGAATCACGTCGGCGAAACCACAGGCCCCGGCAAACTGGCCGACCATCTCCGCAATTGCCCGTTCGATCGAATCGGTCCCGAATACATCCCCCATTGCGTTGAGGATGTAGCATTGGTGAAGCAGGTCGACCACTGGACTGGCGGGGGAATAAGGCCAACCCAGGCCAGCCACTCGACGTGAGCCAATCCATTGCAATGACGGCCGGCATTGCGCCTCGAACGCGGACCAGCACCCGACGACTTCAGCCTGCTTCAAGGTGGCGTAGGCACAAGCAGCGGCATTGTAGATCGGCGCCCGTATTCCCGGCGAGTAGGCGGGAATCGACAATCCGTGTTCGCCAACCGGGATTGCCAAGCCTTCAATCCACCCACCCAGCCCACGCACCCCATTACCAAGCAAGGCCAACAGGGGTTCCGCAGCAGAGCCCGCACAGCGGCAATCCAGTGCGCCGCGGACGATCAGTGCCGAGGTGATCAGGAAGGGTTCTGCCGCCGGCAGCCCGCGCCAGGGGAACCCGAGGCCCCAGCACCAGCCATTCTCTTCCCGGCAAAGTGCCGCCCGTGCAAGACGACCGCAGGCCGCCGCCACACGCGCTTCAAACTGATGCTCGGAAAGCAACCGACTGCGACGTAGTGTTGCCAGGATCTGCAGATACTTGCCGTCCGCCATCGGATGATAGCTGGATGCGGCACAATAGGCATCCGGCCCCACTCCGCCGGCCGTTTCGTAGCCGGACAGGCCGCCATCAACAGCAGCGCGCAGATTCTCCGCCAACGACATCTTGTTCCCTTTTTCCAGTGTGTCGCCTCTAGCGGGGGCTATTTCCGTAGAACGATGAAGTTGTCGGAGCGACTGAACAATTGTCGATCGGCGTCCGGCAAGGCGACCACGTTGCTCGAATCACTACCCCAGAACAACCAGCGTTCCCTGGCCTCCGGTAGGTGTGCAAGCATCTCCTTGGAAGTCAGCAGCGGATGGGCAAGCGTCCTGCTGTCGCGATCCATCATTTCGTTGATGACAAGCAGCCCGCCCGGTAGCAGCGCTTGCCACGCTGCTTGGATCACTGTGCCGCGTTGCTCCGGTGCTATGCGATAGCACATCTGGGCCAGGAGCACGACAGCGACCTGGTTCGGGTAAACGAAGTCGGTGACCGAACCTTCCTGGTACTCGATCACCCCTTCATATCCCACGTCTCGCCACAAGTGTGTGCCGATCACAGCAAAGGCATGCTTGACCTCGGAGCAGACAACCCGCTTGATACGACCGTCGCATGCGAAGTTCGCGCACAACGGGATTATCCCGATCCCTGCACCATGATCCACAAGGCACGAGATGCTTTGCGCAGAAAGAAAACGGTCGATGATCCGTTTCATGATCAGAGCGCGTTGCGACGACGAGAACATGAAATACGACAACTCCTTGCGCTGCAGCGTGGGCACACCACCCTGAGCGGTCTCCTTGTTGTTCCCGCCCAGATTTTGCACCATCCATTCAGCCAACCTCTGCTCGGCCCCGCTCGACGTCAATGACGCCCGATCGGTTCGGCGGGCAAGAGACTCCACTGCCCCACCCACCAATGGCCCGTACCGGCCAATCGACCGGCCCATCACGATGGGCGATGATTGCGCGCCAACCAGGGACGCGCTCATGAAATCGAACAAGGGTGTGACCACACTCTCGCCCAGTCTTTCGGGTGCGCTCTCGCCGACCTCGACAACGACGACTCTACGCGGGGCGACGGGCATGCCAGCGTACTTGACATCGGCCTGAATGTCGTTGACCGTCGCACAGACGATGGCGCCTCCAGCGGTTGCCGGCAGCGGTGGCCTGACCGGCACTGCCTTGTTTGCCGTCTGCGAGCCGAGACCGTCCGGAACGATCATCACGCGCGTGCGCAGCAGGCGTTGGTACCACGCCCTCCCACCCCTCGGCGATTCTCCCTTTGGTTCCCCAAGCAAGGTCGATATCTCCGCGTCGCGCGTCCCGCCGCTATGACCGAGCGGGCCGCCCCAGGTGTACGGATGGATCAACACCTGTACCGCCCTGTTTCGCCCAACGATGAACATTTCCGCATTGTCGATCATCCGCTTGATCAGGCCACCCCCGTCAGTCACCTGGTACAGCAGCGGAGCCTTCTTCCTGAACTGCTCGACATCCGCCTCCAGACCTGCCTGGCTGAGCCGCTCCGGCGTGATCCAGTTCTCGGCAAACAAGGACGTCAGGAATTCACCCGTAGGCCCCAGCTCAGGAACCCGTTTCCGGAACATCTGGTTGATTTCCCCTCCGTGACTTGCCATGGTCCTGAAATCACCGAACGCCCGCTTCATCGAGGCAACGCGTGCTGCGAACGCCTCCATCACCTCGCCATTGAAACATTCGCATCCCGATTCGGACTCCGCAAGCCGGGCGAACCACTCGAGCGACTTGTCCGACTGCAGCCATCGCCAATACTCCACTCCGACCCCGTTGAACTTCCTGGCTATGAGATAGGAGTCTACCGGCGAGTCATGCAGCCCGATTTCCATAGGCGCCTTGATCCGTCGAACCAGTGCCAGGAAATCGGCCCGTCGAGCCTGTTCGTCCGTTGAGTAGTCGGCCAGCAGATAGAAGGTGCCGGGAACGTTGTGCCGATAAAGAGCCGCGAGGAAACCGTAAGAGCCAACGATATCCCGCGCATGCACGTCAAACCGGAGCGATACCCCGCGGGGAACAGGCGAGATCCCCAGCTCCAGACACGAAAAAAACTCCGCTCCACGGCCCTGCAGGTACCGGACGAGCGCAGCACACTCTATAGCGGAGAAACAATCGTAGGCAAATAGCCTCGTCACCTTGTGATCAATCCTTCTTTACCGCTCGCAGAGTCAAGCAAGAAAATCTGGAAGGCGTTCAGTCGCGGTAGCTCCTTTAACACGACCTCACACAACGACTGGTAGGGATCACCCTGATCCGCCAGAATACACGGTGCAATGGTCGCCGTCGCCTGGCACGAAGGGGGCGCTGCCCATGCCTTGCAGTTTCCCGGGCGACAGCGATCGTTACGGCAATAAAGAAAGGAATCCATCTCGCTCTTGGCGTCACCCAGCGCCTGGGCATTTCCTGTCAGCTTACTGATGTCCTTGAGACCCTTCACCTGATGCGGAACATGGTTCTCGATGCGCTGCGCCTCAAACTTTGGGTTTGCCTTATATTTCGGGTCGTCGATTCCAAAGTAGCCCGCGTTGCCGGCTTGAATCTCGTGGTGCTCCGCCTTGGCAATCGCCAGTGCCCTTTCCCGGTAGATGGCCTCGCCGGTCGCGGCAAACATCCACGCAAGACCCAGCCCCATGGCCACGTTCGGATTGCGCACGAAACGATTCAGGTCATTGGCGTGGTAACTGTACCAATAATAGAAACAGTCCTGGCAGCCAGTAACAGCAGAACCCAGACTCCATGAGTCGGAAAGAGCCTTCCGGGCCACCTGAAGATATCTGACATCCCCGGTCGCGATGTTCAACTGCGCGAGACACGCCACAGCGTAGCCGGTCTGCAGCATGTAAGGAGTTTCCGGTGGATTGCACGTTCCATCCCCAAAGGCATCAAGGGCGCCCGCCTGACCGCACTTCTTGGACTCCTCCGTCGTTCTCTGGATGTAGGGCCAGCCTGTACGTTTGTTTCCATCAACCGTCGCCATGGACAGCAATTCATCGCCATCCGCCTTGGCACGGCCAAGCAGTGCCTTGCTACCGCGCGAGTATCTCGCCAGCGAGGCCAGGCAATCGTAAGCCACCGCCAGGGCGTCCGCATCCTTGGTCGGTGGGGGCATGTCCAGACTCGCCGCTTGCGCCGTGCCGAATGTCGGCCCCGACAGGTAGCCCAACAAGCCGGTGAAAAGCACTGCCAGCTGCAAGTATTTCCCGGCCATGCCATCCCGACGGAACAATGACTTTTTCATGAGCTCCTCCCGAAAGAAGATTCTAGTCGAACCGAACGCACCACTTCAGGAGATTGGACGGAGCATCGAATACATCCTTTGCACCCCGGACGGTGAAAAACACGCCGTCCCTGGCCGACCGGCTGGCACATGAGTAAGTGAATCCGGTAACCAGGTCCGAGTAATTATCGACATCGAACAGATGCTGAACCGTGTAAGGCTCCCGTTTCGTCAGCAGGAAAACCGCTGGCCGGGTGAACACCTGATAAAGGGACCCCTGTGTAATCACCAGCCAGCACGCCCCGAGATCAACAATCGAACGTACCGGCTGACCCAGATAGCCAATTTCCACGGGTTGCCCGATATCCTCTCTCGGAGCAAAAAACATCCGTGCCCCCGTTCTTCCTGCCAGTGGCAAATCAGGGTTCATCTCCTTCGATGACCCGAGAATGTCGTCGGAACCCCAAATCAGGCCTTGTCTGGTGAATGCCATGTCGGTCATCCGGAAGCGCGCCATCGAACCGTCTTTCGACGGCTCGAATGAAGGACGCCAGCTCAGTCCGTGATCATGTGAAACGAATATATTGGTCTCGCTGGGCAGATCGCCGCTCGTCAGATACCAGGTACCGGCACCGAACGGGTCGGCACGCACGGTATGAAAATGGCGTATTTCCTCCCCCGAACATTCCAGCACCTTGCTCCATGACCCGCCCGCATCGACGCTTCGGAAAACCGCTGAAGGGTATCGCTCGCCGCCGGCCGTGCCCCCTTTGGGAGCGTTGAGCGCATAATCACAAAAAAGCAACACTCCATCCTGGAAATCGACCGACGATGAGCCATGCCATTGATTGGTGCTTGGTGCGATCGCCGACCTGGTCGTGCCATCGCGTGCCAAAGTGACCAACAGGCCGGCATGTGGCTGTTCTTCCTTTGGCAGTTTGGGGGAAAGACCCTTCGCCTGAAGGCAGATCGTCCCGTCGGGCAGGGAAAAAGAATTGACGAAGCGCACCCGCTCGAAACCCTTGACGGGGGCCCAGTCCCAGCTGACACCCAGATCATCCGAGACATAATAACCGCCGACCGAGCATGCCATGACGCGCTCGGTCGCAACACCCGTCCCCTGTTCCCTGACGTGCTCCGAAAAGCGAACGACCTTTTTCGGATCATCGCTCACCACAGGTAAGGACAGTGTCACGGTGACATGCCTGAACGGGAATCCCGGATGCCGTACGGGAATGCTGTACTCCTTGCTGCGCACGGCGGCGCCTGCAGTCACCGCCGGTGCGCGTTGCACCGTTTCCTGCCTGGATTGCGGCAGCATGTCGCCCTCCGCCCGATGGGTTCTACCCTCACTCTCGGCAAGGTGTGAAAGAGGCTTCGCACCAACAAACCAGTCACACGCCACCCCCGAAGGTTCGTCCACGATGTGAAATAGGTGGGCTTCGAACCCAGCCCGCTGCATCGCCTCCAGGAACCACTCCTTGCCGACCTTGACGCTGACCATCCCGCCGCCATCGGGAATATATTCATAGTAACCCGAGCGCGGCCTGATGGTGCTTACGACTCGCGGCGCGCCGGACCCTTCCTCCACTCGCGGACCTTCAAGATGTGTAATGAACAGCCCGCCGGGTGCGAGAATCCTGAACGCCTCCGCCAATGCCTGCTCGTGTTCGCTAAAATAATCAAAAAGCAGACAACTATAGTGCGCACCAAAGGAACCATCCGGGTAACGACCGAGATCTCTGGCATCCACTCCGGTGGTGTGCTCCCGACCGTAGGTACCGAATAACGAGACCGATTCGAAGGCCTGATAGTATCTCGACAGAAGAATCCTCTCGTGACTGGTCATCGCGAAGCACAAAGCGCTCCCCAGGCTGCTGCCGAGCCGCCCAAAACGCGGCACGAGGTGATTCTCGAGCAGCGATGCAATGGTCCTCACGCGCGGTCGAGACTGGCACGACGAGCATATTCCGCGATCTTCGCCTCCCGAGAACTCATGGGCACAAATAACACATTTGGAACCGGGTCTAATGATCATGTATGAAATGTACCGGAAAGCGGCAGGCACGGCACGCCAGAGCCGAATCGTCTTGTTTCAACGCAGCAGGCGACGCACGACTGCAGGAAAATCGCTGCCGTAAAGATGCGGCAGCAAGGAGTATTTGTCTCCCTTCAAGTAAGGGAGGTCGCTCCACCCTTCGTAGTAAGCCAGCCATTTCTCCGCGACATCCTTCAGGATCTCCCTGCGCGAATAGCCGTAAAGTTCCGCCAGATCAACAATATGAACAAAATGGTAACCATTGTACGACAGGTCACCGATCTTTTTTTTGAAGTTGGTCGGGTAGGCAAACAGGTCAACCCCGTCGAACGGAATCGGGCACTCAATCTCCGTCACCTCGCCCGAACCGACAGCGACCTCCCGGAGCAACTTCCAGCTCTCGGTAGGCATGCCGGAGCTATCCGGACGATACTCGCCCTGCGCGAGGAATACCTTGGCCCGACACTCCTTGTCCACTTCGAGACAGGCCCTGAACACGTTCTCTGCGGGCTTGCTGATCAGTGAAAGCAACACGTTGAACTGCAGAAGCCGTGGCTCGCTGCGCTCGATATGGTTCTCCCATCGCGACTTCTTCCCGCGAATGACGTCTCCCCGGAAACAGCCTTCGCCCGGGATGTCCACCGCGAAACTGACACACCGGTGATCGACCACCCTGTCGAAAACGATCTTGACACGAGAAAACCCCGCCAACTGATAGCGACTGTTCAGACACGTTGGCGCGTCATACATTGGCAACAGGTGAACCACCGCATCCAGATTACGCTCGAGGAAGTCTCGGTAGGGAATGGCTAAAAGATCAAGCACACCGCGGCTCTGAACCACCCAGCGAAGCACCGTCAGCCAGCCATTCAAGGTGTAGAAGGCCGGTTCATGCGGGTACTCTTCAACGATCCATCCGTAGTCCTTTTTCATCAATACGCCGGACCGCTCGACCGGAATCATCAGGCTGGCAAATAGGCGCCTGATTGCATCCGCATAGAAACCCGGAGACTGTTTTTCCAGGAGGCACAGCGCCTTGACATACCATGCCTGCGTCAATCCGGAATAGAAGGCCGTCGGCACATTCGACAAACCGGTGTTTGGCTGGTACATGAATACCAGACTTCCCTCCAGCGTCTCTGCACGCTTCAGTGCGTGCGCTGCGATGCGGCGTGCATGCTCCAGAAAGATCTGATCGCCGGTTCTTTCGAATTCGGACGTATAGTCGGCAATCAGATAGGGCGCAAGTATGGGATGGAACACCAAGCCATTGCCCGTTCTCTTCATCGGGCAACCAGACTGGTCAAAAGTCAGTTGATAGTATTCGTAAACCGCTTTCCGATATTCCAGGATCGGCGGCGATCCGTCGTCGAGCATGGCGGACGTGGTCATGTCAATCCCCTGGCATTTTCCTTCTTCGCGTCAAGGGTATCGCAACCGGCCATTCTTGTATTCCGGAAATCGGCACCACGCAGGTCTGCCTCACGGAACGAGCAAGCCAGAAAACTGCAGCCATTGACACGCAAAGGCAACTGTCCCCGGGAACTGATCACTTCCGCAAAGTCGCACCCGACAAAGGTCGAACGCGCGATTCGCGAAGACGAAAGATTGGCCCCGGTCAGGGTGATTCCCTCGAAGGACGAACTGATGAACTCCGCACTGCTCAGATTGGCCAACTCGAGGCGGCATTGAATGAACTGGCACGCATTGGCCGCCACATCCTTCAGATTGGCACGTGCGAGATTGCATTCCTCGAAATGAGAGTTCGGGGCCTGCAGTCCTTGCAGGTTGGCATTGGCAAAACTGCAATTTTCGAAATGACAGTTCGTTGCCTGAAATCCCTGGAAGATCGAGTCCGAGAAATCGCAATCCTTGAACAAGGCATTACCTATACGCAAGCCAGGGAGGCTCATGCTGGAGAAATCAACGCCCGTTATATACATCGTCTGGTCCGTCGCGATCAGCCGGCGTTTCATTGCATTGGTGAGACGCAGCCGCGGCGTCCTGATCCGGTAGATGTAATTGAAAATCAACAGATAGTAACGGCTCTTGGCCTGCGGACTGTAAGCTCCGTCGTGCACCTGATTGATGTCGTAAAGCAGGTCGAGCAGGCGCTGAACAGCGAGACCCTTCGTATACTTGCCGCGCGTGTACAGGGTCGAGATCTCGTTGATCCTGATGTACAGCGACTCGGGTGTCCGGTCGGTCTCCCACTTGACGGGTTTGGCTTGCTCCTCGAGAGGCGCGTGGTCGATGAGTTCGTAGTTTACGGTCGGGTCGTCCTGAGTTCGGCGTGTCAAGAACCTCATCACATTTCTCCATACAGGGTTTTCAGGCGTGC
>ERZ761603.2164-NODE-2164-length-13825-cov-13.960058_pt1 | contig 13825 bp, 13 predicted proteins | sample MGYA00511879_ERZ761603 | MGnify/ENA primary metagenome ERZ761603 (study PRJEB28899, sample SAMN02850040) | bioreactor sludge metagenome | biome: EBPR Sludge; feature: EBPR Bioreactor; material: flocular biomat | place: Australia: Thorneside Wastwater Treatment... | reverse complement strand
CCGGCGTCAAATCCCTCTGGCTCGGCATCCAGCGCTTGCGTGATTTCGCCTCCGGTGTAGAGCATATGCGCGAGATCGGTCATGTCATATGAGTTGTGTATAACGGGATGATGTAAAGGGTTCGGCTTCGCCCGGACTGCGTCCGCCCTTGACATCACCGCTCGCTCAAAACGTCAAACCCACCGCCCGTTCCACACGAAACGACATAGACCCCTATGCTCGCACCGGTTTTCCGCTGGCTTTGATCTACATGGCTCTCTGCCTGGTGGCAGAGCCGCTGGTGTTTCCGTTCAGGTTGGCATCGATCTCCACGCCCCCGCAACATCAGTGCCCCCCCCCCTTCACAATCACCATGATGCCCCGCCAGATGATCCATAGATCAAGCATCAGCAAACCCAATGAAGAGCGCTTCAAGTACTGGTCGGCGTATTCATACTCATAGACCGGATTGCCCATTTCCGGTGTGCCCTTATTGACGTGCCCTAACCCCAGCAGACCACCACGAAGCAGAAAGCGGGTTACGTTCCCCTGCGCCCGGTCTCGATCGTAATGCAAAACAGACAGAGGACGAGGACCGACGATGCTCATATCCCCCTTCAGTACGCTATAAAACTGTGGCAATTCGTCTAGGTAGAATTTCTTCGCGAACTGTCCCACATGCGTTCGACTGTCAGGCGTCCATTCTGCAGAATACGCGATCCAGTCGCCCCGCTTTGCCCCTTCGGGATCAATATACTTCGTCTTTATCAAGCGAATCTTGTACTTCGGAATGACTTTTCCAGCGCTCACCGCATTGTAATAAAAGAACATCGGCCCCTTGTTTTCTGGGATCAACCAGCCCTCGACAAGGAAGGCGATCTTGAGCAGCAACAAAACAGGGGCGGCCGCTAGTAAAAGCAGTGCAGCGACCAATTTGTCAAACAAGACCTTGAAGAAGCGCGGCGGCAAAGGCTCCGTCAACTCGAAGATATGGCGATACTTCTCACATATTTCTCCTGTCGGCGGCTTATAGGGAAAAGCCTCCCTAGGTTCATCAATCGTACTCATGACTACTCCATAAATAGCCCGGTTCCAGAAGGTGTAATAGTCACGTTATTTCCGACACCGGGATAGTTTGTTTTTTGTTATTTTCTGTTCAGAGACATTTGGCGGCAGGTAACCGAGTTTCGACGGTCCACTACACTCTACTCACTTAGCCTTGAAACCGCATTTCGCCATACCAATAAGAAACAATACATTAGTCACGAGATACCGTTTCCATAAGCGTCTCGGCTCAGTTAACAGGCGATATGCCCACTCAAGGCCGATGTGCTGCATCCATACAGGCGCGCGCCTAACCGATCCAGCGTGATAATCAAACGCAGCGCCCACCCCAATCAGCACCGAATTGATCCGATCTCTGTGAGACCACATCCAGAATTCCTGCTTTGGACAGCCCAGACCAACAAACACAACCGCGGCGCCAGCGGCGTTAATTTGTGCCACGTAGCTTTCATCCTCCTCCTCGGTCAGGTCCCGAAAGGGAGGTGAAACCATTCCCCCAACTTTCAGCTTAGGAAACGATTTCGCTATTGCAATGCCCAGGTCTTTCAAGACGCTTTCTTTCCCGCCGAAGAAAAAAACAACCTGTTTGGCTAGCTCGGCCTTGGCCAAGTATTCCCACATCAAATCCGGCCCGTTTACCCTTTCCTGCGTGTAACCCGCGCGGCGAATAGCCCAAACCACTGGAGCCCCATCTGGCGTTACCAAGTCGGCCCCCTCCAAACCGCTAGCGAAGGCTATATCCCTTGATGCGGTGACCACCATGTGCACATTGCAGGCACAGACCACACGGCTTTCACGGTCGCCACCCCATCTCAGCAAAATATTTATGGCATCCGCCCAGGTCACCACATCGACTCCAGCAGCCATCACACGCAGCCGCGTTTTCTCTATGCTCATATTTAAGACTCGCTTGAGAAATAGAAACCACAAAATTTACTGCACAACGTCGCCTTCGCGCCAAATAGAAAGAAGGTGGCTACTCGCCGCCAACATCGCTTTCGCCGACCTTAACCGCGACTCCAATCTCCCGAAAAGCAGATATCATGTTTTCCTCGTAATAACGACCTCGCCAAGCGAGGCTCGTGACAGCGACCTGAGGGAAGAAAAACCGAGTAGAAATCAAGCTGGTCGTGTAATCCCCAACTACAAACTTGATGCTATTAATGGCGGCCAAAATTAGCTCAGCCGATATCTCAGGGGGCGCGAAGCGGCATCCTTCAGGGAAGATTCCCCCGTAAACACCTCCTCCAAGTGGATGACCTTTAATCAGAACAACCCTCCCTGCTTTTTGGTGAACCACCACCTCCATCAAAAACGCTTCCATTGCCGCTTTGTTCTTTAATAGTATATCCATACTTGGAGGCAATATTAGTGCAACATTGCCGAACGTAAACAAGTCCGCATCCAAGGTGATCGGCAGACTTGCCAGCAGAACTCTCATTCGGTCCAGCGCACAAAGAGAAGGTTCAAAACAGCCAACAGAGCGAACAACCTCTCTCGAGTTGATATATTCCGGGTAAGTGTACAAAGCCGAGTCTACATAATCCGACCCGCCAATCCGATCAACACGCTTGAAACCCATCCCATAAAGCAATCTGTCGCTGACTTTATGCCATGACCGGACCTTCAAGCAATGATTGTTATATGCTGCGGATCCATCCTCTATATACACGACCGTATTCGCTTTGATTGCGCGCAAAACAAACTGCGCTTCTGGGCAAGAGTCGTTAAAAACATAAATCGTCTTCACAGCCTCCCGGTCGCACAGCTTCGCAATTGAACGACGCATCGAGAACCAAAATTTAGAGAAAACTGGATTTAGCGCTAGGCAGCGAGCCCATATGGATTTCCCGATCCCGGGGACATAGATGACGAGAACGCCGAGAGCCTCTTCGAGCTTTTCGAGCCGGGAGTATTTCTTCAGTTGAGCAAACTGATCTATAAATATTATGGCATCGCCACGTCGTAGGCTCGAAGACGCCAAGCTGAGGATCAGATGATAAGGCGTAAGTGCGATATAGATGTTCATTTTCGTGCCCGAACCTCGATTTAACGGGGTGCCGAAATATCAAGACTGATTTAGAGACCACATCAACCCCCATATATCATGCACGAGCCGCTCTCGCCTGAAAATACCAGAAAATTAGCGCCAACGGCAAAGTCGACTGAATTGTCGACATTACATTGTCGGTCAGGCAATAAACAAAAATCTGAACAGCCAACAACTTCAAAATTGGCTTGCTCGCCACCTTCGCAGATGCAATCGTCCGCCAGAATAAATAGATAAGCGATGAAAATATTGCTGAAGCGCCCAACAAGCCAACATCGTAAAAATAGTGAATAAACTCATTGTGCGGAACTGAAAAAAAATAGCTCGCCGTATCTTCTGTAAGCGTTAAAGAAGCCCCAGATCCGTATCCGAACCAAGGCCTTCTAAGCCCGGCATCTACGAAATACTCCCACGCAACTAGTCGGCCAGAGGTATCGATAAGCCCATCGGAATCAACAGTTCGATCCAGCAAGGCGATCGCAACAAGGACGGACAAAACCACTATAGCCGGCACTGAAACGAGTGTAGCCAACACTCTATTTAACGCTTTAACGGACTTGCGTTTAGAATATATAAATATCAGCAGAAGAACAGTAACCACCGAAAGAGTGCTCGCAACCCTCGAAAAGGTCAATAGGCAGATAAGTAGGTTCGCCGCCAAAAGAATCACACCTCGATTGTAGTCAGCGATACGAATAGAGCATGCAACCACGCCGTAGAAAGCCAAAAAACCGAGATGAGCTGGCGTCAAACCACCTAGCAGCCGACACGTGCCCGACTGTTCCAAACGGCAGATACTGTCACCAAGCATATACAACAGCACCCCGAAAGCACTGCTTAAGAGAGAAATGCTTGATACATATTTCAAGATGTCTTCTGGAGGGTAGGCCCACCGAATATTTAGTACTAACCAGCTCAGGGAAAAGCCAAAAAATGAAGTGGCGTACAAACCCCAGTCATCACCAATAAAAACACTGCTTATTAGGCAATAGGAACCCGCCATCAACACTGGGTTTACGTTTTGTTTTATGCCGGCAGTCAACATTATACAAAGCAAAGCCACTAAAACGATACCCTTCTGAAGCGCTTCCTGCGTGAAAGGAAATCCGAACGATTCGAGACGATACAGACCAATGGACAAGCATAATGCTATCAAAAACAAGAACAACTTTACAATGGTGTATTTAAAACCTTTCATAGGGCGCCTTCAACTAACAACTGCAATATAGGTGGACAAAGGGCGAAGCCAACTCCCCGTGCCGAGGTTGCTTAGGAGCGCTGACTTAACCATTTTTCGCAGCACCTCGCCCGTAATCAATTGATTCTATTGAAACGCGCATTTCACTTGCCGATTAAGTCAACGCCTCCCCCACTTATCACTTGGGCGCTATGCGTTTCGATCAAGGCTCAGCCAACGATCATAACAACCGCTCCCGCGCGGCAGCAGCGCGTCAACACTCGGCCGTCACGTTCCGCCGGTCGCCTTTTCCTTGGCTGCGCGGCGGGCGACTTTTTCGTCGTACTCGGCCTTCTCTCGCTGATAGCGCTCCTTGGCCCGAGCGGAAATCGCGCCCTTGGCGGCTTGCCATCGCTGCAAAGGGCTCTTCCCGACGCTTCAGCTCCTCGGCCAGGTCGACACCCGTCGGAATGTCGGCCTGATCGGCTTGTTCCGCCAGTGCCAGCAATTCCTGAACCTCGGCCTTGAGCTGAATTTCCAGCTTTTCAATATGCCCGTGTGACAGCGCACTGTGCCGTGAGGCATTGGCCTCCATCTTCGTGCCATCGAGATAGATGTTACCCACCTGCAGCAGCTTCATTTCCTTAGCCATTTCGAAAATCTGTAGAAACAGGTCGCTCAGTTCGTCAAGGAAACGTCGGCGGAAGGCCACCAGACTGTCGTGATCGGGATGAAGATTCGCAGCGATGAAGCGGAAGGCCACCGAGTCGTAGGTCACCTGTTCCAGCCGGCGGCTGGAGAAGACACCCGTGGCGTAGCCATATAAGAGGGTCCTCAGCAGGGTCGCCGGACGATAGGTTTTCGATCCGCGCCCCGCGTATTGCAGCGTCAGCTTGGAAAGATCAAGCTGGTCTATCACATCAACAGTGAATCGGGCTAGGTGATCCTGGTTCAGCCAGTCGTCTATCGACGGCGGTAGGCGATAGTCGGTCTTGCGGTCAGCGACAATGAAGCTGACCATGTGACGAATCGACAGCTTAAACAAAGTATGTTTTTATCATGCGCTGCTAAGAGCACCGAGAAAGTCCGACAGGCTGCTAGCCAAGGACATTGCTAGTTTTTTTGCTCTCGCCTACTCGAAACACATTTTCTAAGGAGCTGTTTGACTCTAGCTGCCGTGGCAACCGGCCTTAGAGCCATAGCCGTGCCAATCTGCGCCACCATAAGAGGATACCGCTCTTGAGCACGCGAGGTAATAGAGCTTCGATAAAGTCTTTCTGAAATATTATGCGCGAGGAAGTAGAGTTTTGTCTTCAGCCCTCGATTTTTCCAAATCCGTTCAAATGCCTCTTGGGTTAAATCCGGACGACCTCCAGCTCGACTTTTGGCACTAGCTAAAGCATACGCGTAGCCCTTGTTCAATTCCGCCTCCTTGCTTAAAGCAAGGGATGCATTATGTAGCCGATAGAGCAACAGCGTTTTTCCTATATTTGCAAGGCGCCCAACCTCGCCCATTCGAATAAAAAAATCGAGATCCTCACCAGCTCCACCAATCCGATAACCGCCAACTGCTAAAAACGATGATTTCCTAAAAGCAATGCTTGGGTGGCAGACTGAAAACCTCATGTTCCGCAAAGCACTCATTATATCTTTGTGCGCCATGATCGGAGAAAACGTTGAGACCTCGACGCTCCCAACGAGAAATGAAATGCCGGTACCGACCATCGAAACATCAGAGTTTGCTTTAAGAAACGCAACTTGCTCACCGATTCTTGTCGGAAGGCTGATATCATCGGCGTCCATTCTGATAATAAACTCACCTCTTGCCAGCGATGCCAATTCATTAAGCGTACGCCCAAGACCCATATTTTCGCGCGAATACACTCGAATTCTAGCATCAGAGAACCTGCCTATGATTGACAGCACATCCTCCGTTGAGCCGTCATTTATAATGATTAGCTCAAAATCTCTAAATTCTTGCTGTATAATACTTCGGATCGACGCTTCAAGATAATCGACGCCATTGTAGACCGGCATAATTACCGAAACACCACCTTGATCAGAAACACTCATTAGTCGGCCTCACAGAGTTTGTCTAACAGCGCCGGAACGCGACGGCTAGCGCGTGATGCGCAAGCGGCTGTCGGGCCATTCTTGCAATTTTTGCCAGCAGAGCAGGGCGGGAGGAAACAGCACAGCGAGGTCTACGCAATCCGTCACGCGAAACGACTACTAAGCCGCTGATCTCAAAGATCGGCACCTCTCTTGCAACAGCCCGCGTAAGCGCTAGCGAGTTTTTTGACGTAGCCTAATCGCGCTAACGAAATCGGCAGGTGGATAATCCACCTTTGGAGGATAAATTGGTAACTCAGTAACACAGCATCCAGAGTCGCCATAACAGATAGCTTGCTGCTTGGGTGTTTTTTGGTCGAATTTCATTCTATTTTATAAGAAATCAGCAACTGTTCTCAAACGCACGAGCCTTTCAGGCCAAGTACTCGAACGACATCGGAGTACCACTTCCCAGATCACGGCTGATTTTTCTACCCAGCAGACTTTCTAGGTGTTTCGGTGGAAGGCCATATCCTGGGCGTACGCTGCGAATATTGCTCGAAGTCAGCACGTCGCCAGCTCGCATGTCCTTCACAATGTACAGTGAGCGTCTGAACTTGACGTTTTCCTGCTCACTCGACTTGCGCCCATAATCGACTTTCCCCAATGATTTCCATGCCGTTCGTGCCCCATGGCAGAGATCGGCGAGGTCGGCTGGCTCCAGCGAGAAACTGTCGTCCGGCCCGCCACCGTTGCGATCTAACGTGAAATGCTTTTCGATGATCGACGCGCCGAGCACCACGCTGGCGATCGCCGTGGTGTTGTCCAAGGTATGGTCGGACAAGCCGGTGACCAAACCGAAGCGCGTCATCATGTCGGGGATAGTCCGCAGGTTGTAGTCTTCCGCCGGGGCCGGATAGCCGCTGACGCAGTGCAGGATCGCCAACTCGTTGCAACCACCTTGTCGGGCGGCATCGATAGCTTCCTGGATTTCTTCGGCGTCGGCCATACCGGTGGAGATGATCATTGGTTTGCCGGTGCTGGCGACGTACTTGATCAGCGCCAAGTCAACGGCTTCGAATGAAGCGATTTTGTAGGCCGGTGCGTTCAGGTCTTCCAGCAGGTCGACGGCGGTGTTGTCGAAGGGCGAACTGAAGATGGTGATGCCGAGCTTGCGCGCGTGCTCGAACAGCGGCGCGTGCCATTCCCAGGGCATGTGGGCTTCCTCATAAAGCCGGTAGAGCGTCTTTCCGTCCCATAGGCCGCCGCGGATCTGGAACTCTTCAGTGTCACAATCAAGGGTAATGGTGTCGGCGGTGTAGGTCTGCAGTTTGATTGCATCGGCACCGGCATTCTTTGCTTCCTCGATAATCTTCAGCGCCGTTTCGAATCGGCCGTTATGGTTGGCGGAAAGTTCGGCGATGATGTAAGGTGGGGCATCCGCTGCGATACGGCGGCCGGCAATGCTGATGCTTGGAATGTTCGACATTTTCGTACTCTCAATAGCCTGCTTGCCATTCGCTGGCGAGAAGTCCAAAGCACACCACGTGGTGATAGCCTTGGCCGTCAAAATGCTGATCGCGAAGAATGCCTTCCTGCTTGAACCCGAGGCTCAGGTGAAACTTGATGGAACGTTCGTTGTAGGCTAGTGCTTGGCCGCAGATTTTGTGCAGGCCGGCATCAATGAAGGCATAGTGCAGGGCCGCCTGTCCCAGTTGGCGACCCGTCCCTTTGGGAGCATCGGGAGCCGCGTAGAAGCCCCAAGCCGCAACGCCTTGGGCTACGCTTTCGTGGATATTGATGAAGCCGAGTGGTACGGAATTGCTTTCAAATACCAGCAAATGGCGGCTTGAGTCCCGGGCTGCCCGCTCGAACCAGCGGGTATGCTCCTCCAGACTGATTTCGTGCTGCGTATACATGTGGCGACGCACGGCTTGATGGTTGCGCCAGCCCAGTACCAGTTCCAAGTCTTCACGGATCATCCGGCGGATAGGGGCACACGTCGATACACTCGAACTCACTTCAGCTCTCCAGGTGACGGATTACGGTCGCCACACCGCCACCGTCGGCGATGCCCGCGGCGATCCGGCTCATGGCTACCCGCGGCGCCGGCGATGCGACGAGATCGCTCAACAGGCGGGGGAGACGGTCGTGGATCTGTCCGCACCCGTGTAGCACCTGCACCGCCCCTGCTTGTTCCAAACCCTGCGCTACCGCCCGCTGGTTTTCCGCCAGAACCACCATGACGGTCGGTAGCCCCAGGCAGCAACGCTCCCACGAAGTTGCGCCTGCAGCACCAATGGCCAAATCGCTGTCGGCCATCAACTGCGCCATATCGCTCACATCGACCCTCACGTCGGTCGCCCACGGCAACTGCTCAGCTTTGTGCTGCACCTCGGCCAGCCATGGGCTGCTAGCGCCCATCACGACGGTGATTCGGCAGCCGGCAGGGAGTTCGCAAGACCGAAGTGCGGATAGAACCGTGCCGGTGGCGTTATCCTTGTCAACGCCCCCCATGGTGATCAACAGCTTCCTTAGTTGTGGGTTAGCTCGGCGCCGTAGACTGTAAGGCCGCAGCGCGGAAAACTCGGGGCGCAGCAGGGCGTATTGCGAACCGCAGAGGAGCCTGCAGTCAACGGGCACGCAAGCTGCGTAGGCGGTGGCGTTACGGCCAAACGTCTGATCCAACAACAAGTCGCACCGGTGCTCGCGATCAGCCAGGTCATCGATCACCATCAACTTGCGGTAGTGCGGGTTGAGCGCCTTTTCCCATTGAGCGTCGAGGGCGTAGTGGTCGACGATCAGCCAGTCGGGTTGCCAAACCGCCAGTAAGGTCGCGCATTCAGCCGCATCCTGCAGTTGGCTGGCACCGAGCCAGACTGCGTGAGTGAGAAGGGGTGCGCCACCAGCTTCACCGGTGGCCGCAGGCTTGCCAGCGGGTAACGCGTGGACAGCAAACCCCTTGCCACGAATGGACTCGATCAGGTTGCCTGTGTGTTCACGACAAATGAACCGGCATTCCGTACCGTGGGCCGCGAGAGCATCGGCCAGCGTCAGGCACCGCATCACATGGCCGGTGCCGATCTGCAGGGATGCGTCGGCGCGGAAGGCGACTTTCATTGCATTCATTCAGCCGCTGGCGCCTGCATGGCCTTGAACATCCACTCGGCGCGCACCCAGTCTTCGGGCGTATCAATATCCTGTACCCGGTGCCGCGGCAACAAGACGGGACAGGATGCAGGACCGAAGATCACCCGGCCCTGAAGCCAAGCCTCGGCACGGCCCCAATAGAACTGTCCAGCATCGTGGTAAGCCTCTTCCAAGTCCTGCGAGCGGGTATGGAAATGCTCGGGGCTGAACATCTCTATCCGATTCTCCGCGGTGGTTCGAATGGCGCGCTGAATGGGAAACGCGTAGCTGGTGACGGAAAACACATAGTCGCACCCGGCCTGTTCCAAGAGCTTTAACCCGCGTTGCAGATCCTCGGCGCGAATGAATGGCGCGGTAGCGTAGATACAGCAGACGGCAGATGGTGATCCGCCGTGCCGCTGTTGCCAACGTATGGCGTGGGCGATCACCGGGATCGTTCCCGTGTGGTCGCCAGACAGTTCGACCGGGCGCAGGAAGGGGACCTCCACCCCATGATCGCGAGCAATGTCGGCAATTTCGCTGTCGTCGGTGGAGACAATTATGCGGTCGAAACAAGCACTCTCGCGAGCAGCCTCGATTGCCCACGCGATCATAGGCTTACCACAGAACGGCTTGATGTTCTTGCGCGGGATTCTCTTGCTTCCCCCGCGAGCAGGAATGATGGCGAGTTTCACGCTTGGAGAGCTTTCGTCATAGCTCGTACGACTTCACCTTGCTGTTCTTCGGTCATCGTCGGGTAAATCGGCAGGCTGATCGCTTCGCTATAGTAGCGTTCCGCATCGGGAAAGTCGCCAGCCAAGAAGCCCATGCGCTGGTAGTAAGGCTGACTATGCACCGGGATGTAATGTACGTTTACGCCGACACCCAGCTGCCGCAGCTCCTTAAAGATTTGGTAACGCGTCTTGCCGATCTTGTCCAGTTCCAGGCGGATCACGTAGAGATGTAGACCGGAATAGCTGTCCGGGTGCTGCCATGGCGTGATGAGGGGGAGTCCGACCAGCATGTCGTCGTAATGGTGTGCCAATTGGTGGCGGCGCGCGACGTACTCGTCCAGGCGCTCCAGCTGGCTTAGACCCAGTGCCGCCTGCAGGTCGGTCATGCGGTAGTTGAATCCGAGTTCGATCTGCTGGTAATACCAGGGGCCATCAGCCACGTGGGTCATTTGTGTCGGATCGCGTGTAATGCCATGGCTGCGGTAGAGAGCCATCTTGTTGGCCAGCGCAGCATCGTTGGTCAGCGCCATGCCGCCTTCGGCGGTGGTGATGATCTTTACCGGGTGAAAGCTGAATACCGTGATGTCGCTATAGCGGCAATCACCAATGAATTCACCCTTGTATTTGCCGCCGATTGCGTGCGAAGCGTCTTCAATGACCTTGAAGCCGTAGCGTTGCGACAGTGCATGAATGGCGACCATATCGCAGGGCTGGCCGCACAGGTGCACGGCCACTAGCACCTTGGGCAGACGGCCAGCCTTCTCTGCCTGAAGAAGCTTGGCTTCGAGCGCCTTAGGGCAAAGGTTATAGGTGCGAGGGTCAATGTCGACAAAGTCAATTTTGGCACCGCAGTACAAACCGCAGTTCGCCGAAGCGACAAAGGTGATCGGGCTGGTCCAAAGCCAGTCTTCCGGACCAAGGCCCAGTGCCAAACAAGCGATGTGGAGCGCCGAGGTGGCGCTGTTCACGGCCAAGGCATGGGAGGCGCCGACATGCTGCGCCACGCTCTCTTCGAAACGCGGCACCATCGGACCCTGAGTAAGAAAGTCGGACTGGAGTACAGCTACGACCGCATCGATATCGGCCTGAATAATATCCTGCCGACCGTAGGGGATCATGCTCAAATGCTCCCGATGTTTTCGCGATTGGCATCGATCCAAGCCTGGAGTTCAGCCTGACTCATCCATTCGGGGTTATTGTCGCTGGTGTAGCTGAAGCCTTCTGTGACTTTCTTGCCATTCTTGATGCGGTGTGCGTCCTGATCCCAACTATGGATAGCTGGTAGGATTTTGTAGTGTTCGGGATATTCGTAGGTGTAGAACGCATCTTCTTCGCCGATCATCTGCTCGTGAAGCTTTTCGCCGGGGCGAATGCCGACGATCTCTTGGCGGGCTTCAGGCGCAACGACCGCGGCCAAGTCGGTCACTCTCATCGAGGGGATCTTCCTGACGTAGATCTCGCCGCCCACCATGTCTTCAAAGGCGTGCCAGACGAGTTCGACGCCTTGCTCCAACGAGATCATGAAGCGCGTCATGCGATCGTCGGTAATGGGCAAAACGCCTTGACCCTTGATCAACATGAAGAACGGAATCACCGAGCCACGCGAACCCATCACGTTGCCATAGCGCACCACCGCGAAGCGAGTCGCTTGGGCGCCGGAGTAGGAATTGCCCGCGACAAAGAGCTTGTCCGACGCGAGCTTGGTGGCGCCGTACAGGTTTACCGGGCTACTAGCCTTGTCGGTGGATAGCGCCACGACGCGCTTGATACCCTTGTCTATACAGGCATCGATGACGTTCATGGCGCCGTTGATATTGGTCTTGACACACTCAAAGGGGTTGTATTCGGCCGTGGGCACAATCTTGGTGGCGGCTGCATGCACCACGTAGTCGACCCCGTCAAGTGCCCGGTACAACCGCTCGCGATCGCGCACGTCGCCAATGAAAAAGCGTACCCGGCTGTCGCCCTGAAACTTCTTGGCCATTTCCCATTGCTTCATTTCGTCACGGGAGAAAATGATAATTTTCTTCGGGTTGTACTTGGCCAGGGTCATGGGCACGAAGGTTTGGCCGAAGGAGCCGGTGCCCCCGGTAATCAGAATATTTGTGTCGTTTAGCATGATAAGTGTTGTACTTTCTAATTAAACCATGGCATTGGATGGCGGCGCTGTGCCACCCACCATGTCAGGAGAAACCGAATTGCCGTGGATATGCAAAATGCGATGGCTGCGCCTTTGAGGCCTAGGAGTCTGATCAGCACCACGAGAAGAATGACGTTTATCACACCCGAAGTGATGGTGGCGAGCGAGAGCAGTCCCGTGCGTTTGGAATAGATCGCATAGTTTGTCACCATCAGGTACATACCGACGAACGCCTGTCCGAGCGCTAGCCAGCCGATGAATTCACCTGCCTGAGCGTATTCTTGACCCGCGACCAAGATGACGAGCCAAGGTCCAATAATGAAGGCCAGGCCAGCGCCTAGCAGGATGAGCATGAACCAAGCGTAAGTGTAACGGACGATCTGTCGTTTTTCTTCGCGAACATCTCTCTTCAGGCGCTCGAAAAGCCAGGGAACGTAGGCTTTATTGATGGCGTTGAAAACGAGCCCCATTGCCCCAGCCAGTTGCGCCGCCACCATGTAAACACCGGCGTCGGCCAGCCCCAATTCTGCGTTGATCACGAAACGGTCAACCGTAGTGAGCAGAAAGAGGCCGGCAATATGGGGAATCAGCGGTACGCTAGATTTGAGGGCTTCTTGCAGATAGTCAGGCCTCCATACCAAAAAGCTCAGCAGACCGTCGCGTTGAAGAAGAACCAGAGCCAACACACCAAAGATGCCTACCGTCCAAACCTGGGCAGAGATGCGTCCCCCCGCTCCTTGTAGAAGAAGTACGACCAACAGCAAGGAAAGCAGCATATTGAAAGCGCTTTGCGAAATTTGCAGAGCTCCATATGGCCTCGCTTCCTTGCGCACCTGCCACTGGCCAAGTCGCAGCTGCACAACAACCGAGACGGCGGCGACAAATACCGCCCACAGAATCCAATGGGTATTTAAGCCCAACCATGCCGCCAACTGCTCTTTGAAAGCAAACGTGAAGGCAAATGCAAGCACACTACTGGCCAAAACGATTTGCAGGCAAGCCGCCATGAAATGCTTGAGCTCATTTTCACCGAGATGCTCATCGTAGAATTTGCGGCCAGCGGCTCCTAGCACACTGAGCCCTACAAACGCACCCAGCGCTCCGAGCAGAGCCTGGAACATCGCGACCTCACCATACTCCGCCGGGCTCAAATAACGTGTGAGCACTGGCAGTAGCGCGAACGGAATCGCGGCATTGAGAATGTCCGAGACGAGGTAAACCGCCGCACCGGAAAACAGCGAGTTGGCTCTCAGCTTGCTAAGCATAGGCAGGCTCGACAGATATTGTGGGGATACCGAGGAAACGGGTGCACCCAGGGCCTCCGCACTCGGATAGCATGATGTTTTGTCATACCGGCTAAGAAGAGATCCGTTAACTTTCATAGGCTTATGACAAGGGCTTGTAAACCCCTTCATAAGCAGGTCTACTTTCGTCTTTTGGGCGGCCGAAATGAGTGTGACGAAAGGGGCAAACTTGATGAGCTACTTGAGGGAAGTCGA
>ERZ761603.2162-NODE-2162-length-13842-cov-7.939581_pt1 | contig 13842 bp, 10 predicted proteins | sample MGYA00511879_ERZ761603 | MGnify/ENA primary metagenome ERZ761603 (study PRJEB28899, sample SAMN02850040) | bioreactor sludge metagenome | biome: EBPR Sludge; feature: EBPR Bioreactor; material: flocular biomat | place: Australia: Thorneside Wastwater Treatment... | reverse complement strand
GCTACCGAAGCATCGACAAGCTGCGCGACGCGCTGCTGCCAAGTTTGAAGCGCTTCTGGCAGGACGCCCAAGCCGTTCTCAGATTGGTTGGTCGTCCCTGGCTGCAGGATCAAGCAAACGCTTCGTATCCGGGCTAAACTCCGATTAAATAGTCAGGGTGGTATGAAACAAGCCCGGAGGTATAACGAAGCGAATCAATGAGGAAGCTCGAATCACCAAGTTCGGATCATTGTGACATTCGGGATTCATTCGCCATTCTGGTTTCGTCATTCCTCCGCCAGGAGGTCATTTCTTCGCTTTCGGCTTCGGCTGCTCAGATGCTTTGACCGTCAGCGGCGGCACGGGCTCGGATTTGCCGGCGAAGGTGTTCCAGGCGTCTTGGAAGGCGGCGGCATCCCGCACGTCGCCTTCGGCGATGAGCCATTGGTAGCGCAATTTGAAGGGCGATTCGGCGCTGGCCTTGCCTTTGGGGAACATGCCGAAGCGGCCGTAGTCGCGGTAGGCGGAGGTGGCGGTGTCCTTTGGGTTGTTGGGATGATTGAGGATCACGACGGTGAAGGTTTTGCCTTCCACGGTGAAGATCTCCGCGGCCCAGGGCAGGTCCTTCACCTTGTGGGCGTCGATGTTTTCGCCGGGGAACAGGTAGGTCGTCGTTTTCGTGTCCACGAGCTCGCTCGGGCGGAACTGCGCACCGGCGTGCTCGGGATCGCCATTCATGTCGGCCTCGCCGCTCACGGTTTTAATGGCGCTGTTCATTTCGATGCCGAGGTAGAAGGGCTTCGCGGGCGTGGTGAAGCTGAACTGGCGTTCCTCGGTCAAAAACGGCGCGGTGGTGTCGCCCTGCCAGTCAATGTGCGCGGTGAAGGCGTTTTCGCCCGGTGCGACCTTTATCACGACCTGGTCGCCGCCCTTCATGTGCCAGCGGTCATACGATTTGCCGTTGTAGCCGATCTTGCTGAAGCCGAGGAAGATGCCGCGATGATGCGTGAAATTGAATCCCGCGCCTTTCGTGAGCCGCGTGGAGCCATCGGCGCTGAAAACGTGCATGTAGGGCTTGTAGGTCTCGTGATGCCTCTCCGGCGTGCTGAGGTCATTCGCCATCATGAGCTTGGCGACGACCTTGCCGCCATTCGCGACCGCGACGTGGTCTTTGTCCGCGACGGTGATGTCGAAGGCAAAGGTGGGCAGGGCGAGAGCGAGGAAGAGAAGGGAAGCGGGTTTCATGGGGTGGGCGACAACGTGCTGTCGCCATGCATTCTTTGTGTCGAATGTCAGGTGGTGAAAATGCGGTTCGCGGCATGAGAATCTTGCCGGGCGATGAAATTCGATTTTAAGTCCGCTGAATGCTCGCCACCGACCAAATCCTCGCCCTTTCGCCCGACGATTCTTCGGCGAAAGCCGCCAAGGGATTGCTGGCTCCGGCGAAGTGGCCGATGCTCGGGCATGATGAGGTGGCGATCTGGGGTGAGTGCCAGGGTAGCGGGTCAAAGCCGTATCAGGTGATCATCGAGGTCAGCGGTCCGTCGTTCAAATGCAGCTGCCCGAGCCGCAAGTTCCCCTGCAAACACGGCTTGGCGCTTTATTTGTTGCTGGCGCAGAAAGAGAGCGCGTTCACGGCGAACACGCAGCCTCAATGGGTGAACGAGTGGCTCGCGGCGCGTCAGGAGCGTGCGGAGAAGAAGGCTGAAAAGGCCGCGCAAACCGAAACGAAGCCTGCCGACCCGGAAGCGGCAGCGAAACGTGAGGCGAAGCGGCTCGACCGCATGATCAACGGTGCGCAGGATCTGGAGCGCTGGATGGCGGACCTCGTGAAGCATGGTCTGGCGGATCTGCCGGCAAAGCCGGTGACGTTTTGGCGGGATGCGGCCGCGCGGCTGGTGGATGCACAGGCCAGCGGACTGGCGGCGGGCGTGCGCCAGTTGGAGAGCGCGGTGTCTTCAGGCGAGGGCTGGCAGCAGCGCACCCTTTTGAGCATGGGTCGCCTTCAACTGCTCACCGAGGCGATGCAGCGGATGGATGCCCTGCCCGAACGGCTGCAGCACGATGTGCGAAGCAGTGCCGGCTGGGCGATGGACAAGGAGGAGGTGTTGGCCGCGAATGATCGCGTGGCGGATGCATGGCTAGTGCTTGGCATCAGTCATGATGAAAATGAAAAGCTGTGGGAACGGCGCGTGTGGCTGCGTGGTTCCGCCTCGGGCCGTAATGCGCTGCTGCTCGACTTTTCTCATGGTGGCCGTCGGTTTGATCAGGTCTTCGTGCCCGGCACGGTGGTGAAGGCTACGCTTTGCTTTTTCCCGAGCGCGTCGCCGCTGCGGGCGCTTTGGGTGGATGAACCGCAGGGAGCGCAGAGGGCGCAGAGTTACGCAGAGGATGCAGAATCAAATGAAATCCCCCTGCGAACCTCTTCGGTTAACTCTAACTGGGACACTGCTCTCGAAACTATTGCCGAGGCTCTTGCAGGCCAGCCTTGGTTTCAGCGGTTGCCGCTGATGTTGAGCCATGCCATTCCCGTCTTTCGCGATCTCAGATGGTATCTGCGCGATGCGGAAGGTCGGGAGGTGCAGATGCGCATGAGCATGGACGATGGCTGGCAGCTATGCGCCCTCTGCGGCGGGCACCCGCTTTCAATCTTCGGCGAGTGGCTTGGTGAGCGGCTGCGGCCTCTCAGCGCGTGGCACGGCGAATCCACTCAACCCTGCTGGACGGAGGTGACCTCGCTCGCATGAACCCGCTCGCTTCACTCGCCACTTCTACTCTTCTCGGCACCGAGCGCCGTGCGCCGGACTGGCCGATGCTTGAAGGTGCGCTCGGCACCTTGCTGTCGCGCATCCCTCGCGATTCAGAGGAAAAGGCTCTGCTGCAAGCCGCGGGTGTGCTCGGCACCTGCCAGCTCGCGGGTTTCCTTCCTGCGAAGGTGGAACACGGCCCCGCACCCGCCGCCGAGGATGCTTTGCCGGAAGATTCGCGGATCGATTTGCTCACGAGCATCCTCACGGACGGCCCGGAGCGTTTGCAGGCCGAAGCCTTCATGAAGATGGCCGCCGCCGGCCGGCAGCTTCCCCATCGCCTGTTGCCGAGGGCTTTGGAATGCGGACGACGCAGCGTGGCCCTGAGGCCGAGTTTGCTGCGCGTGCTGGGCAGGCGTGGGGAGTGGCTTGCCGCGCAAAATGACTCGTGGGCATATGCTGTCGGGGGCGTTGGCGCGGAGACGCTCAGCGATGATGTGTGGCAGCACGGCAGTCTCGATCAGCGGCGTCTTTATCTGGTCGCTTTGCGTGAGCGCGATGCTGCGAAGGCCCGCGAACTTGTGCGAGAAGCCATGGGCACCGAGGGTGCGAAAGAGCGCACCGCCTTCATCGAATGCCTCGCCACCGGTCTCACGATTGACGACCAGGATCTGCTCGAGGCCACGCTGACGGACAAAAGCAAGGAAGCCCGCCAAACCGCAGCCCGCCTGCTCTCCACGCTTCCCGATTCACGCTACGCTCAACGCATGGCGGGCTACCTCTCGCCGTTGCTGAAGTCCGAGAAGAAGTACCTGCGCGGCACGACGATCTCGCTAGAGGCACCAGCGGCTTTTGATACGGCGTGGAAGGCGGATTTGATCGAGGAGGCGAAACCGAAGGGTCTGAGCATGGGCGAGCGTGCATGGTGGCTTTTTCAAATCGTTCGCAGTGTGCCGCTTTCGTGGTGGGAGGCGCAAACAGGCATGAATCCCGCCGAATGCCTCGCCTGGGCGCAGAAGTCGGACTGGAAGGACGCGCTGCTTCAAGGCTGGGCCGAGGCCCAGGCCGCACAACGCCGCGTCGAATGGGCGGAGGCCTTCCTCGGCATCTCGCTGCCTCCAAACGGACCGCTCACCGTCTTCGATCTTCTCGAAACACTGCCGCCCACCTTGCGCGAAACGTACTTTCTGAAGCTGGTGACAGACAACGACGCCAAGATGATCGCGCTCAGCACCATCGTGGATCGTTTCATCAAAGGTCTGCCCATGGACGCGCCGATGCTCTCACCCGCTGTCGCGGTCAAAGCCGTCAAGATTCTCAAACAGCGCATTCACAGCGGCGAGGCACGCTACGACTGGCAGCTCCGCCACTCGCTGGTGGAACTCGCCTGCCTTCTACCCGTGGCTGCCTTCGATGATCTCGCCAACGGCTGGGAACTCGCGAAAGAAGAAGTCCAGCCCTTAGCCGAAGCCGTCGCCCGCATCGGCATCGTCCTCGACCAGCGCAAACAGCTTCAAAACCCGTGAAAGCATTTCTGCACTGGCTTCGATCTCGCTTTCAGCCTCCGCCCGCCAGCGAGGAGGCGATGAAACCCGTTGCCAAGGCTGAACCATCAGACCAAACTATTCCCCATGAGCACCAGCACACGCCCAACGATCAAGATCGGGACCCTCGCCGAGCGCTTGGCCGCGTCCGCGAATGTGCCGCTGGAGCAGGCAATCGCCGGAGTGAGAGCGCATGGGCCGCAGCCGACAAGGCCGAATCCCAGCACTGCGGCCTGGGAGCACTACCAAAGCTTGAAGGTGAAGAACTCTCAGCACGCACAAGAAGCCTCGAGCATCGAAACGGAGCAGAACACGATGCCTGCTTTGATCCCGCAACGCGTCGGGTGATCAAGTTCACCCAGCCCGGTGAGTTCGGTGCCTGGGGAGGGCTTGAGGAATACCTGCAACGCCTCGCCTGGGCGAACGAGTTCTTTGGCGACGACATTCAGGTGGAAGGCTGGGTGCATTATGCCAACGAGTCCGCGCCGCGTGTGGTGACCACACAGCCCTGGTATCGCGTGAACCCGGATCGCCCCGAGCCGACGCCCAACGAAATTGATCTCTACATGGCCCGCATGGGCTGGCTGAAAGCCTACGATGGTGCCTGGATTCATCGCGAGTGTGAGATCGTCATCAGCGACGCCTTGCCGAAGAACTTCGTGATTGATGTCGCTGGCTACATTCAACCCATTGATCTGATCATCATTGCACCTGATGACGAGCAATGGAACCGCCTGCAAAACATGGCCCGAAACCTTGCCCAACCTGCTGTCTAGACCACCTTATGAACACCCTCCGCCAACACGCCGAACAACTCTTTGCTCATGAACTCGATGAGCTGAAAAAAGCCGACACGCGTCAGCGGCCGACGAACTGGAATCTGTCGCCATGGGCCGTCTCGACCTACCTGCTCGGCGGAAAGCTCGACAACGGCTTCGAAGTCAGCGCGAAATACATTGGCAACCGTCGCGTGATCGAGATCGCCGTCGCCACGCTGGCCACGGATCGTGCGCTGCTGCTCTACGGCGTGCCCGGCACCGCGAAGAGCTGGGTGTCCGAGCATCTCGCCGCCGCCATCTCCGGCGACAGCACGCGTTTGATCCAAGGCACCGCCGGCACCAGCGAGGAGCAGATGCGCTATGGCTGGAACTACGCGCTGCTCCTTTCCAAAGGCCCCTCCAAAGAAGCGCTCGTGCCCAGCCCGCTCATGAAAGCGATGAGTGATGGCCGCATCGCCCGTGTGGAGGAGCTGACGCGCATCCCGGCCGATGTGCAGGACACGCTCATCACCATCTTGTCGGAAAAAACGCTGCCCATTCCCGAACTCAGCTCCGAGGTGCAGGCGAACCGCGGGTTCAACGTCATCGCCACCGCGAACAATCGCGACAAAGGCGTGAACGAACTCAGCAGCGCTCTCAAACGACGCTTCAACACCGTCATTCTGCCCGTCCCCGCCACCGAGGAGGAGGAAATCGCCATCGTGAGCAAGCGTGTGGCCGAGATGGGCAAGTCGCTCGAACTTCCCGCCGAACCGCCCGCGCTCAAAGAGGTGCGCCGCATCGTCCAGGTCTTTCGCGAATTGCGTGACGGCACCACCGCCGATGGCAAAACCAAGCTCAAGCAACCCACCGGCACCATGAGCACCGCCGAGGCCATCAGCGTGCTCAACAGCGGCATCGCCCTCGCCGCCCACTTCGGCGATGGCACCCTTCGCGCCGGCGACGTGGCCGCCGGACTCGTCGGTGCCGTGATCAAAGACCCGGTTCAGGACGCCGTTGTGTGGAAGGAGTATCTGGAGACCGTCGTGAAGGAGCGGGATGAGTGGAAGGACCTCTATCGCGCGTGTCGGGAGGTGATTTAAAAATCGTCAAACATGAGTGCCCGACCACTAAACATCTTTGTTGATGTCGATGACACATTGGTTCGCAGCGCGAGTTCCAAGCGGATTCCAATTCCATCTGTCGTCGCACATGTTCGTGAATTGCATGCTCAAGGAGCCGTTCTCTACTGCTGGAGTGCCGGTGGTGCTGAGTATGCACGGGCAACTGCCGAGGAGATGAGGATTTCCGAATGCTTCCAAGGATTTCTGCCAAAGCCAAACGTGATGATAGATGATCAACAGCCCCACGAATGGCCGCAAACCATTGTGGTGCATCCACAGTCCTGCGCTTCTCAACAAATCAAAGATTATGCTGAGACAATTCTTGATCCAAAACTCAGATCCGCATGACTCACCTCTTCGGCATCCGCCATCATGGCCCCGGCTGCGCACGATCTCTAGTTCGTGCGCTAGAGGAATTGTCGCCGGATTGCGTGCTGATCGAAGGGCCGCCGGAGGCCGAGGCTGTGCTCGCTGCGGCGATCCATGCGGAGATCGAGCCGCCGGTGGCGCTGCTGTTGTATTGTCCGGACGATACGAAGAAGGCTTCATTCTATCCATTTGCGGAATTTTCTCCGGAGTGGCAGGCGATTCGTTTTGGACTTCAACGAGGTGTGCTGGTGCGCTTTATGGATTTGCCTCAGGCGCATGATCTGGCGCTGCGCGATGCCGAGCCTTCAGCACCGTTGAGTGAAGAAAGTGAAGCAACAGCGACCGAAGTCGAAGAAGACATCTCCGGCGATCCGCTCGACTGGCTCGGTCGTGCGGCCGGTTATGGCGATGGCGAGACGTGGTGGAACCAGATGGTCGAAGAACGCCGCGATAGCGACAGCGCGGGACTTTTCGCCGCCATTCAGGAGGCCATGACGAGCGTGCGGGCCGAGATTCCGCGCAAACGAGCACCCGAGGCCCAACATCGCGAAAGCCTGCGGGAGGCCCACATGCGCAAAACCATTCGTCAGGCCGAAAAAGACGGCTTTCAGCGCATCGCCGTCGTTTGCGGTGCCTGGCATGTGCCGGCACTCGCGACGATGCCGAGCGCGAAAAGCGACAACGACCTCCTCAAAGGCCTGCCGAAGGTCAAAGTGGCCGCCACATGGGCTCCGTGGACTTATGGACGACTCGCCGCGGCGAGTGGTTACGGCGCAGGCGTGCTCTCGCCGGGCTGGTATGAGTTTCTCTGGCGAAATCAGGCCGCAGAGGCCTCGCAGCGCTCCATCGCGTGGATTTCCAAAGTCGCCCGCCTCATGCGTGAGGAGGACATCGACTGCTCCTCCGCGCATGTCATCGAGGCCGCGCGGCTCAGCGATGCCCTCGCGGCCATGCGTGAGCGTCCAGCCGCCGGACTCGATGAAATCAACGAGTCCATCCGCGCCATCATCTGCATGGGCGATGACGCCCCGCTGCGCCTCGTGCGCTCGCGGCTCATCATCGGCGAAAAACTCGGCCGCGTGCCGCCGGATGTGCCCACGGTGCCCTTGCAGCAGGATTTGGAAAAGCAGCAGCGCAGTCTGCGCCTCAAGCCCGAGGCGCTTGCGAAGGATCTCGACCTCGATCTGCGCAACGAGAACGATTTGAGCCGCAGCCACCTGCTGCATCGGCTGCGCCTGCTCGGCCTCAAGTGGGGCGAGGTCAAAGGCACCGGCCGCAGTGCGAAAGGCACCTTCCACGAGGTCTGGCAGCTTCAGTGGCAGCCGGAGTTCGCCGTTTCCATCATCGAGGCCAGCCGCTGGGGTCACACCATCGCGGATGCGGCCACCGCGCTCGCCATTGATCACGCCGAAAAGGCCACGTCGCTGCCTGAGCTCTCCGCTTTGGTGGATCGCGTGCTGTTGGCGAACCTCCCGCATGCGGTGGAGCCCGTGACGCATGCGCTGGAAAACCTCGCCGCCATCGCGGGCGATGCCTCGCAGCTCTTGGAGGCCATTCCGCCGCTCGCAAACATCTTCCGCTACGGAAACGTGCGCCAGACCGATGCCTCGCTCGTGGGTCATGTGCTCGATGGACTCGTGACGCGTGCCTGCATCAGTCTGGGCGGCGCGTGTGCCTCGCTCGATGACGAAGCCGCCGCCGCGATGCGCAAACGCATCCTCGCCACGCATCAAGCCATCAAGCTCATCGGCAAAGACACGCACCTCGCCGACTGGATGCCTGCGTTGGGCCGCCTCGCCGTTCTCGGCGGCACGCACGGACTCGTCTGCGGCATGGCCTCACGTCTTCTCTTCGATGAACAAACCGAGGACGCCGACGCCACTGAGCAGCGCATGAGCCAGGCTCTCTCCATCGGCAACGATCCCTCGCCCGCCGCCGCTTGGCTGGAAGGCTTTCTCCATCAAAGCGGAATGATCCTCCTCCACGACGACCGCCTGTGGCGCATCGTGGACACCTGGCTCGCCTCGCTCAGCGATGACAACTTCACACGCATCCTGCCCCTCATCCGCCGCACCTTCTCGCAGTTCCCCGGCACCGAACGCACCCAGCTCGGCGCCCGCGCCAAACACAGCGGCTCCACCACCTCCGAGCCCATCGCCGTCGCCACCGAGTTTGAATGGAATGAAACCCGCGCCCTGAAACCGCTGCCCGTGCTGGAGCAAATTCTTGGATTATGAATGACGAAGATTTAACCGCAGAGGACGCGGAGAGCGCAGAGAAGCCGCAGAGCGATTCAAAAAATGAATCTCTGCGAGCCTCTGCGTCCTCCGCGCTCTCTGCGGTTGATCCCAACGAACGCCAACGCCGCTGGCGACTCGTCCTCGGGGGCGAGGCGAATGAATCCTGCGGCGGTCTCGCGGGCGAGGATGTCGAGATCGACCAGGCTCTCGCCGCGCTTTACGAACCCGAAGGCTCCGGCAGTCTGAAAAAGCAGCGTGGCGGCACCGAGAAGTCCGCGCCGCGTGTCGCACGCTGGTTGGGCGACATCCGCAAATACTTCCCCTCCAGCGTCGTGCAGGTCATGCAAAAGGACGCGCTCGACCGCCTCGGCATGCGCGAGATGCTGCTGCAGCCGGAGATGCTGGAGGCCGTGCAGCCGGACGTGCATCTCGTCGCCAATCTCATCTCGCTCTCCGGCATTATACCCGCCAAGACCAAGGAAACCGCGCGCATGGTCGTGCGCAAAGTGGTCGAAGAACTCATGCGCAAGCTCGCCGAACCCATGCGCACCGCCGTCACCGGCGCACTGAACCGCGCCGTGCGGAATCGCAGGCCACGACTCGCCGAAATCGATTGGAACCGAACCATCCGCGCCAACCTCCGCCACTACCAAGAGGACTACAAAACCATCGTGCCCGAAACACTGATCGGATTTGGCCGCAAGTCGCAGAAGACGCAGCGCAACATCATTCTCTGCATCGACCAAAGCGGCTCCATGGCCGCCAGCGTCGTCTATTCGAGCATCTTCGGTGCCGTCATGGCCTCGCTGCCCGCCGTGAAGACCCAGCTCGTCGTTTTCGACACCGCCGTCGTCGATCTGACGGAAAAGCTCGATGATCCCGTCGAACTGCTCTTTGGCACCCAGCTCGGCGGCGGCACGGACATCAACAAGGCCGTCGGCTACTGCCAGAGCCTGATCACCGATCCCACCAACACCATCCTCGTGCTCATTTCCGACCTCATTGAAGGCGGCGTCGAAAAAAACCTCCTCCAGCGCACCAACGAGCTCGTGCAAAGCGGCGTGCAGTTCATCACGCTGCTCGCTTTGAGCGACGAAGGCGCGCCCTGCTACGACAAGGAACTCGCCGCCAAGATGAGCCTGCTCGGCGTCCCCAGCTTCGCCTGCACACCGGATAAATTTCCCGCACTCATGGCAGCCGCGATCAAAAAGGAAGACATCTCCTTCTGGGCCGCGAAGGAAGGCATGAATGCCACGCGTGGCAAGTGATGCGCCGTCACGCGAAGTCTTCCTGACCGCTTTCGCGACTTCACGGCTCCAAACCCGCTTCGATCATGTTGTTAAACCGGTCCACGGGTTCTTTGGCTGTCCAGGCGATGCCGCGCAGCACCAGGGTGCGGAAGTGTGGGTCGTCGAAGTTCCAGGAGTAGTGGCCGCCGAGTGTGACGAAGATGCGGCCGCCGCTGGCGGGTTCCTGCGTCCAGAGCTGGGGATGGCCTTCGGAGGTGGCGAGAGGTTTCACGGGCGTTTTTTCGGAGGGGATGAGGTTCCAGTAGATTTCATCGGTGAAGCCGGCGCGGGTGAAGTTTCGCGCGATGGGGTGCTGGCCTTCGAAAACGAGCTGGATGGGGCCGTGGCGATACTTCGTGACCTTGCGCTGCGAGGCGAGGCCGAGCCGGTGGGCGAGAGCGGGCGCGGCATCGCCGGCTTCGAGGCTCCAGTGGATGAAGGTGGCTCCGCCGCCGCGCTGGAGGAAGGTGTCGAACTGCTGCGCCTGCGCGGGCGACCAGTCGCCTTTGCGGTAAAAGACGACGGCATCGGCGCTGCGCCATTGTTCATCGCTGGGCCATTCATCGGCGAGAGTGACGCTGGTTTTTTCCGCCAAGGTGAAGAGGCGTGACCAAACCTGCCGCCAGCGCGGGTAATCGTGCTCGCCGAGGCCGTGATCCTTTTTTCCGCTGACGAGCAGGAGATGCAGCGGCTTGGTGGCGGGCGGTGGATTGGGCGCTCCAGCGAGGATTTTCGCGATTTCAGACTTCGAGCGGGCTGGAGGGACTTTTTCAGCCTTCGAGTAAATTTTCATCAAAGGCGGCTCGGTGAGCAAAAAGGCCATCAAATCACGAAAATCCGTCTCGCCGAGCACCTGGTCCATCTGCGGGATCATGAGCGAGGTCTTGAGGGCTTTTTGCGAGGCGATGTCGTCGCGCTTCACTCGCACTTCGACGCCTGCGCCGAGTCCGAGCACGACTTCGCCGCCTTCATCGCGCATGACGGCGCTGTGCCGCGTGCCGTCCTTCATGGTGACCTCGTGCGTGAGGTATTCGGGGTTCAGCGAGGCGTTCGGATCATGGATGTCGCGGAAGACGCTTTTGTAATCGCGGCAGGCGAGGTTGCTGAGGTCGGGAGCCATCTTGCCGCCGCTGCCGCGGATGGCGTGGCATTTGGAGCACAGGGCGCGATCGCTGAAAAACAGCTCGCGACCGTGCTGCCAGTCGCCGCCCTGGATTTCCGGCCTCGGCAACGCGGTGGCGATGCCCGGCGTCTCCTCCGGTCTGGCCCACGGCAGCAAAAAGCGTCGCAACGGGAAGGCGCGATCACGCGAGGGGTCCTGCTTCGTGCGCCAGGTGATGCGGAAGTCGGGCATGGCATCCGCTTTGAAGCTGATCTGCAAATCGAGCGGCACATTCCGCTGCGGCACCAGCGTGTGAATGAGGTCGTGGCTGATCTGCCCAGGCTGTGAGCTGAACTTCTTGCCGCCGATGAGGGCTTCAAAGGCGGTTTGCGTGTTGGAGAGGTAGATCGTGACTTCTTCGGCCTCGTATTCGTAGTCGAGCGCGGCTCCGGGCTGGATGGCGGGCTGGAGCATCCCGGTGAGGTCGAGGCGGGTGCGGAGGGTGGTGGTGTGGCCTGCGTGAAGATTCGGCATGTGCCTGCCGAGCACGGCGCGGGAGACTTCAGGATCGAGATGTGGCAGCCATGCGGCATCAAATTCTCGGGGCCATATTTCGATGCCGAAAGGTTCGATGCCAATTTCGTTGTCGTCGGCAAGTTGGAGGGAGAAGTGCTCGGAGGTGGCCTGTTTGGGCACGGTGATGACCGTGTGATCTTGGTAATGCCAGACTTCCTCCGCTTGTACTTCAGTCACCGGCATGGAGCGCTGGAGTTTGATGACCTCATAGCCGGGCCACATGGTTTCAAAGCGGTCGCCGGGCTTGGTGAAGAGGCCGCGCTCGATTTTGACTTCTTGAACCGAATTAACGGCACTGCTGTGCTTGATCTCAAAGCGATCCGGCGCGGTGGCGCAGGCGATCACGGGCTGCGGCGCGGCTTTGTCGCGGTAGCGGATGACGAAGATATGGCCGGTGCCTTCGGGACCGGTGCCCCAGTCGGGATCGCCGCTGTGGGTGGCGACGAGGAGGTCCCCGCGCGGTGTCACGGTGAGATCAACGGCGAGCTGGTTGAGGCAGGCGATGATGCTGTTGTGCGCGACGTAGCCCGCCGGTGTCTTGATGAGCTTGGTGCGGTAGATTTTGCCGCGTGACTCGCCGGTGACAAGCACATCGCCTTTCCAAAAGTCCGGGCCGAAGTGCGGGCCGCCGTTGACGGCTTGATTGAAGCGGAAGCCGCAGGTGCTCTGGTGCTGCGGGCCGTAGTCATGGACGCTGGGCTCATCAATCACGCCGGGCAGATGCCGTGGATGACGCGGAGGGAAGCCGTAGTGCCTGCCGCGCTCGATGTGGAGCAGTTCGTCAAAGGGATTGCCGTTCGGCAGCCAGGTCGCGCCTTCTTGATCGGTGCAGAAAAGGTCGCCGTGCTCGTTGAAGCGCAGGCAGATGGGCCAGCGGACGCCGGTGCAGAGTTTCTCGCGGCTTTTGAAGTCCGGCGCGATGCGCAGGATGGCCCCGCGCTCGCTGCTGAGGTCGTTTTGCGCCTTGCCGAAGGCATCGAACTCGTAGGCGTTGTTATAAAGACGCACGCCCAGGCCGAAGAAGACCGCGCCGTCTTTCGGATCCACGCACACGCTGGCGGTGTCGATGCCGGCAAAGGCGGGCGGCCAGCCTTCGGCGATGGTTTGCTCATGCTCGGCCGTCCCGTCGCCATCGCGGTCGGCGACCATCATGACCTTGCTTTTGCAGGCAAAGAAGACCGCGTCGCCATGCGGCGAGCCTTTCGGCGCGAGGTCCATGCCGATGGGCGCGGTGATCCTGCCTTTGCCCTGCCAGAAGAGATCGGCCTTATCCTCCAGCCCGTCGCCATCCGTGTCACGCAGAAGGTGGATGTTGCCATTGTAACCGAGCGCGACGAGCACTCCGTCGTGGCGGTATTGGAGATTGACGAGGTTTGTGAGCTTCAGCGGCAAGGAAGCGATCTCAAAGCCGGGCACGAGCATGCGCAGCTCCGGCGCTGCCTCCTTCGGCCGCTTTTTCGTGGGTGGAGCGGCGGCGACGAGCGAGCAAAGAGCGAGGCAGAAAAGCGGGAGGCGCATGAGTTTAGAACGGGGCGCGTGGACAAGGATTATCCCTGACGCAAAACGAAGCGCCCACCCTGGTCGTGCTTTCAAGCCTGCATGACAGGTGCCGCGGCGTGGCCCATGGCGGCCTCCATGAGGTTTTCCTGGGTGGCTTGCGCGCGGCTGAATTCGCCTCCGATCCGGCCCTCGTGGAGCATGAGGATGCGGTCGCTCATGCCGATCAGCTCGGGCAGCTCGCTGGAGACGAGCAGCACGGCTTTGCCGGCCTCGGTGAGCTGGTTGATGATCTCGTAGATTTCCAGTTTCGCGCCCACATCTATGCCGCGCGTCGGCTCGTCGAGCATGACGACCTTTGGCCCTGTCATCAGCGCCTTGCCCAGCACCACCTTCTGCTGGTTTCCGCCGGAGAGCCTGCCCACCACGGCGTCGAGGCCGGTGGCCTTGACCCGCAGCGAGTCAAAAAACTCGCGGTTTTTCAGCGTCTCCCGCGCGCGGCTCACGAAACCCGCGCGGGTGAACTGTGCCAGAGAGGAGAGGGAAAGATTGAAGCCGATCTCCTGCTCGATGACCAGGCCGTAGCGCCGGCGGTCCTCGCTCACCAGCGCCAGCCC
>ERZ761603.2161-NODE-2161-length-13856-cov-7.868995_pt1 | contig 13856 bp, 12 predicted proteins | sample MGYA00511879_ERZ761603 | MGnify/ENA primary metagenome ERZ761603 (study PRJEB28899, sample SAMN02850040) | bioreactor sludge metagenome | biome: EBPR Sludge; feature: EBPR Bioreactor; material: flocular biomat | place: Australia: Thorneside Wastwater Treatment... | reverse complement strand
AATAAGACAGAAGTACGGATTTTTTGGACTGGTTTTCAGGAGTAAACGGCCGTAAAAGCGCCCGTTCTGCCATCATAATTTATGCCATTTTTATACCTTGAGGCATAATAGGCAAAGATTCTGTGGTAACAACTTGCGCATTGTAAGAAACCAAAAAGAAGCAAATAGCAAATTTCATTAATCGTTTAGGGAGGATTGGGCAGTATGCGCATTCTCGTTGTGAATAAAACAAGATTAGTGTGCAGTGTAGTCGCCGCAGCCTTGCAGGATGAGTCGGATATCCAGGTTGTCGGGTATGCCACATCAGTAGAGCAAGCGCTAGACAAGGCAAACTCTTGCGACATTATGGCCATCGACGTGCACATGCCAGCCGATGGTGCCCTGGCACTAACCCGGCAAATCGCTGAGGAGTTCCCTAATGTGCGCGTTCTGGTGACGGGCGTTGAAGAGAAGCCCGAAATTATCCTGAACTACATCGAGGCTGGAGCAGCTGGCTACGTGCTGGAGGCGGTTGACGTTGAGCAGCTGGTAGAAAGCATTCGGGCCATCGACGAAAACAAGGGGCTTGCCTCCCCGGAAATGATCAGGGCCTTCATGTCCCGGCTAAATGCTCTTTCCAAACTGTGTGCCGATATCGACAGCCTGTCTGTGCTGCTGGACGAATTGACCCCCCGCGAAAAAGAGGTGTTGGACCTGCTGCGCGAAGGCAAAAGTAACCAGGACATAGCCGATGACCTTTGTATTGAGGTAGGCACGGTGAAAAATCACGTGCACAACATCCTGAAAAAACTGGAGGTCGAGAGCCGTCATGAAGCGGCTGCCCTGTACGAACGTAAGTCTAATGGGCTTAAAGAAAATTCATAATTCCTGCTTGCCATGTGGAAGTAATAGGTTTATAATGTGCCTATACCCCTCCCCCAGGGGGGTGGGGTGAAAACGGAGCAACATGGACGATTTAACAAAAAAAACGGTTAAGCAGCGCCTGGCCAGCGCCACAGGGCACCTGAAGGGCATCGAGCGTATGATAGATGAAGAGGCCTACTGCATTGATGTGATCAAGCAGGTGCAGGCGGTGCAGGCCGCATTAAGCAAGGTGAGTACGCTCATTCTGGACAATCACCTGCGGACCTGTGTAACCACGGCCATTCGCGGGGATGAACCGGATGAGCGAGAACGTGTGCTGGAAGAGATTACCAGCGTGTTTAATGTGTCGAGTAAATTATAAGCGGGTGGCTGGTTTTATTGGCTGGTGAGAACGTTCGCCAGTTGAAAGACAGTGTCACGACAAGGCAATTGAGGAGACTTATGACGACAAAAACATTTACTGTACCTAATATTAGCTGCGGGCATTGTACCCACACGATTGAAATGGAGTTGGGCGATCTGGCAGGCGTACAAAGTGTGCAGGCCGATAAAGAGACCCGGCAAGTTACGGTACAGTGGGAAGAACCGGCTTCCTGGGACAAGATTCGCACGCTGCTGCAAGAGATTAATTACCCGCCTGAAGGGCTAATCCAATTGAGCTAAACATGACTGGGGGCCACAAAGCCCCCTTTTTTGATTCTAACGAACAGGAAGGACACGATGTCCGAAGAAAAACAGATTACGCTGCCGGTGCTGGGCATGACATGCGCCAACTGTGTGGCGGCGGTTGAGCGAAATTCAAAGAAGGTAGAAGGTGTTACCGGGGCAACGGTAAATTTTGCCAACGAGAAGGTAACGTTTACTTATGATCCAGCGGTGGTGAAGGGGCGGGATGTGACAACGGCCGTAATCGAACGTGTCAAGCGGGCCGGGTATGAAATTCCTACGGCGACCCTGGAACTGCCCTTGCTGGGCATGACCTGCGCCAACTGCGCCAGCAACATCGAGCGGGCGCTGAACAAGGTGGATGGCGTGTTGTCGGCGACGGTGAATTATGCCAATGAGAAAGCGGCCGTTACCTATGCCACCGGTGCGGTGAGCCGGGCCGAAATGGTGGCGGCCGTACGCCGCGCCGGGTATGACGTGGTGGAATCGGCCAGCGACGATGAGCTGGAAGACGCCGAAGCCGCCGCTCGTGAAGCTGAGATCAGCCACCAGAAAACGCGGCTTTTGGTAGGCGTCGTTTTTTCGCTGCCGCTCTTTTTGTTTAGCATGAGCCGCGACTTTGGCCTGATTGGCCATTGGGCTCATGCCACGTGGGTGAACTGGCTCTTTTTGGTGCTGGCGACGCCAGTACAGTTTTACGTGGGTTGGGATTATTACGTGGGTGCCTACAAGAGCCTGCGCAACGGCAGCGCCAACATGGACGTGCTGGTGGCGATGGGTTCGTCGGTGGCTTATTTTTACAGCATCGCCGTTTTGCTGGCGCAGACTTTCTGGAACAGCACGGCGTGGGGCGACCATGTCTACTTTGAGACCTCGGCGGTGATCATTACCCTGATTGTGCTGGGTAAGCTGCTGGAAGCGCGGGCCAAAGGGCGCACCAGCGAGGCCATCAAGCAGCTGATGGGCCTCCAGGCCAAAACGGCCCGCGTGGTGCGTAATGGGCAAGAAGTGGATATTCCCATCGCCGAAGTGGTTCGAGGGGATGTGGTGCTGGTGCGGCCGGGGGAGAAGATTCCCGTGGATGGTGTGGTGGTTGACGGCCGTTCCACCATTGACGAATCGATGCTAACGGGCGAATCGCTGCCGGTGAGTAAAAAAGCGGGTGATTCCGTGATTGGCGCAACGCTCAACAAGCAAGGGCTGCTGAAGTTTGAGGCAACCAAGGTGGGCAAAGAGACCGCTCTGGCGCAAATTATCCGGCTGGTGGAGCAAGCCCAGGGCAGCAAAGCGCCCATCCAGCGCGTGGTAGACCAGGTGGCGGCTTACTTTGTCCCGTTTGTCATTGGCGTGGCGGCGCTGACGTTTGTGGTCTGGCTGCTGAGTGATGCGGGTTTTGTTCCGGCGTTGATTCGGTTAACGGCCGTACTCGTTATTGCCTGCCCGTGTGCGATGGGGCTGGCCACGCCAACCTCCATCATGGTGGGTATGGGCAAGGGGGCCGAGAAGGGCATCCTGTTTAAGAGCAGCACCGCGCTGGAGCAGGTGCAAAAGCTCAACGCCATTGTGCTGGACAAAACCGGTACGATTACGCGAGGTGAACCGGCGGTGACGGATGTGGTGATCGGTGAACGGTTAACCGTAATCGGTCATCAGTTAGCGGTAATCGGTTCAGCGGCTGCGGATAACGGATTACGGATTACCGATGACCGATCCACCGATTACTGGTTGCAGCTGGCGGCCAGCGCCGAGCGCGGGTCGGAACATCCGCTGGGTGAGGCGATTGTGCGTGCGGCGCGGGAAAAGGAACTGATTTTGGATGAACCGGCCAACTTTTCCAGCATTGCCGGGCATGGGGTGGTGGCGGAGGTAAACGGCCGTTCCGTCCTCCTCGGTAACTTGCGGCTGATGGAGCGCGAAGGGGTGCTGCTCAACGGGCTGGCGGCCAAAGCGCAGGCGCTGCAAGACGACGCCAAGACGGCGATGTGGCTGGCGGTTGATGGGCAGGCAACGGCCGTTATTGGCGTAGCCGACACTATTAAGGAAGGGTCCAAAGAAGCGGTGGCGGCCATGAAGGCGCGCGGGCTAACCGTGGTGATGATGACCGGCGACAACCAGGCTACGGCCAACGCCATCGCGGCCGAGGTAGGCATCGACCGGGTGTTTGCCGAGGTGCTGCCCGGCGATAAGGCCAGCTACGTGAAGCAGCTGCAAGAAGAAGGCTACATCGTGGGCATGGTGGGCGATGGCATCAACGATGCGCCCGCGTTGGCCCAGGCCGACGTGGGAATGGCGATTGGTACCGGTACGGATGTGGCCATGGAAACGGCCGATGTCACCCTGATGCGCGGCGATTTGCGCAGCGTGCCGCAGGCGATTCGTTTGTCTAAGGCCACCATGCGTAACATTCACGAGAACCTGGCGTGGGCATTTGGCTACAACACCATTCTGATCCCGGTGGCGGCCGGCATTTTGGCCCCGTTTGCCTGGGCCCCAGATTTTCTGAAGCAGCTGCACCCCATTCTGGCCGCTGGGGCGATGGCTTTTTCCAGCATTAGCGTGGTGACCAACGCGCTGCGGCTGCGCCGACTCAAGGTGTAAAAGCTGGCCACCGTGGACACGGCAATAGCAAAAAACGTTCCCAGATCTGTCCCAAACCACAAAGTTCAATGCCCTCAGCTGTGGATATAAAGCGGCTGAGGGCTTTTTATTTGGCAAAGCGGACTCGAGTCTGAGTTTCGTATGAAAAATTATTGAAAGAAATCGATTTACAGTGATAATTGGGGCGCAATTTGCAACTCGATTGATACCGATTCAACAAAAAACAACATCTACGGAGAGACGCTGTGAGCAAAGTACCCACGGGGCAGAAGCGAAGTAAGCGAGATATCAGGCGTGAGCAGGTGGCGCGCGAAAAGCGGCTGCAATCGCTGCGAATCTGGATTCCACTGGCGGTCATTGCCTTGAGCCTGATTGGGCTGCTGGTTTTCCGCTTGACCCGCCCCGAGGTAGAGGGCGTGGTTGTGGTGGAATCGGCCGCTTCCAATCAACATGATGACACCCTGGTCATTCCGTTTGGCGACACACCACCGATGGGTGGACCACATGCGTCTACCTGGCAAAATTGCGGTATCTATACTACTCCTGTTGAAGCTCAATATGCGATTCACTCTATGGAACATGGCGCTGTTTGGATAACTTACAGCCCGGATTTGTCGGCCGACCAGATAACAATGTTAGAGGGTTTGGTTCGTGGGGAAAATTACATGCTGGTCAGCCCGTATCCTGAGCAGGACAGTCCAATTGTTTTGACTGTTTGGGACCGCCAGCTGGCGATTGACTCGGCTGACGATGCGCGTATTGAAGATTTTATTGATCGTTACAAGCAAGATCGCGGCCCAGAAGCGGGTGCTAGCTGCAGCGGTGGCACTGGCAGCCCCTTGAGCTAATCGGCAAAATTCACAAATCTGGAGTGGAAGATGTTAAGTGATCGTCGCAATTTGATTGTTCTGGGCACGATTGTGCTGGGGGTGTTGGGTCTGGTTTTTATTCTTTATTTAAACGTGCGGCCCGAACGGCCGATTGAAGGTGTGATTCAGTTTCCGCGCCCGGCGCGTGGACACGACGATACGCTGGTGTTTGCGGCGTCGGAAGTTCCACCCGCTGGTGGGGAACATTACAATGTTTGGCAAAACTGTGGCATCTACGCCGAGCCAGTGCTCACGGGCAATGCCGTGCATTCGATGGAACATGGTGCGGTGTGGATCACCTATCGCCCGGATTTGGCGGCAGATGAAGTGACGGCGCTGCAGCAGCTGGTGCGCGGCGAGACGTTTTTGCTGTTGAGCCCGTATGAAGGCCAGGAAAGCCCGATCATTTTAACGGCTTGGGGTTTGCAGCTTGAGGTTGATTCGGCCAGTGACGGCCGTATCGAAGATTTCGTTGAGCGGTACCGACTTGGCTCCCAAACGCCGGAGTTGGGTGGTGCCTGTACCAGCGGCGTAGGCGTGCCGCTTCCCTAGATGATTCGTTCGCGCTTCCTGTTTTTGCTGCTGCTTGTGGCTCATGTGAGTCTGACTCCAGCCGGGGTGTATACCTGCGCCTGTTTTGTGACGGGCGAGTCAGGGTTACCCGCCCAGGCGGCCCTCGATCATTTGCCCGACCAGATTCCCGGTGGGCATACGGCCGTCTGCACTCTGCTGGCCTTTCTCTCCCTCTCCTTTTTGCTGGCCGGGCGCATCCCCTTAAACGCCTGGTTTGGCTGGGGCCGGGCCAGTTTACGGCCGTATCGCCAGCCCAAAGAATTTATCGATCCCCCACCCACGCCTCCCCCTCACTTCGCCTGATTTTCCCATTTTGACGCAGGTTGCAATTTAAGATGGTGATCTTTACACTTGCAATTCAACGATTGTACCGTTTTAGCTTTACATAAAGCAGGACAAACACCTATGACAACTCAATTATCCCGAAGCATACGGCCGTTTTTATGGATCGCAGCGGCCGTTTTCCTGGCAGGGATCGGCTTAACTCACTCCACCCAAGCGGCGCTGGCCCATACCCGCGTTGAGGTTGGTTCCTATGCCATTGTGGTGGGCTGGCTGGTTGAACCACCCATCGTTGGGGAACGAAACGCGCTGACCATTGAAATCTCCGAAAGTGAACTGCCCGTGACCGGTGCGGAGGCCACGCTGGATGTAGAAGTATTGTATGGTGGCCGGACCTGGCGGGTAAACATGAACCCGACCGAAACGCCGGGGCTGTACACGGCGACGCTCTTCCCTACCGTGCGCGGCCAGTACACCGTACGGCTGTTTGGCACCTTGCCCAACGCCGAAGTGGATGTGCCGGTGGACCCGGAAGAGGTGATGCCTGCCAGCAATCTGCACTTTCCTCAGCCCTTGCCCGATACCATTGCTCTGCAGGAGCAAGTCGATCAGCTGCAAGCTGAGCTGCAATCGGCTCGCATTTTGACGTACGTAAGCGGCGGCATCGCGCTGCTGGGCTTTGTTTTGGGCGTGATTGGGCTGCTGCGACGTCGTTCTGGTTGATGAGCGGTTCGGCCAGGAACGGCCGTTCCTCCCCCATCCACCCTCAAATGGAAAAACACCAACTGCTGCCACAATTGGTTCCCAATTTGCCGGCAGACCAAGAAAGGAAAAACAATGATCAACAAAAATAACTCGATTCGTCTTTGGCTTTTGATCGCGCTGCTGTTTGGCGGCCTCTTTTTAGCCGCCTGCTCCAGCTCGGGCGGCACGGAACCCGCCGCAGAGGACAGCGACACGGAAGCTGAGGATCATGAAGACGCGGACCACGAGCACGAAGAAGGCGAGGAACACGACCATGATGACAGTGAGGTGCATGAGCGTATCCCCACCGAAGGCGGGGCCACCATTTCCATCACCTCACCTGAAGATGGGGCGACCTTCAGCACGCTGGACCAGGTGTTGGTTGAGGTTGCTGTGGAAAACTTTGAGCTGGGCGAAGATGGCAACCATTGGCACGTCTACGTCGATGGCGTATCCTATGGCATGGTGATGGGCGGCAACACCGACCAGGCGCTGCCCGGCCTTGAGCCTGGAGAACATGAGATTTCCGTCTACATGTCCATTGGTTCACACGAAGAGTATGAAGATGGTGATGCCATCACGATTATGGTTGAAGAGTAGAAGATAGTAGAAAGTAGAAAGTAAAAAGTGATAAGTAAAAAGTGATAAGTGCTTCAATCTTTTCACTTTTTACTTTTCACTTATCCCTCGCCACTTATGAAGTTTCGTCGTTTCTTGCTGATTTTGCTGCTGGCTGGCCTGTTGTGGGGCTGGGTGCAGCCTGTGCTGGCCCATGCCGTGCCGCAGTTTTCTACCCCTGCGCCCAATGCGCTGATTGATGTGGTGCCAGACAACCTCACCATTGAGTTCAACGAGCCAATTGTGGCCAACCTGAGCCGGATTGATTTGTTGACCCAGTCGGGTGAAGCGGTGCAAACTGGCCCCTTGCAGCTGATGGATGTGGACGGCCGTATCGCCGCCGTCTCCCTGCCCGATTTGGAACCAGGTGCTTACCTGGTGAGCTGGCAGGTGCTTTCCGGTGTAGATGGGCACACCACCAGCGGTACCTTTGCTTTTGGTTATGGCGTGGCGGCAACGGCCGTTACCACCACCGAAAACACCGTCACCGCCCAAATTTCCCCGCTCAGCGCCACGTCACGCTGGCTTACCCTCATCGGCATTGCCCTGCTGATGGGGTTGTTTGCCTACCGCCTCATCGTCTGGAACCCCATCGTCGCCGATGTGGACCTGGAAGCCGATGAAGAAGCGCTGGACCTCAAGCTGGCCCAGCTGGGCATCCGCATTGGCATCATTGGTATTGTGCTGGTAGGCCTTGGCCTGGTGCTCATCTTTATCGACCAGACGCGCTTGTACAATTTATTGCAGACGGCCAATTTGCAGACGTGGGTGGGCACCCGCTTTGGCACCATGTGGCTGGTGCGTTTTTTGCTGTTGGCCCTGTCACACTTTAACCTGAGCCTGTTTGTGGACGTGAAAAACGGCCGTAAAGAGCTGCGCGGCTGGGAATGGTGGCTCGGTCTGGTACTGACCCTTGGCCTTTCGCTCACCGTCTCCCTTATCAGCCACAGCGCCGCCCTCACCGAAGACAGCGTGCAGGCCATCTTGATCGATTGGGTGCACGTGCTGGCAGGCACCATCTGGGTCGGCGGCCTGCTCTTCTTGGCCATCTCCCTCTGGCAGGCGCGCCGCCTCAACAACGAAGCCCGCGCCTGGCTCAACCTCAGCCTGATGCTCAACTTCTCGGCCATTGCGGCCATTTCCGTGGGGCTGCTGCTGACCAGCGGTGGCTACTTGGCGGCCAAACATGTCGGCGGCTGGACCGAGCTGGTGGGCACGGCTTACGGCCTGCTGCTGCTGGGCAAAATTGGCCTGGCGCTCATCACCATCGCCATTGCCGGGATCAATCTGATGTTTGTCAAGCCGCGCCTCAGCGCCGTGTACGAGACGCCGGAAAGCGAGCAAACGCCGCGCGTGCTGCGCCGCTTTGGCCGCCTGGTCTGGGCCGAAATGACGGTGGCGCTGCTCATCCTGGTGGCGGCAGGCGTGCTCACCGACCTTCAGCGCGGGGTCGATGCCCCGCTGTTGGCCGACGCGCCGGGGCAAACCACCGTCACCCAATCTGCCGAAGATTTGCAGGTTGAGCTGGAGATCCAACCGGCCCTGGTGGGCAACAACACCTTTGACATTCTTATCACCGATGAAAACGGCGATCCGGTCACCAACGCCGAAGAGGTTTCGGTGCGCTACACCTTTTTAGGGCAGTCGCTGGGTTCCTCGACGGGGCAGGCGGAAGCGCTAGGCAACGGCCGTTACCGCCTCGAAGGCAGCTACATCAGCCTGATTGGTACCTGGCAGGTGGAAGCGTCCATTCGCCGCCCCAACACGTTCGACACCTTTGCCGCCTACCGGCTGGAAGCGGGTGTAGGGGGCAACATTCGCGAACTGGATAGTGGGGTACGGCCGTTAGAAGCATTTGCCAAATTTATGAACCGCGCCAATTCGGGGGCCACCGGGGCGGGCATTGTGCTGTTTGCCCTGCTGTGGGGCTTCATCGGCGTGCGTGCTGCCAAAAACGAAGGGCAGCTGGTGGCCCTGCTGGCCATCAGCCTGGTGTGCTTCTGGCTGGGCAGCTCGCAGCTGTTCGACTTTTTCACTAACGAGTACACCCCAGCCAAATTTGCCACCAACCCCATCCTGCCCGATGTGGAATCGATTGCCATTGGCCAAGCGCTGTTTACCGAAAACTGCGTGCCCTGCCACGGTCCCGAGGGTCGCGGCAACGGCCCCACCGCGCAAACCCTGTCGCCGCCCCCGGCCGACTTTGCCGCTGGGCACACCGCCACCCACACCGACGGTGACCTCTACTTCTGGATTTTGCAGGGCATTGAAGATACCCCCATGCCCGCCTTTGGCGAACAGCTGACGGAAGAACAGGCGTGGCACCTGGTCAACTACGTCCGCCGCCTCAGCGTCCGCGCGGATGCGGCGACTGCCTCGCAGTAACATACCTTTTGCCAAAAGTATTACACTAAAGAATTTCTTGTGTTAAACTGACTGGAAAGGTAATGACGAGAGACAGATATGCCAACATCATTACGAATCGGTCCATACCGTTTTTATTTCTACTCATACGATTGTGATGAGCCGCGGCATATGCACGTTGATCGAGAGGACAACAGCGCAAAATTTTGGCTTGATCCCGATGTTTCCCTGGCTACCAATTATGGATTCAACCGCAAAGAGTTAAGAGACATCGAACGCATCACCAGACAAAATTTGAAGAGGTTACGCGATGAATGGGATGGCTTCTGTGGTGATCGCTCCACCGAAAGCAGTTGATGTTCAAGTGACAGACGATACTTTAACCGTAGATTTGGAAGACGGCCGTACAATTTCTGTGCCCATCGGTTGGTTCCCGCGTCTGGCTTATGGCTCGCCGCAAGAACGTGTCAATTTCCAGATCAGCGGTGCCGGACGCGGCATCCATTGGCCCGATCTAGACGAAGATATTGGTATTGAAGGATTGTTGCTTGGCAAAAAGTCCAATGAAAGTGCCACCTCTTTCAAGAGATGGCTGAGTCAACGAAACTTGGCGCAGTAACTGACATAATTACTCAATTACCCAGTTACCCGATTACTGGCCTTACGGCCGTATCCAACTCACCCCCCCCGCAGTCCCCACAAAAACAGACCCATTGTCGGCGATGGCGATGTGCGTGACGTGGTTGCTGGCCAGCCCGTCCGCCGCCGTGATCCGCTGCCATTGACCGCTGCTAAAAACGGCCGCTCCCACCGTTGTGCCCACCCAAACCGTGCCGTCGGGGGCGATGGCCAGCGCAGTAATCGTGTCGGGGTCCAGGTTGTGGGCCAGCGGTTGGCGCTGGTTGCCCTGCACGCGCACCAGCTCCGTTTGCGTGGCGTACCAGATTGAGCCATCAGGGGCAACGGCCGTTACCGGCAATGCCAGCGTGCCCATGCGCTCAAACTCCACCGCGTTGCCCCGGTACACAATGCGCTCCGACACCAGCCAAATCTGCTCGGCCAGGTTGGCCGCCAGCCCCGCCGCACCTGGATAATCCGCCGACACTTCCCGGCAAACGGACCGCTCGCCCACGGTGGTGAGCGAAATCAAGCTGTCGGCGCTGGCCAGCCAGAGCGTGCCGGGGTCGGCGACGGCCGCATCGCGTACCCGCTCGTTGTAGATGGGTGGACTGGCCGGGAAGGGCAGCCAGCGATCCCCGTTCAGCCGGGCCACGCTGCCGCCAAAGCTGCCACGCCACAGCGTACCGTCCGCAGCGGTAAACAAGGTGCTGATGGGCGAGCCAGGGCCGCCGGGTGTGCTGTCCACCAGGGCAATCTGCCCCTCGCTCCAGCGCAAAACGGTGCCGCCGCTGGTGCCCAGCAGCAGACGGCCGTCCGCTTCAACCATCAGCTCAGTCACGGTTTCGGCCACTGTTTGCCCGCTAAGCGGGAAGGTTTGCCAGGTGCCATCGTCCAGCTGCCGCGCCGCACCCTGGTTACTGCCCAGCCAGAGACGGCCGTCCGCATCGGCATGAATCGCAAACGCATCGCTGGCAGTCAACGGCTGTTCCAGCGGTACCGCGCCGTCCGGTTCCAGCAGCAGCGGCGTCGCGTCGAGGCGGGTGGTGGCCACTGGCTTGCCGTTGGGCAAAAAGGTCAGGTCGGTGATGGCCCGGACCAGTTCCGGGTATTGGCTGGGCTGGGTGATATTGCCGCCCGGCAGGTTAAAGCGCCACAGGCTGCTGTTGTTGCTGGCCCAGAGACGGCCGTCTGGCCCCAGCCAAAGCTGGGCAAACGGTTCAACCGAATCGGGCAGCTCAACGTCGTGCCAGCGCCACTGCTGATCGGCCAATTCGGCCAGAAAATGTTGGCTGGTGGTTGGCGTTTCCAGGTGGGCGGTGAGCCAGAGACGGCCGTCGGCGGTCACCACAAAATCTTGCACAGTCACGGCCGGATCGGGCAGGTCGATGGGCACGATCTGCCAGCGTTGTCCATCGTAGCGGCGCAGCTCGGGGCCGCTGCCCGCCCAGAGCGTGCCGCTGGCGTCGGCGGCCAGGCGCACCGCGGCCAGGTCGGTCCAATCGCCCACCCCCGCAAACGATTTCCAGCTTTGCGTAGCCGGATTAAACTGCGCCAACCCGCCCCTGGTGACGGCCCAAACCGTCTCATCCACCGCCAAAACCTGGTACACCTCGTAGCCCGGCAGGCCATCGAGCACGGTGAAATGATCCCAGCGCTGCCCGTCAAACCGGCTGATGCCGCCCAAAGTGGCCAGCCAGGACACACCGTCTGGCGTGGTGGTGATGCTGGTGATGACCGGCTGCAAAGGGCCGTCGCTTAGCGGCAGGAGGGCAGGCTGCCACGCGTGGCTATCAAAAAAGCTGACGTAGTGGTGGCCGATGGTGTAGCTGCCGTACAGGCCGCTGCTCAGCTGGGTTTCGTCCGCTTGCAGGTCGCTGCTGGCCCAAACGGTGCCGTCGGCAGCCACACCGAGCGCGGTGACGCGGTGGCCCGGCAGGCCAGCCGCGTGGCCAAAGCGCAGCCAACGGCCGTTCGCCGCCTGATCCCCGTTAAAAAAAGCTACCCCCTCCGTCGCTGCCAGCCAAAACCCCTCTGCTGTGGCCAGCACGTCAAACACCTGGCTGACGGGCGGCGCGAGCAGGCTCTCTGTCTGCCCGTCGCGCCAGCGGTAAACCTTGTCCTCGGTGATGTACCAGGCGGTGCCGTCTGGTCCGATGGCCAGTTCGCGAATGTCGTCCTGGTTGAGGGGGGTGAAACGGCCGTCGGCCAGCACTGCCAGCCCTGCGTTGGTACCCACCCACAGGCGGCCGTCGGGATGCCGCGCCAGCGCCTGCACCGCGTTCCCCGGCAGGCCATCGTTGATGGTGAGCAGGTTCCAGCGCTGCGTGTTAGGGTTGAACGTGGCCAGCCCGGCTTCGGTGGCCAGCCAGAGACGGCCGTCGTCGGTCTGGACGATATGGCGCACATAGGGCGAAGCTGGCCCGCTAACCGGGCAGCTCACCGTTTGCCAGCTGGCGCTGCTGGCGTCGTAAAAGGCCGCGCCCTGCCCGACGGTGGTGAACGTCACCCACGGTTGGCTCCGATTGTCCAGGGTGAGGCTGGAAACGGCCGTTTCCGGCACTCCATTCACTACTTCCCAGCCTGTGGCGCTGAGGCGGCTGACGCCCGTGGCGGTGGCCAGCCACGGCTGGCCGTCGGCGATCACCAGATCAACGAGGTTGTTGCTGGCAATCTCGTGGGGCGGGCTGTAGCTTTGCCAGCCGCCAGCGCCGTCTTGCCGCAGCAGGCCATCGCTGCTGCCCAGCCAGAGCGCGTCGGCGGCGGGCAGAATGGCGCTGATTTGCTCGTAGGGTGGGGCAACGGCCGTTGCCACCGGAATACCGCTGCTCAGTTCAAACCGGGTCAGTCCCAGCCCCTGCTCACCGTAGCTCAGCCAGACCGAGCCGTCGGGGTTGGCGGCGATGCGGCGCACGTCTTCGCTGGCCAGGCCGTCGGCGCTGGTGAAAATCTGCCAGCCGCTGCCGTCGTACAAAGTGAGCCCGGCCTGGGTAGCGGCCCAGAGACGGCCGTCGGGCGTCACGGCCACATCCTGCACGGTATTGATCGCTTCGCTGCCCACCTGCACCAGGCTGTTCCAGGAACGGCCGTTAAACTGCACCACGCCCTCGGTCGTTCCGGCAAAAATGGTGATGCCGTCGTGGGCCAGGGCCAGGCTGGTGACGTTGTTGCTGGGCAGCTGCAAGAGGGTGCGGCTGCGGTTGTAGCTAAACCAGCGACGGCCGTCGTACCGCCCGATGCCGTTGGCGGTGGCGGCCCAAATGGTGCCATCGGCCCCCACGGTCAGATCGCGCACGCTGTCGCCCGGCAGGCCGTCGGCGCTGGTGAAGGTTAACCACGCCGTGCCGTCGTACCGGCTGACACCCGCCGAGGCGGTGCCCACCCAAATGGAGCCGTCGATCCCCACCGCTACGCTGGTGGTGCGGTTTTCCGCCAGGCCGTGCTCGCTGGTAAATTTGGCTACATCGCCGGTGCGTTCAGCCCAGACCAGCAGACCGCCGTCGCTGGCGGCCCAGAGCAGGCCGTCGCGCCGGGCCAAGTCGTTGAGGGGGGCGGCGTGGCTGTAGCTGGTGAAGTTGGGGTGGAGGACGGTCGGGGTGGGTAGGCTGGTCCAGGTAATGGGGGGGGCGGAAACGGCCGTGCTGCCCAAAAGCGGGTAGC
>ERZ761603.2160-NODE-2160-length-13856-cov-57.586697_pt1 | contig 13856 bp, 6 predicted proteins | sample MGYA00511879_ERZ761603 | MGnify/ENA primary metagenome ERZ761603 (study PRJEB28899, sample SAMN02850040) | bioreactor sludge metagenome | biome: EBPR Sludge; feature: EBPR Bioreactor; material: flocular biomat | place: Australia: Thorneside Wastwater Treatment... | reverse complement strand
GCCGCCGCCGCCCAGCCCGAGTAGCTGTTGAGCATCGAGACGACCACCGGCATGTCGGCTCCGCCAATCGCCATGACCATGTGAATGCCGAAGAGCAGAGCGATCACGGTCATCACCACCAGCGGCGTCATGCCATCGCTGACCGAGTGGGCGTTCAGGAACTCGCGCCCGAAGTAGATCACTACCAACAGGCCGGCCAGGTTGATCCAGTGGCGCGCCGGCAACAGCAACGGGTTGCCGGAAACCTTGCCGGACAGCTTGCCGAACGCGATCACCGAGCCGGAGAAGGTGATCGCTCCGATCAGTATCCCGACATAGATCTCGACCTCATGAATGGTCTTTTCCACCCCGGTCATCTGGGCGGAGGCTGCCGGGTCGATGTAGTTCGCAAAGCCGACCAGCATCGCGGCGAGGCCGACCATGCTGTGCATCAGCGCGACCAGTTCGGGCATCTGCGTCATCTGCACGGTGCGTGCAGCATAGATTCCGACACTCGCGCCGATCACCATGGCGGCGATGATCCACGCGTAACCACTGCTGCTGACATGCGGGCCGAAGACGGTCGCCAGGACAGCGATGGTCATCCCGACGATACCGTACAGATTGCCGCGGCGCGAGGTTTCCGGATTGCTCAGGCCGCCGAGGCAGAGGATGAAGAGAATGGTTGCTCCGAGATAGGAGACGGTTGCCAGGCTTTCAGACATGTGCATCAACTCCTATTTGCGGAACATTGCCAGCATGCGCTGGGTAACGGCGAAGCCACCGAACATGTTGATCGTCGCCAGGACGATGGCGCCGATCGCCAACCAGCGAATCCAGTCCTCCGGGCGACTGAGCCCCGCTTCCAGTGGCGGCGCGATTTGCACCAGCGCGCCGATCGCGATGATGCTGCTGATCGCATTGGTAACGCTCATCAGCGGCGTGTGCAAAGCGGGGGTTACATTCCAGACCACCATGTAGCCAACAAAGCAGGCCAGGACGAAGACCGTGAAGTGTCCAAGGAAGGCGGGTGGCGCGCCTGCACCGATGAACCAGAAGATGACGGCTCCGGCGAGGAACAAAAGGCTGACGGCAGTCGCCGAGGCCGGTGCGCTGCCCTTGCCATGACCGTGCGACTTGGCAGCGGCAGCAACCGGTTTGGCCGCAGCAGCGGGTGCGGCGGCGGGTGCCGCAGAAAGCTTGGGGGCCGGTGGTGGCCAGGTGATGTTTCCCTCCTTGACCACCGTGGTGCCACGGATCACTTCGTCATCCATGTTGACGTTGATCGTGCCGTCCTTGTTCTTGCACAGTTCTTCGGTCAGGCGCAGCAGGTTGGTGGCGTAGAGAGTGCTCGATTGCTTCGACAGACGGCTCGGCAGATCGGCGTAGCCGATGATCGTCACGCCATGTTTGACGGTGACCGTTCCCGGCTCAGTGAGTTCGCAGTTGCCACCCTGCTCGGCCGCCATGTCGACGATGATGCTGCCCGGTTTCATTGACTGCACCATCTCGGCCGTGATCAGCTTGGGGGCGGGCTTGCCGGGGATGAGTGCGGTCGTAATGATGATGTCGACCTCCTTGGCCTGCTTGGCAAAGACCTCGCGTTGCGCTTTCTGGAAGCCCTCGCTCATCACCTTGGCGTAGCCACCGACCCCGGATCCTTCCTCCTGGTAGTCGACGCCAACGAACTCGCCGCCCATCGACTTGACCTGATCGCCCACTTCCGGGCGCGTGTCGTTGGCACGCACTATGGCGCCCAGGCCTGAAGCGGCGCCAATTGCCGCCAGGCCGGCGACGCCGGCACCGATCACGAAAACCTTGGCCGGTGGAACCTTGCCCGCGGCGGTGATCTGGCCGGTGAAGAATCGACCGAAGTGATGCGCGGCTTCGATTACCGCACGGTAGCCGGCGATATTCGCCATCGAGCTCAGCGCATCAAGCTTCTGTGCCCGCGAAATGCGCGGCACGCTGTCCATCGCCAGTGCGGTCACCCTGCGCGCCGCAAGCTGTTGCAGCAGTTCCGGGTTCTGGGCCGGCCAGATGAAGCTGACCAGCGTGCTACCTTCGCGCATCAAGGCGACCTCTTCGCTTGATGGGCCGCGTACCTTGAAGACGATATCCGACGCAGACCAGAGTTGCGCCGCGTCGTTGACGATTGTCGCACCGGCCGTCCGATAGGCATCGTCAGAGATGTTCGCGGCATCTCCGGCACCGGATTCGACGGCTACGGCGAAGCCAAGCTTGATGAGCTTCTCGACGACTTCAGGTACGGTGGCAACCCGCTTTTCCCCTGCAGCAGTCTCTCTTGGCACCCCTATGGTTAGTGGCATTCAGTCCTCCTCTTGAGTCCTTGTGTTCAATAAGACCAGCTTGCTTGGCAAGACCGGCCTCCCCCCAAATCGACACCCAGTTGCTGATTCTCAAACACGCGATCGCTCATTCTGCATTCGATGCAGCTTGAATTGTTCCAGCTTTTGGCTTGTCTGCCGGCACACCGTCATGGCGACAGTCTGTGTTAGCTTACCACAAGCGTAAAGCTGACTTTAGCATGACGCAGTATCGAGAATGTCCGTCCGGTCATCGGCCGAGTCGACGCCGCACCAAAGGCCGGTCCGCCGGCTTGTGGCAGCAATCCGACCTTGTGCGCTCCTTGCTTGGCAAGGCAACGAACCGGGAAACCGGTGGTTTGCCTGGGGTCTCTTGGCTCAAGTCTTGCTTTCAGCCTTGATTGCCCGGTTTGCGCTGGTGAATGGCCGTGCAGCAATTCCAGGCGCCTCGCATTGGTGCCGTGTCGAACATTTCGCGCACTTCCGTGGTGCGGCGCAGCATCTTGAATGGCCAGAGCTTTCAGGGTATAGTCGCGAGTCCCCGAGAGCCGCCTTTCGCCTGTGTCGGCGCGCGGCTGCGTGACACTTGCAGTCGAGGTCGCCTGGGTATCGTCTTTGTTTTATGAGGATTCGAGCGTGATGGATTCGGCTATTCCTGTCGGGCAGGGGCTTTACGACCCGGCCAATGAGCACGATGCCTGTGGCGTCGGTTTTGTGGCGCATATGCGGGGCCAGAAGAGTCACTCGATCATCGAGCAAGGCCTGTTGATCCTGCGTAACCTCGATCACCGCGGAGCGGTTGGTGCTGATCCGCTGATGGGGGACGGGGCAGGCATTCTGATCCAGATTCCGGATGCTTTCTTCCGTGAAGAGATGGCGCGGCAGGGTATACAGTTGCCGCCCCCCGGTGACTATGGTGTCGGCATGGTATTCCTGCCGAAGGAATCGGCTTCGCGACTGGCCTGTCAGGAAGAGATCGAGCGTGCCGTACGCTCCGAGCATCAGGTCGTTCTCGGCTGGCGCGACGTGCCGGTGGATCGAGCTCTGCCCATGTCGCCCACGGTGCGGGCCAGGGAGCCGGTCATCCGCCAGATCTTCATTGGTCGCGGCCCGGACATCATGGTTACCGATGCACTGGAGCGCAAACTCTACGTCATCCGCCGTAGTGCGGCGAACTTCATTCAGGCCCTGGGCTTGAAGCACAGCAAGGAGTTCTATCAGCCGTCGATGTCGGCACGCACGGTAGTCTACAAGGGTCTGCTGCTGGCTGATCAGGTAGGCGAGTACTACACCGACCTCAAGGATCCCCGCTGCGTTTCGGCCATGGCATTGGTGCATCAGCGTTTCTCGACCAACACCTTCCCGACCTGGCAGCTGGCCCACCCGTTCCGGATGATCGCGCACAATGGAGAGATCAACACCCTGCGCGGCAACTACAATTGGATGCGGGCGCGCGAAAAGGGCACTTGGTCGCCGCTGCTGGGCGCCGATCTGGAGAAGATCTGGCCGTTGATCTATCCTGGCCAGTCCGATTCCGCATCGTTCGACAACGCGCTGGAATTGCTGGTGATGGGCGGTTACTCGCTGGCACACGCGATGATGATGCTGATTCCCGAAGCCTGGGAGTCGCACACGTTGATGGACGAGCGGCGGGGCGCCTTCTACAAGTATCATGCCGCGATGATCGAGCCCTGGGATGGTCCGGCCGCCGTCGCCTTCACCGATGGGCGGCAGATTGGTGCCACCCTCGACCGCAACGGCTTGCGTCCGGCGCGCTATCTCGTCACCGACGACGATCTGGTGGTGATGGCCTCGGAAGCGGGTGTTCTGCCGATTCCGGAAGAGCGCATCATCAAGAAGTGGCGTCTGCAACCGGGCAAGATGTTCCTCATCGATCTCGACCAGGGTCGCATCATCGACGATACGGAACTCAAGGAGACGCTGTCGCGCACCAAGCCTTATCAGGACTGGTTGAGCCGCATCAACATCAAGCTCGACGAACTCCCGACGCCGAAGAGCGTGCCCGAGCCCGTCTTCCCGGCGACGCTGCTCGACCGGCAGCAGGCCTTCGGTTACAGCCAGGAGGATCTCAAGTTCATTCTTGAGCCGATGGCGACTTCGGGGGAGGAGGCGACCGGCTCGATGGGCAACGATTCGCCCCTGGCCGTTCTGTCGAATCGCAGCAAGCCGCTCTTCAACTACTTCCGCCAACTCTTTGCGCAGGTGACCAATCCGCCGATCGACCCGATTCGAGAACAGCTGGTGATGTCGCTGGTCTCCTTCATCGGCCCCAAACCCAACCTGCTCGGGATCAACGAGATCAACCCTCCGTATCGTCTCGAAGTTGCGCAGCCGGTGCTCGATTTCAACAACATGGCGAAGCTGCGGCGTATCGCCACCTACACCGGCAACAAGTTCCATTCGGCTGAGCTCGACATCTGCTACCCCTTGAGCTGGGGCAACGAGGGCGTCGAAGCGCGTCTTGCGTCGCTGTGTGCCGAGGCAGAGGATCACGTTCACAAGGGGTCGAGCATTCTCATCGTGTCCGATCGCAGGCTTGACGCCGAGCATGTGGCAATCCCCGCGCTGCTGGCGACCTCGGCGATCCATCACCACCTGGTGACCAAGGGTCTGCGCACGCGAGTCGGCCTGGTGGTTGAAACCGGCGCGGCTCGCGAGACGCATCATTTTGCCTTGCTGGCCGGTTACGGCGCCGAAGCCGTGCACCCCTATCTGGCCCTGGAAACCCTGCAGCAGATGGTGGGGGATGATGCCGAGAAGGGTGACAAGGCGATCAAGCACTTCATCAAGGGAGTCGGCAAGGGTCTGCTGAAGGTGATGTCCAAGATGGGCATATCGACCTACATGTCCTATACCGGCGCACAGATCTTCGAGGCGGTCGGTTTGCAGAAGAAGATGGTCGACAAGTATTTCACCGGAACTTCGACGCAGGTCGAAGGAATCGGTGTCTTTGAGGTCATGGAAGAGGCGATTCGCCTGCATCGGCAGGCATTCGGTAATGACCCGGTGCTGGCGACCATGCTCGACGCGGGAGGTGAATACGCCTATCGCGTGCGCGGCGAGGAGCACATGTGGACACCGGAGGTGATTGCCAAGTTGCAGCACTCGACGCGCAGCGGAAAATACGAGACCTACAAGGAATACGCCAAGCTGATCAATGATCAGACACGGCGCCACATGACTCTGCGCGGCCTGTTCGAATTCAAGCCGGCCGGACCAGCCGTACCGCTCGATGAGGTCGAGTCGGCGAAGGAGATCGTCAAGCGCTTCACGACCGGTGCCATGTCGCTCGGCTCGATCTCGACCGAGGCCCACAGCACCCTGGCGATCGCGATGAACCGTCTCGGCGGCAAGTCGAACACCGGTGAGGGAGGCGAAGACCCGGCACGCTTCCAGGTCCTGCAAGGCGGCCAAATGGTTTCCGACGTCGTCGGCAAGACTCGCATCGAGCGGGATTACCAGTTGCAGCCAGGCGACAGTCTGCGCTCGGCGATCAAGCAGGTCGCTTCCGGCCGTTTCGGGGTCACCGCCGAGTACCTGGTCAATGCCGACCAACTGCAGATCAAGATGGCGCAGGGCGCCAAGCCCGGTGAGGGCGGTCAGTTGCCGGGGCACAAGGTTTCCGAATACATCGGCTTCCTGCGGCACTCGGTGCCAGGGGTCGGGCTGATTTCTCCGCCGCCGCACCATGACATTTACTCGATCGAAGACCTGGCACAACTCATTCACGACCTCAAGAATGTCAATTCGAAGGCGTCGGTCAGCGTCAAACTGGTTTCCGAAGTGGGTGTCGGTACGGTCGCTGCCGGCGTAACCAAGGCCAAGGCCGATCACCTGGTGATCGCCGGGCACGATGGCGGAACGGGTGCCAGTCCGCAGTCTTCGATCAAGCATGCCGGTTCGCCCTGGGAACTCGGGCTTGCCGAGACGCAGCAGACGCTGGTGCTCAACCGGTTGCGCGGCAGGGTCCGGGTGCAGGTCGACGGGCAGATGAAGACCGGGCGCGATGTGCTGATCGGTGCCTTGCTGGGCGCCGACGAGTTTGGTTTTGCCACGGCGCCGCTGGTTGTCGAAGGATGCATCATGATGCGCAAGTGCCACCTCAATACCTGTCCGGTGGGGGTGGCGACACAGGACCCGGTGCTCCGCCGCCGCTTCTCCGGGCAGCCCGAACACGTGGTCAACTACTTCTTCTTCGTCGCCGAGGAAGTGCGCGAACTGATGGCCGGGCTCGGTATCCGCAGTTTCAATGAACTGATCGGTCGTTGTGATTTGCTCGACATGCACAAGGGCATCAGTCACTGGAAGGCGCAGGGGCTGGACTACAGCCGCATCTTCCATCGCCCCGAGAACAAAGCCGGGACGCCGGTGTTTCACTGTGAGCAGCAGAATCATGGTCTGGGCAAGGCACTGGACAAGCAGCTGATTGAACTCGCCGGGCCGGCGCTCGAGAAGGGCGAGAAGTTGGAGATCGAACTGCCCTTGCGTAACGTCAACCGCACGGTGGGAGCGATGCTGTCGGGTCGGGTGGCCGAGCGCTACGGACATGCCGGATTGCCGGAAGGAACCATCGACATCCGTTTCAGGGGCACGGCGGGACAGGCATTCGGCGCCTTCCTCGCGCGTGGCATAACGCTCGATCTGGTCGGTGAAGCCAACGACTATGTTGGCAAGGGATTGTCGGGCGGGCGAATTGTCGTTCGTCCCAACGCCGGGTTCCGGGGCGAGAGCCGTAGCAACATCATTGTCGGCAATACCGTGCTGTACGGGGCGACCGAAGGTGAGGCCTTCTTTGCCGGCGTCGCGGGCGAGCGCTTCGCCGTCCGCAACTCCGGTGCCACCGCCGTTGTCGAGGGTGTCGGCGATCATGGTTGCGAGTACATGACGGGCGGCACGGTGGTCGTGCTCGGCATGACCGGACGCAACTTCGCCGCCGGCATGTCGGGCGGCGTGGCCTACGTGCTCGATGAAGAGGGTACCTTCGAGTCACGCTGCAACATGGCGCAGGTATCGCTGGAGCCGGTCGAGGAGGAGCTGGTCGCTCGCCAGGGCAGCGACGCCGGTGACGATCTGGAAGGCCATGGCAAGGTGGATGTGCGGCATCTCGGCGAGATCGACGAAGTGCTGCTCAAGGGACTGGTAGACAAGCACTACCGCTTCACCGGCAGCCGGCAGGCACTGCGCGTGCTCAACGACTGGGAGCGCTATCGCCGACGCTTCGTGAAGATCATGCCGCACGAGTACCGGCGAGCGCTCAGCGAGCTGGCGGCGAAAAAGCAACTGGAGGCAGCATAGCAATGGGCAAGCCGACTGGATTCATGGAGTATCAACGCCTGGTGGAGGCATCCGAGCCTGCCGCGTCCCGCCTCAAGCACTACCGCGAGTTTGTCCGGGTGCTGAGCGACGAGCAGGCGAGCGTACAGGGTGCGCGTTGCATGGACTGTGGCATTCCGTTCTGCAATACGGGCTGCCCGGTCAACAACATCATCCCCGACTGGAACGACCTCGTTTTTCGTGGCAACTGGGAACAGGCTCTGGTGGTGCTGCACTCGACCAACAACTTTCCGGATTTCACCGGGCGTATCTGCCCGGCGCCCTGTGAAGCAGCCTGCACACTGAACATCAACACCGATCCTGTGGGCATCAAGTCGATCGAGCATGCGATCGTCGATAAAGGCTGGGAAAAGGGCTGGATTGTTCCGCAGGTGGCGCAGACCAAAACCGGCAAGAAGGTTGCCGTGATCGGTTCCGGCCCGGCGGGTCTGGCGGCTGCACAGCAACTGGCACGTGTCGGGCACGCGGTGGTGGTCTTCGAGAAGAGTGATCGGATTGGAGGGCTGCTGCGCTACGGTATTCCCGACTTCAAGCTGGAAAAGTTGCATATCGATCGCCGTGTCGAGCAGATGCAGGCCGAGGGCGTCGAGTTCCGGGTTGGTCAGGAGGTGGGCGGCAGTGCAGCCAACGCGGTGCCGGTGGACCGGCTGCTGGCGGAGTTCGATGCGCTGATCGTTGCCGGCGGCGCCGAGTCGCCACGCGACCTGGTGGTTCCCGGCCGGGATCTCGACGGTGTACACTTTGCCATGGAGTTCCTGCCGCAGCAGAACAAGGTCAATGCTGGCGACCGTGTGCCCTCGCAGATCATGGCGACCGGCAAGCGGGTCGTCGTGATTGGCGGTGGCGATACGGGTTCCGACTGCGTTGGCACCAGCAACCGGCACGGGGCACTGTCGGTCACCCAGTTCGAGGTCATGCCGCAACCGCCGGAGCAGGAGAACAAGAGTCTGACTTGGCCGAACTGGCCGTTGAAGCTGCGGACCTCGTCATCGCACGAAGAGGGTTGTACCCGCGATTTCGCGGTCTCGACCAAGGAGTTCATCGGCGAAAACGGCAAGGTAAGGGCACTGAAAGTCGTGCGCGTGGACTGGAGCGAGGGCCGGATGAACGAAATCCCCGGCAGCGAGACCGAGATTCCGGCCGATCTCGTATTGCTCGCCATGGGCTTTGTCTCGCCGGTCCGGCAGGGGCTGCTGGAACAACTGGCCGTCGAGCTCGATGCGCGTGGTAACGTCCGCGCCAGTACCGATGGCGAGGGGTGTTATGCGACCAATGTGGCCAGGGTGTTTGCTGCTGGCGACATGCGGCGCGGGCAGTCGCTGGTCGTGTGGGCGATTCGCGAAGGCCGGCAATGTGCGCGTGAAGTCGATCTTTTCCTGATGGGCTGTTCCGATCTGCCGCGTTGAGCTGCCCGGCGGCCGATTCGGTTTGCCGTGCTGACCCGCCATGTCCTTGTCTGAGCCAGTTCTGTTTCAGCGTATACTTGGGCCGGCAAGCTCGGCAAACGACCTTGTCTGATCACCAGCCGGGCGGCAACAGGAGCAAAGCGTGACATTTTTGTGGGTTCTCGGCCCATGGAGCTGAAATAATTCGCTGCAACAAACGGCCGATGGCTAGCGATCGGATTTTCCGGCACCGTCAGGCGCGGGCAATCCGCGTCAGGCCGTCGCCGGCCAATTGCGAATCGGGGCAACACGTAGGCAAGCAAACGTAGCGTCTGACCAAGTCTGCACAAATGAATATCGTCATTCTCGCTGCCGGGCAGGGCAAGCGCATGCACTCCAATCTGCCGAAGGTTCTGCATCCGCTCGCCGGCAAGGCGCTGCTCTCGCACGTGATCGACACGGCGCGCAGCCTAGCTCCGCAGAAGTTGTGCATCGTTCATGGGCACGGCGGCGAAGCAGTTCGTGCCGCCGTCGATGCCCCCGATCTGGCCTGGGTGTTGCAGGATCCGCAACTTGGCACCGGCCATGCCGTCATGCTCGCCGTACCGTTCCTGACGGAAGCCGGAACAACCCTGGTGCTGTATGGCGATGTGCCCCTGATCCGGGCCGAGACGTTGCAGAAACTGGTGCATGCGGCACGTGACTCGCTGGCCATTCTGACCGTGGAGCTGACCGATCCTTCGGGTTATGGTCGTATCGTGCGTGACACCGCCGGTCGGGTGGCGCGCATCGTCGAGCAGAAGGATGCCACGCAGGAAGAGCGCGCGATTCGCGAAATCAACACCGGTATCATGGCGCTGCCCACGTCGCGCCTGTCCGAGTGGCTCAGTCGCCTGTCGAACGACAATGCGCAGCGGGAGTACTACCTGACCGACATTGTCGGCATGGCGGTTGCTGCCGGTCTGCCGGTACGCACCACGCATCCGCTGGCGGAATCCGAAGTGCTGGGGGTGAATAGCAAGTTGCAGCTCGCCGAGCTTGAACGGGTTGCGCAGCGGCGTATTGCGGATCACCTGATGGAGCAGGGTGTTCGCCTGGCCGATCCGGCGCGCCTTGACGTGCGCGGGGAAATCATCTGTGGGCGCGACGTGTTCATCGACGTGAACTGCGTGTTCGAGGGCAGGGTCGTGCTTGACGAGGCAGTTGAAGTCGGGCCGGCCTGTGTTCTGAAGAATGCGCACATTGGCGCCGGCTCGCGCCTGTCCGCCTTCAGCCACATCGAAGACGCCATCGTTGGGCCGGATGGCGTGATCGGCCCATTTGCCCGACTGCGTCCGGGTACGGAACTCGCTGCCGGGGTGCATGTCGGGAACTTCGTCGAACTCAAGAACAGCAAGTTCGCCGCCCAATCGAAGGCCAATCACCTTGCCTATATCGGCGACGCGGTTGTTGGCAGCCGGGTGAACATCGGCGCCGGCACGATCACCTGCAACTATGACGGCGCCAACAAGTACCAGACGATCATCGAGGACGATGCCTTCATCGGTTCCGATACGCAGCTCGTGGCACCTGTCAAGGTGGGCCGCGGCGCCACGCTCGGCGCCGGAACGACCTTGACCCAGGACGCGCCAGCGGACACGCTGACCCTGTCGCGCGTCCGGCAGCTTTCCGTTTCCGGCTGGAAACGGCCACAAAAATCCAACAAGTGACCTGACCATGTGTGGCATCGTTGCCGCGGTCGCCGACCGCAATATCGTTCCTGTTCTGCTCGAAGGTCTGCGCAAGCTTGAGTACCGTGGCTACGACTCGGCCGGTCTCGCGCTGATCAACCAGGATGGTCTGCAGCGCCTGCGATCGGTTGGCCGGGTGGCCGAACTGACCGCGCAGGTGGATGAAACCCTGGCCAGCGGCCAAACAGGTATCGCGCACACGCGCTGGGCCACGCATGGCGTGCCCTGTGAGCGAAATGCCCACCCGCATATCTCGGCCGGTCTGGCGGTAGTCCACAACGGGATCATCGAGAACCACGAGTCGCTGCGCGAACGGCTGAAAGCACTCGCTTATGTGTTCGTCTCCGACACCGACACAGAGGTTGTTGCGCACTTGATCGCGCATGAGCTGAAAACCACGACCGATTTCCTCAGTGCCGTACGTCAGGCGGTCGCGCAACTGCAAGGCGCCTACGCGATTGCCGTCCTGCGTGAGGCCGAGCCTGACCGGCTGGTCGTTGCACGGGAAGGTGCCCCATTGCTGCTCGGTCTGAGCGATGACGGCTATTACGCCGCCTCGGATGCCTCGGCCCTGGTGCAGGTCACCCGACGCATGGTTTATCTCGAGAATGGCGACTGCGCCGAGCTGAAGCGCGACAGTTACCGCATCACGCGGGTCGACGGCTCGGCGGTGGAACGTCCCGAGACCGAGTCGCAACTCTCGGCCGAGGCCATCGAGCTGGGCAACTACCGGCACTACATGCAGAAGGAAATCTTCGAGCAACCGGTGGCGCTGGCCAATACCCTGGAACTGCTCGGCGCGGCGCGCAGCGTTCAGCCGGGCATCTTCGGCGCCGAGAGCGAGGCGATGCTCAAGGAGGTGCGGCAGGTGCTCATCATCGCCTGCGGGACCAGCTATCATGCCGGCCTGGTGGCGCGTTACTGGCTTGAGTCGATGGCCGGCGTCGCTTGTTCGGTCGAGGTGGCCAGCGAGTACCGCTATCGCGACTCGGTATCCGATCCGCAGACTCTCGTGGTGACCATCTCGCAGTCGGGCGAAACCGCCGACACGCTGGCCGCACTGCACCATGCCAAGTCGCTCGGCATGACCCGTACCTTGTGCATCTGCAACGTGCCCGAGTCGTCGCTGGTGCGCGAGAACAGCCTGCGTTTCATTACTCGCGCCGGGCCCGAGATCGGGGTTGCGTCGACCAAGGCTTTCACTACTCAGCTTGCGGCGCTCTATCTGTTGACTCTCGTCCTTGCCAAGGTACGCGGGCGCCTGGACGAGGCGCAGGAGGCCGCCGAACTGCACGCCGTGCGCCACCTGCCGATGGCCGTCGGCAAGATCCTTGAACTCGAACTGCAGATTCGTCAATGGGCGGAGTGTTTTTCGATGAAGCAGCATGCCCTGTTCCTGGGGCGTGGCCGGCACTATCCGATTGCCATGGAAGGCGCCCTGAAGCTCAAGGAGATCTCGTACATTCATGCCGAGGCTTATCCGGCCGGCGAACTGAAACATGGGCCTTTGGCACTGGTCGACCGCGACATGCCGGTCATCGCCGTTGCGCCGAACGATACCCTGCTGGAAAAACTCAAGTCCAACCTGCAGGAAGTGCGCGCCCGTGGCGGGGAACTGTGGGTTTTCGCCGATGCGGACAGCGAAATGAAGGAATCCGACGGGATACACGTGCTGCATCTGCCCGAGCACTACGGCGCCCTGTCAGCGTTGCTGCATGTCGTGCCCCTGCAACTGCTCGCCTATCATGTCGCGCTGGTGCGCGGAACGGACGTCGACAAGCCACGCAATCTGGCGAAATCGGTTACTGTCGAATAAACTTGCGAGACGCTTGTGACTGGAACAAATAAAGTTGGTCCGATCCTGGGGTGTGTTCACAGTAGCCAGCTAGTGTCTAATTGCATAGATTAACAATAGTATTTCGTAGCTGCGCCCTTGACTTCCCGTTTCCGCCAAACAAAGGGAGCGGCGTTCTGGTTGTAGGCAGCGGTGAATTTCTGAATGGCCTGCACGAGTTGATCGACACTTGAAAAGCTGGCATTTCGCAGCGTCTTACGCTGGAAGATGCCGAACCAGATCTCCACTTGGTTGAGCCAACTGGCGCTGGTGGGTGTGAAGTGGAAGGTAACGTTCGGGTGAGCGGCGAGCCACTCGTCATTCTTCTTGTGTGTATTGAGGTTGTCCAGGATGACGTGGATCTCGCGGTCGGCGGGTTCGTCGGCGACGACCTCCTCCATGAAGGCCTGGAAGTCGGCGCGCTTCTTGGTTTGCGTGGTCTTCCCGCGGATGACGCCGGTGGCCACTTCAAGGGCGGCGAACAGGTTAACGGTGCCATGGCGCTTGTATGTGCTCTTGAGTCCCTGGACCACCTTCCCGCTACTGGTTTGGACATAGCCGCGTCGGCGCTCCAGAGCCTGGATCGAGGGCTTCTCGTCGACACTCAGGACCACGGCCTTTTCAGGTGGGTTCAGGTACAGTCCGATGACATCCGCTGCTTTGGCCGCGAATTCGGGGTCCGTGCTGACACACCAGGAGCGATGGCGCTGCAGTTGGATGCCCTCCCGACGCAACACGCGCCACACAACGTCGTCCGACACGTCCAGCGCCTTCGCCAACGAACCACCATCCCAACTCGCCATGCCCTCCGGAGGGGTCAGTTCCAGCTGCGTCAAGATGCGGTCACGCAGTTCCTTCCCGTACTTCGCCGGCTTGCCCGACCGAGCAGCATCACGCAACCCGGACAAGCCATGCTCGGCAAAGCGCCGACGCCACCATCCCACGGTGTTCGGTCTTACCCCGACTTCGCGAGCAACCTCCTCGTTCTGCAGACCCCGCAGACAGCCCAGGACGATCCTCGCTCGCTCCGCCAAACGAACCTCGCCGCTGCGACTCCGTGACATCCGTTCCAACTCCCCCTTTACCTCCACTGTGCAAGACAGCGCCACCGCCACCCGGCCCATTCCTCCCCCCACCAGGAATCCATGGGGACGCATCATATTACTACGACGAAATATTGCAATTAGACACTAGCACCTAACCATTCATGATTCGGCTTACTCGCCCCCGAGCATGAAAGCCCTGA
>ERZ761603.2158-NODE-2158-length-13860-cov-14.327273_pt1 | contig 13860 bp, 9 predicted proteins | sample MGYA00511879_ERZ761603 | MGnify/ENA primary metagenome ERZ761603 (study PRJEB28899, sample SAMN02850040) | bioreactor sludge metagenome | biome: EBPR Sludge; feature: EBPR Bioreactor; material: flocular biomat | place: Australia: Thorneside Wastwater Treatment... | reverse complement strand
GAGGAAGGACCACGCATGCCGCTCGCCGCGATGCGGGCCACCGTTGCCGACCTGCCGCTGCGCTTCCGCTTCGACGACTCCATGGCACTGGCCGGCGGCAAAAAGATCTCGGATTTCAAGGTGGTCAGCGTCGAGGCGCGCATCGCCAAGGCCGGCAAGGCGCAGAGTTCCCGCGGCGACCTCTTCGGCACGCTCCAGAGCGTCAAACCCGGCAGCCAGAATCTGCGCCTGCTGATCGATCAGGTGCAACCCTGAGCGGCTGAGGTTCCCACGGAATTTTCAGGAATATGGCATGACCGGCTCCTCTGCGAGCAGGAAGGACAACGCGGGATCCTACCTCTGACCCCGCCCCAGCGCGGGGAAGTCCTCGCCACCGGATGGGCCCGGGATCTGGTCGAAAACTTGCGGCCCGCCCGAGCGTCAACACGTTGCCAGCGCGTTTGCTCGACCCGTGCCCGAGAGCAATACCGCCCGCCGGGGGGATGCTCCACCTGAGGGAGGCTTATCGGTCCTGGGGACAACTTCGTTTGCGAGAAGTGCACGCCCGCCTTTAGAATGCCTACTGGTCACGATTTTCGGTAAGGCTTTCCCCCTCCTCTATACGACTGCCTGAGAAGCCCATGACTGTTACCCCCGGGCCCTCCGCTTCCGGCAGCACGCCAGCGACGTCAGCTCCTCCTGGCCTGCTCACTCGCCTTCTGTGGCTGCTTGTCGCGGCCGGAGTCCTGGTCGTCGGCCTGATGTTCTCGCTGCTGGCACTGGTGGTGCTCCTGGTCGCCGGCATCGCCTTCTACGCCGTCATCCGGTGGCAGACGCGCCACCTGCGGCGGCAGATCGACAGCGTCCTGCGTCGCCAGCCCCCCGCAGGCAACGGGCAGGCGGCGCCGGACGGACGGACGATCGAAGGCGAAATCGTCGGCCGGGTGGAGTACGAGCGCAGCGCAGCGAAAACGGTTACCGACGTCCTCAGCGACACCGGCAGCCGACGATGATCCTCCTTCGCCCCCTGGTGGCCATGCTCGCGGTAGTCAGCATGGCCACCGCCGCCGACCCTCGGCAAGCCGCAGCGGAAGACCGTTTCGTCTCCTGCCTCAACCACTTGCGCGCCCAAGCGCAGGCGAAAGGTGTTTCCGGAACGGCGTTCGATCGCCTGACAAGAGGTCTGATGCCGGACCTGAGCGTGCTCGAGCTGCTCGACTATCAGCCTGAATTCCGGGCCCCGATCTGGGATTACCTCGCCGCGCTGGTCGATGACGAGCGCGTCGCGGACGGCTTGGCGATGCGTGCGCAGTGGGTAGCGGTGCTCACTGCCGCGGCTGAACGCTATCGGGTCGATCCCGACACCATCGTTGCCGTGTGGGGGGTCGAAAGCAATTATGGGCGCAATTTCGGCAAGCGGCCGTTGCTCACCTCGCTCGGCACACTTTCCTGTTTCGGGCGCCGCCAAGACTACTTCCGCGGCGAGTTCCTGAGCACGCTGCGCATCCTCGAGGCGGGAGACATCGCTCCTGAACGCCTGGTCGGCTCGTGGGCCGGTGCCTTTGGGCATACTCAGTTCATGCCGTCAACCTTCCTCCGGCTGGCCGTCGATGCCGATGGGGATGGCAGGCGCGACCTGATCGACAGTGTTCCGGATGCGCTGGCTTCAACCGCCCATTTTCTGCAGCGCGCTGGCTGGCGAAACGGCGAACCCTGGGGTTACGAAGTACGCTTGCCAGCCAACTTCGACAGCAGTCTCACCGGTCGCCGCAACAAACGCCCGCTCTCGTTCTGGGCCGGACAAGGGCTGCGCCGGGCGAATGGCGAACGCCTCACGGCCGACTCCGAACTTGCCGCCGGCCTCCTGCTTCCGGCCGGTCCACGCGGTCCGGCGTTTCTCGTCTTCCGCAACTTTGACGTCATCTACGGCTACAACGCGGCCGAGAGTTACGCGCTCGCGATTGCCCATCTTGCCGACCGGCTCAAGGGTGGCCGGGCGTTCATGACTCCCTGGCCGACCGATGATCCCGGACTTTCGCGTCGTGAGCGTCGCGAATTGCAGGAGCTGCTCGCTGCACGCGGCCATCCGATCGGCGAAATCGACGGCATGATCGGTGCCAATTCGCGGCAGGCGATCGAATTCGAGCAGAGGCGTCTCGGTTTACCGATCGATGGCCGTCCCGGACAGAAGTTGCTCGCCACCCTGCGTCGAGCAGGCAACCCATAAGCAACGGGCTCCTCTTGCGCTACGAGAGACAGCGAACCCGCAACGCGCGACCGGCCTCGACGGCTCTCCGCGTGCCACTCCCGTTTGCAGGGTGACCGCCACTCACGATCGTTTGTCGCTGCCAACGACCGCTCCTCTCGCGTTGCGGATTGCCGGTCTCGGCAAGCGCTACCCGGGTGCGACACGTCCTCTCTTCAGCGACCTCCACCTTGCCCTGGCCGCGGGTGAAATCGTCGCCCTGGTCGGCGAGTCGGGTGTGGGGAAAAGTACCCTCCTCAACTGCATCGCTGGTCTGGAACCGGTCGATGACGGGTCGATTTGTGTTGGTGAACAAGCGATCGACATGGTCAGGCTCGATGAAATGCAACAGGCGGCATTGAGGGCGCGCCGCATCGGTTTCGTTTTCCAGGCGTTTCACGTGCTGCCGATGCTGACTGTGGCACAGAATGTCGCCGTACCCCTGCTGTTGACCGGGGTTCCCGCGACCGAGCAGGACGAGCGCGTGCAGGCGGTACTCGCCGGCGTCGGTTTGTCGGACCTTGCAGCACGCTGGCCGACGTCGTTATCGGGCGGGGAACTGCAGCGAGTGGCAATTGCTCGCGCCCTGATTCATCGGCCGTCGCTGATTCTGGCCGACGAACCGACCGGCAACCTCGACCCGCGAACGGCCAGCAGCATTCTGTCGCTGCTGGTGGAGCGCGTCCGCGCTCACGGTGCGGCAGCCTTGATTGTCACCCATTCGCAACAGGTGGCGCTGGCCTGCGACCGCACCCTGACACTGACGGCGGATGGCTTGCGGTGATCAGGCTCGTGTGCTGGCTATTGTGGGCGCAATTTTGCCGGCAGCGGGTCGCGGCGCTGCTGTCAATGTTGGCGATGGCTCTCGGCGTTGCCCTCGGTTACTCGGTGCATCTGATCAATACCGCTGCTTTGGCCGATTTCTCGCGAGCCATGAAGACCGTTCACGGCGAACCCGATGCCGTTGTCGTTTCGCGTGCGAGCACCGGCAGCGTACCGCTGGCGTTGATCAACGCCCTCGCCCGTGACCCGGCGGTGCTGGCCGTCGCCGCAGTGATCGAAACCCGGATCCGCATCGACCGGCTGCAGACACCGGTCCGACTGATCGGCATCGATCCTTTTTCTGCTGCCGCTGTCATGCCCGAACTTCTGTCGGGCGACGGCGATGACGCCCCGGCCGGCGACCTCCTCAAGGGCCAGATCATGGCCTCGCCGGCGCTGCTCGAGCGTTTAGGGAAGCACGCCGGGGACGCAGTGACGCTGGTTCGCGGCGACCAGCAGTGGCAAACGACCATCGGCGGCACCTTGCGTATCGACCTCGGCCGGGACGAGCTGCTGGTTGCCGATATTGCCTGGTTGCAGGAACACTTTGGTCCGGCCGGTGGTGTCAGTGAAGGACGGGTCCGGCTGGCGCCGGAAACCAACGCCGCAAACTGGCGGACAGATCTGGCCAAGCGGCTGCCCCCTGACCTACTGCTGCGTGCTGCCGACGACGACGCCACACGTATCTCCAATGTATCGCGCGCCTATCGCGTCAACCTCAACGTTTTGGCGCTGGTCGCCCTGCTCACGGGTGCCTTCCTTGTTTTTGCCACGCAACTGACGGCAGTTGCCCAGCGCTCGACCCAGTTCGCCGTGCTCGGCGTGCTCGGCCTCTCGCCCCGGATGCGCCTGCTGCAGGTCCTCCTGGAGGGACTGGCCAGCGGCATCCCTGGCGCTGTTCTGGGGCTTGCCCTCGGTTACCTGATGGCCTTGGCGTTTACGCAGATGCTCGGCGGCGACCTCGGAGGGGGTTACTTTTCAGGCAGCACACCGGTGATCATGATCGAGGCCAAAGCACTGATCGGCTTTTTCGCCCTCGGCTGTCTAGCGAGCGTCGCCGGCGCCTTCTACCCGGCCGTGCTCAACCGCCGCCAACCTCTGGCGCAAGCGTTGAAGAGTGGGTTTGTCGCCGGGCGGCCGGTCAGCGGGGCGAAAGTCCGCTACTGGCTGCCGATGTGGCTCCTTCTGGCGGCGCTGCTTCTGGTCCAGTTGCCGCCCGTCTTCGACCTGCCGCTCGCCGGTTACGCCGCCATTGCCCTGCTGCTGGTCGTCGGCATTGCCCTGGCGCCCCCGCTGACACAGGCCGTGTTCGGCTGGACCGCCCGGCGGCGGCGGTTGTCGCCGCCGCTCCGACTGGCGGCGCAGAGCGTTGCCCAGGCCCCGTTGCTGGCTCAGGTTGCGGCCAGCGGGCTGATCGTCAGCTTTGCATTGACGGCGAGCATGGTGATCATGGTGGCAAGCTTCCGCACCGCCGTCGACGCTTGGCTCGACCACGTCCTGCCGGCGCCGCTTTATCTGCGCAGCAGAGCAACCCCGCTCGCCAATGATCTGCTTGCCGCGCTTGCCGGCGCCGACTCGCCTTTCGTCCGCAGTGAGGCGACGATGCACGCTGCGCTGACCCTCGACCCGCAACAGCCCGGCGTCGCGCTGCTGGTGCGCGAAATCGAACGCGACAACCCGGGAGCCCATCTCCCTTTTACCGGACCGCTACGGCAGCCGTCACCCGAACAGGCCGTGGTCTGGATCAGTGAGCCGCTGCACGAAATCTATGGCGTTGTTCCAGGTCAAACCTTGCGTTTGCCTCTTGCCGGCCGACAAGTCGATGTTTTCGTTGGTGGCATCTGGCGTGACTACTCGCGGCAGTTCGGAGCGATCGTCATCAGTCGGGACGATTTTCTGAGGCTGGGTGGCCGCCTCCAAGCAAGTGAGCTCGCACTCTGGCCGCACCCGGGGATGGAAGCCCCGTCTCGCGTCTGGCTGCAACCCTGGCTCGATCGATACGGACTGGAGCTTGCCGATGCCGCGGCGATTCGCGCGCTGAGCCTGTCGATCTTCGACAAGAGTTTTGCCGTCACTTACGCGCTCGAAGCCGTAGCCCTGTTGATCGGACTGTTTGCGCTCACCGTCACGCTGGCAGCGAGCGTCGGGTTGCGGGCTCGGGAACTGGCGACGCTCAGCGCGCTGGGCTTCGATCGCCGCATGTTGAGCCGCCTCGTAAGGTATGAAGGGACTCTGATCGCGGCCATTGGCGTCATCGTTGGGCTGGCTTGCGGCGTCGGCATTGGTGCCATCCTCACCCAGGCCGTCAATCCACAGGCCTTCCACTGGCGCATGCCACTGGCCATTCCCTGGTTCATGGTCGGTACCGGTGCGCTGCTGACGCTGGCAGCTGCAGTCTTCGCCAGTCATCACGCAGCCCGTCAGGCAACCCGGCTGCCAGTGGCCCAGGTTCTCGCCGGCGCCCAGTAACCGCCGGAGCATGACCGATGCGCCGCCGCACCTTCCTCGCCACCCCGCTGCTGCTGCCGGGCGTGGCACGGGCCGCGAGCAGGGACCCCCCGCCGCTGGTGAGCTATCCACCGGTAACCCCCGGCGTTCGCTTACGCTTTCCCAGGGATCACGGAGCGCACCCCGACTTCCGCAGCGAATGGTGGTACGTCACCGGAGCCCTCGATCCTCCGCATGACGACAGCGGCTTCCAGTTGACGTTTTTTCGCAGCCGTCCGGGAATCGCCGAGGCGCTGCAGACCCCGATCGCTGCCCGGCAGATTCTCTTTGCTCACGCGGCGTTGACGACTCCGGAGGCCGGACTCAGACACACTGAACGCGCTGCACGGGCCGGTCTCGGAGCCGCTTTCGCCAGCGACGACTGCAACCTCGAGATCGGTGCCTGGCGGATGTTCCGGCAGGAAACCGGCGACGGCGAGCAGTTCCGCCTGCTGGCCCCGTCCCGGCACTTCTCCTTCGACTTCACGCTGACCCCTTGGCAAGCACTGCTGCTGCAGGGTGACGATGGCTACTCGCGGAAGGGACGAGCGGCCGAGTTGGCCAGCTATTACGTGAGCTGGCCACAGTTGCAGGTTAGCGGCACCCTGAGCCATGACGGCAGGAAACGAACGGTTCGCGGTCGGGCCTGGTTTGATCACGAATGGTCCACCGCCATCCTCGGCGGTGGCGCGGTCGGTTGGGACTGGATCGGCATCAACCTCGCTGACGGAGGGGCATTGATGGCTTTTCGCCTGCGGGACGCGCAGGCAGCAAGCGTTTTCACCCACGCTGCCTGGCGCGACGCCAGCGGAAAACTGCGGCAATTCGCCGACGGCGAAGTTTTTTTCTCGGTGCAGCGAATCTGGTCGTCACCGCGTACCGGAGCACGTTATCCCGTCCAGATCGAAATTCGCTTCGGCGAGCATACCGTGCGTACGCTGCCCGTCGTAGACGATCAGGAACTCGCCACCAGGCAACCCAGGCCGATCGTCTATTGGGAGGGACTGGTTCAGCTCGACGGCAGCCTGAGGGGTCGCGGCTACCTGGAGATGACGGGCTACGCCGGTCGCCTGCAGCTATGAGACGTGACCCTGCAGCCCGGTCCGGACAACAGCTGTCGAGCCGGCAAACAGACGCGCGGCCTACAAGCCGAAAAAATCCCTGATCTTGTCGAGCATGCCACCTTTCGGCGCCGGTGGCTCGGCGGTGGCCGCATCGAGAAATTGGCGAACAAAGCTGTCGAGTTCGACTTCGCGGCGCCAGAGGATGTGGGCAAACGCTTCCGCCAGCTCCGGCCGCGAACGGACAACCTGTTCGGCCGTCGCCTGATCAAGGCGATAGCAGACCAGGTCCGACTTCGCGACCACCGTTTCGCGCCGCGCTTCGCCGGTCATCACGCCTCGCTCGCCGAAGGTGCTGCCGGCAGATATCGTGCGGAAGTGCTGCCGCGGCCGACCCGGGACATCGACCAGCAGCTCGGCCTCGCCGGAAGCCAGCAGGTACAGCCAGTGGGCCGTATCTCCCTGCTCGAAGATGACTGCGCCACGAGCGAAAGGCGCGTAGACCAGGTGCTCGCTGATCATGCGTAGCTCGTCATCGTCCAGCTTGGCAAAGAGCTCGACCTTGCGCAGATCGACGATCCGCCTTTCGATCTCACGCTGTCGCACCGATTCCCGATAGGCCTCATTCTCTTTCGTGACATGAATCGCCTGCTCCGGCACCGCCAGTTGCATGCCGGCTCGCTGCAGAGCGGCGAACACGTGGATGCGGACTTCGGAATCGGTCGGATCATCACGTTGTGGATCAAGCATCCAGTAACGCAGGGCGTAACGCGCGTAACCGGGCCCAAACTCCATGAGGACGCACGAGGGTGCCGGATCGCGGGCAACGTTGGCAATCTCGGCCGAGGCGATGACCTTTTCGACCCGCTGAATCACCTGCGCCGGCAACGAGTCATAAGTCACGTTGAACCAGATCCAGCGCCGCCAGACCCAGTCGCTCCTGTTTTCCCGGGCATAGACGGTGAACCGCCCGCGCATCAGTTGACTGTTGGGAACCACCACATTCTCGCCGTTGCGCGTCCGGATTGTGGTCTGTCGCCAGCGAATCTGCAGAACGCGTCCGGAAACGTCGTCGAGTTTGACCCAGTCACCGGTTTGCAGCGAATTGTCCAGCTGCAGTGCGACGCCGCCGAGAACGTTGCCCAGCGTGTCCTGCATGGCAAAGGCGAGAACGGCCGTGATCACCGCCGAGGTCGTCAGCAGGCTGCCCGGATCAAGACCGACGAGGTGCAAGCGCGCGAGGACGAAAGCGGCATAAATGAGAAGGAGGAGAATGTCCTCTGCGATCCGGGCAACGACGATGCCGATTCTTGGCAGCGCGAGACGGAAGACGACGTGGCCGAGAAGCCGAAACAGCGCGAATCCGGAGCCGATGACAAAAACCTCGTGCACCATGACCGCCAGGCGCGAGTAATTAAAAGCCTCGAGCAGCGCGCCGATCAGCTGCCCGACCAGACAGATCAGGAAGAACAACACGGTGTTCCATGCCCGCCGCCGTTCATTGGGCAGCAGGCGCAACGAGAGCGCGGCGAGAACGAGGAAGGCAACGATGACGTACTTGGTTTCCGGCAACCAGAAGTATGCGAGTGTCCGACTGGCGAACTCGTTCATGCGCTCTCCGCAACCAGGGGCGTTGACCGCTGCAAAACGGTGCTCATGTCAGCCCGTCGAATAACTGCACGCGAACCCAGTCGCCGGCGGCAACGTTGCCGCAATCGTGCGCGAGGACTATGAAACAGTTGGCGTCGGCCATCGAGCGCAGAATCCCCGACCCTTGAGGACCCGCGGGGCGCACGCGCCACTGGCCCTGGTCCTCGCTGAGAACCCCGCGCTGGAACTCGGTGCGTCCGGGAGATTTCTTGAGCGGCTCGCTGCACACGGCCGACAGCAGGACAAGCGGTGGCAAGGGATCGGCACCCATCAGCAGATGGAGCGCGTCGCGTACAAACTGGTAGAACGTGACCATCACCGCCACCGGATTCCCCGGCAGGCCGAACAACCAGGCTGCGGCGTGTCGATCGCGATCATCGGGGCGGGCGCTGATCTTGCCGAAGGCCATCGGCCGACCGGGCTTCATCGCGATTTTCCAGAACAGAACTTCGCCCAGTTTCGCCATCAGCGACTTCACGAAGTCTGCCTCACCGACCGAAACACCACCGCTGCTGATGACGACATCGGCGGCTGCGGCCGCTTGGCGGAAGGCTGCCTCAAGCACTGGCGGATCGTCGCGAACAATGCCAAGATCGATGACCTCGCAGCCCATCCGGGTCAGCATGCCGAACAGCGTGTAGCGATTGCTGTCGTACACACCGTCTGCGCCAAGCGGTGAACCGATTGCGTGCAGTTCGTCGCCAGTAGACAGGAAAGCGACGCGCAGACGGCGAAAGACGGCGACTTCCGGCAAACCGAGCGAAGCGATCAGTCCTAGATCGGCTGGACGAATCAATCTGCCAGCGGCAAGCGCTGGCCTGCCCGCAGCCAGGTCTTCGCCGGCGCGGCGGATATGCTGACCCAACCGCTGTCCGGACGGAACAAGAATGTGGTCGCCATCGACCCCGACGATCTCCTGGGGAACGACGGTGTCGACCGCGCTCGGCAGCAAGGCGCCGGTCATGATGCGGATGCACTCTCCATCACCCAGACTGCCAGCGAACGGCTGACCGGCAAAGGCCGCCCCCCGGACACGGAGACGCGTCTTGGCGCCAGCAGCGAGATCGGCGTGGCGCAGAGCATAGCCGTCCATCGCCGAATTGTCGTGTCCCGGTACCGCAAACGGCGCGATCACGTCGCTCGCGAGAACCCGGCCGAGCGCGCTGCGCAAAGGAACGTACTCACTGCTGCAGACCGGGCTCAGTTGGCGACGGATGAACGCTCGCGCCTGTTCGACCGCAAGGGCTTCCGGGTCGTGATCACTGAGGCAACTGAATGCGGCGGCAAGGCTCATGAGCGGCATAGATCAAGGAACCGCGGCGCAGGCGCTGCAGAGTCGGCGCCGATAGCAGCGGAGCATCACGGTGGACGCTGCTTCAACCGCCGGTCATCGACATGAAGCGCATGACCTGAGGGGCGTTCATCTGATTGTTGAATTCGTGCCCCTTCGCTTTGAAACCGAGCGCACGAACAATGGCCGCCAGCAATGGGGCGTCGTCGCTCGGATGCGCGCGCAGCAACGGCAGCAGGGAACAGGAACCGTTACTGCCGAGACAGGGAAAGAGCTCGCCCCGGGCACTGATCCGCACCCGATTGCACGACTCGCAGAAATTATGACTGTGCGGCGAAATGAAGCCAACCCGTGTTGCAGTCCCCGCTATTCGCCAGTAGCGCGCCGGCCCGCCGGTGGTCTCGGTCGAAGGCAGCAGGGTAAAGTGATTCTGCAGCAGGGCTAGCGCCTCGTCACTGCTGTAATAGGTCGTCTCGCGAGCACGACCGATTTCCCCCAGCGGCATCTCTTCGATGAACGCGATATCGATGCCACGATCGACCGCGAACGCGGCGAGTTCGCTCAGTTCGTCATCATTGCGCCCGCGCATCATCACCGTGTTGATCTTGATGCGCTCAAACCCGGCCGTACGCGCAGCTTCCAGCCCGCGCAAGACCTTATCCAGATCACCGACTCGCGTAATCTCTCGAAAACGGTCACCACGCAGGCTGTCGAGGCTGACGTTGATGCGCCGGACACCGGCCGCACGCACAACGCCGGCCATGCGCTCGAGCTGCGAACCGTTGGTCGTCAGCACCAGTTCCCTGAGGCCAGGCACAAGGGCGAGTTGTTCGAGCAGCCAGATCGCATTGTGGCGGACCAGAGGCTCACCGCCGGTAACCCGCACCTTGGTTACCCCGAAGCTGACTAGGGCGCGGGCGACACGCAGGCACTCTTCGAGCGTCAGGACCTGAGCTCTGGGCAGGAAAGACATCTCCTCGGCCATGCAGTAGTCGCAACGAAAGTCGCAGCGATCGGTGATCGAGAGCCGCAGGTAGGTCACTTGCCGTCCATAGCGGTCGACGAGCGTGGAGCCAGGAGGCGGAGGCCCCACGGGCAAGCCCGGAGGAGCGTGGAGGCGGTGGGAGGCGGCGGCTTCCGGCGGCAAGGATTCTTTGCGCATGCGAGCGACCCCCGAGGGATGCCTGAAACGTTGGGAGGAGCAGAGCGATTGGCTAGGAATTATAGCGAACTTCGCGCCATCCGGCGCTCGGCAACCGTCGTCTAACGCCGCGGCCCCAACGCCGTCTTCGTCATCGCTGACGAGCGGTCGCGCCGTTCACGAAAAGGCGGCTTGCCGGCGTTTCGCGAAGCGACCGCCGCCCCGGTTCCGGGCGGCTGAAACGCGGGAATCAACTGCCGGCGCCCGCTGCCGATCAGATCGGCACGCCCCATCCGTCGCAGTGCCTCACGCAACAGCGGCCAGTTGGTCGGGTCGTGATAACGGAGAAAGGCTTTGTGCAGACGGCGTTGCTGCGCCGAGCGGGCGGTACTGACCTCGCCGGCACTGCGGCCGACCTTCTGCAGCGGGTTGCGCCGCGAGTGGTACATCGCGGTAGCGAGTGCCAGCGGTGTCGGCAAGAACGTCTGCACCTGGTCCAGGCGAAACTGGTTGCGTTTGAGCCAGAGCGCAAGATTGAGCATATCCTCGTCGCTGGTTCCGGGATGAGCGGCGATGAAATACGGAATCAGGTACTGCTCTTTCCCCGCTGCGCGCGAGAACTTCTCGAACATCGCCTTGAAACGGTCGTACGCACCCATGCCGGGCTTCATCATGTACGCCAGCGGTCGTTCCTCGCTGTGCTCGGGCGCGATCTTGAGGTAACCACCGACGTGGTGAGTCACAAGTTCGCGGACGTACTCCGGGTCGCGCACGGCGAGGTCGTAGCGCAGCCCGGAGCCGATCAGGACCTTTTTCACCCCGGGGACCGCGCGTGCCTTGCGGTACAGTTGAACGAGCGCCGTGTGATCGGTCTCGAGGTTCTCGCAGATATCGGGAAAGACGCAGGACAAACGTCGGCACGCGGCTTCGATGCGGGTGTCCCGACACGCCAGGCGATACATGTTGGCAGTCGGTCCTCCGAGGTCCGAGATGACGCCGGTAAATCCCGGAGCCTTGTCGCGGATTTCCTCGATTTCGCGCAGGATTGATTGCTCGGAGCGGCTCTGGATGATTCTTCCCTCGTGCTCGGTGATTGAACAGAAGGTGCAACCCCCGAAGCAACCGCGCATGATGTTGATCGAAAAGCGGATCATCTCGAACGCGGGAATCGTCGCCGCGCCGTAGGCGGGATGCGGCCGGCGCTGAAACGGGGCGGCATAGACACCGTCCATTTCAGCGCTGGAGAGCGGAATGGGTGGCGGGTTCAGCCAGACGTCGCGCTCGCCGTGTGCCTGGATCAACGCGCGCGCGTTGCCGGGGTTGGACTCGAGGTGGAAGGTCCGCGAAGCGTGCGCATAGAGCACCGGATCGTCGCGCACCTGTTCGTAAGACGGCAGGCGGATCGCCGTGCGGGCGCGATCGAGCTTCGGCATGCGGGCGTGCGGGCGAAACGTGATCGGCGTCACCGCCGCCGATCGTTCCCCATCACAATTGCCTGCACTGGCCGTTTCATTTGCCTGATAGGGATCGGGATGGCGCACCAGTGGTCCCGGGGTATCGACCTCGGTCGCATCGATTTCGGCCCAGTCGGCGCTGGGAAGCCAGTTGCGCGCGGCCATGAATGCAGTCCCGCGCAAATCGCGAATGTCGTCGATACAGTGTCCAGCAGCCAGCCGGTGTGCGAGTTCAACGAGCGCGCGCTCGGCGTTGCCAAAGATCAAGAGATCGGCTTTCGAATCCGGCAGTACGGAGCGGCGGACCCGGTCCGACCAGTAGTCGTAATGCGCGATTCGGCGCAGGCTGGCTTCGATTGATCCGATCACCACGTTGACGCCGGGAAACGCTTCGCGACAACGCTGGGCGTAGACGACCAACGCGCGATCCGGGCGGCGGTTCGCCTCGCCGTTGGCCGTATAGGCATCGTCCGAACGCGGTTTGCGATCGGCCGTATAACGATTGACCATCGAGTCCATGTTGCCAGCGGTGACACCAAAGAACAGGTTCGGCCGCCCCAGGGCACGGAAGTCCCGCGCTGAGTGCCAGTCGGGCTGACTGATGATGCCAACGCGGAAACCCTGCGTCTCGAGCAGGCGACCGACGAGCGCCATGCCGAAGCTCGGGTGATCGACATAAGCATCGCCGGTGACGATGATGACGTCGCAGGCATCCCAGCCCAAAGCCTCCATCTCGGCGCGCGACATGGGCAGGAAAGGTGCCGGCACAAGACGGCTCGCCCAGTACTTGCGATAGGAGAAAAGGCCCGGTGGAGTCCCGGGAGGTGATTGCTGGCTGGCTGTCTTCATGACTCGCGGATTCTACCCCAGGCGTGGGACGACACCGGTGGAGTTTGCTCCGCCTGCGTCCCTCGCAAACCGTCATCGAACACGCTCCAGGAGCAAGGCCTGATGGCCGCGAATTGATCCGGACAAGCGCTGGGAACGCCTCTGGCACGCGCCACACGATGCTGACAAAACCTGGCCACACAGTGCTGAACTGCGAGGATGGAGGTTGCGGACGGGTTGGAGACAAGGCGCGATTCACACGAATTGTTAACCTAGATCAAACCGTCAAATACCCTGGATCCGCTAAACTCGCAGCAGTCTCGGCGCTGCCGGGGGGGTAGTCGCGGACTTTCAGGGGGAGGTAAACATCGTGTCCGAAAACGGGACAGGCTTCTGGGCAAGACTCAAACGACCGAGTATGAAGTACTCGCTGTTGGCATTACTGTCGGTCGGGTTTGTTGCCGGCCTCACCTTTTGGGGTGGCTTCAACACGGTAGTAGAAGCGACCAACACGCTCGACTTCTGCATCGGCTGCCACGAAATGAAGGACAACGTCTACCAGGAGTACAAGACAACTATCCACTACAGCAACCGCACCGGCGTTCGCGCCTACTGCTCCGATTGTCACGTGCCCAAGGACTGGGGGCACAAGATGATGCGCAAGATCCAGGCGACGCAGGAGCTTTATGGTAAAGTCATGGGTACCATCTCGACCCCGGAAAAATTCGAGGCCAAGCGACTCGAACTGGCAACCCACGAATGGCAGCGCATGAAAGCAAGTGATTCGCGCGAATGCCGCAACTGCCACTCTTTCGGAGCGATGGACATCGAGAAACAAAAGGCGCGAGCCTCGAAGATGCACAAGATCGGCCAGGAGGAACAGAAGACCTGCATCGATTGCC
>ERZ761603.2157-NODE-2157-length-13861-cov-8.860423_pt1 | contig 13861 bp, 7 predicted proteins | sample MGYA00511879_ERZ761603 | MGnify/ENA primary metagenome ERZ761603 (study PRJEB28899, sample SAMN02850040) | bioreactor sludge metagenome | biome: EBPR Sludge; feature: EBPR Bioreactor; material: flocular biomat | place: Australia: Thorneside Wastwater Treatment... | reverse complement strand
TACAAGGTGACTGGAGTTCAGACGTGTGCTCTTCCGATCTAACGGGCGCGCCGGACCTCTCCGAGGTCGCCAACGGCCGTTTGGCATCGGCGATCAAGTCGGGATCGACGGTCGGTTTTGGAGGCGGCGCGGCCGGTTTGAGGTCAGTTTCCACCTGATCGAACCGTTCGCGCAACTCGGCCAAGCGCAGGTGAGACGGATTCAAGTCCGCCAGTTTATCGAGCGCATCGCGCGCGGTCTTGAGGTTTTTGCGACGCAACCCGGCATCGGCCAGGTCGGCGTAGCGGTCGGCGACATGCGCGAGTCCGGTCAAGGCTTCGCTGTTACCTTGATCCCGATTGAGGGCTTCGTTGTAACAGTCGGCGGCGTTGCCGCCCTTGCCCGAGGTGAGTCGGTTGGCCTTAAGATGCGCGGCGCAGGTTCTCAGCAAGGCGGCCAGCCGGGCCGAATCGTCCGGCGGGGACGGAGCGACGGGCTCGGGCGGGGGCTCTGTCTTGAGTTCGCGCAAGCGTCTGCGAATCTCCTCGCGCAGGGCTAGCAATCGGCTGTGGTCGGGCGTCAGCTGCAAGCCTTGCTCGATTTGCACCAGACTGGCTTCGTAGGCGCGATCCCGCTGGTAGCCGAGCGCTCGTCGCAAGTGGTCATCCGACCTGCGCCGCCGCTGCTCGGCCTCGGCTCGGTCTCGTTCGGCTTCGGCGCGCTGCCGTTCGCTCTCGGCGCGTTGCCGTTCGGCTTCGGCTTTTTGACGTTCGGCGGCTTCGAGTTGGAGGCGGGCGGTCTTTTCCTGGCGCTGGCGCTCGGCCTGTTGGGCCAGCACGTCTTTTTTCAGGGCCAGCAGCGCCGCATGTTCGGGCATGGCCTGCAAGCCTTGTTCGATATGCACCAAGCTGACCTGCAACGCGCCTTCCTGCTGGGCGCGCTGGGCTTGTTCGAGGAATTGCTCGGCCTGCAGGCGGGCTTGACGCTGGTGCTCGGAAAGCTGTTGGGCCTGACCTCGTTCGGCGATTTGTTGCTTGACCCGGTCGCGCAGCGCCTGTAAGGCGGCGTGATCGGGCGCGATCCGCAATCCTTGTTCGACCAGGGCCAAACTGTCCTGCAACGCGCCGGCTTGCAGGCGTTCGATGGCTTGATCGAGTTTTTGGCTGGCCTGGTTGCGCTGCTGGATTTCCGGATCGACCTGCGCTGCTTCCCCGGATGGAGGCGGCGGCGGGACGGCCGGGAGCGTTTCGGGTCGATTGAGCCACAGATAGCCCCCGCCAAATACCGCGCCGGCCAAGGCGACCGCCGGCAGCAACAGACTGGATTTCCGGCCGAGACGGCGCTTTGGAGGCGCGATCGCGCCGACCGCCGGCACCAGGGTTTCTTGCGACAGGGTGGGATGTCCCGCCGAGGTCTCGACGGCCTCCAGCGCCGCAAGAAATTCGTGGCCGCTTTGAAAGCGCTGGTTGGCGTCTTTTTCCAGCAACTTGTTCAGAAGCGGTTGGTAGCGGGCCAGGTCGGGAGGCAGTTCGGGAATGGGCGAGGTGACGTGCATCATCGCCACCGCGAAGCTGTCTTCGGCGGCGTAGGGCACATGGCCGGTCAGCATCTCGTAGAACAGCACGCCCAGGCTGTAAAGGTCGGCGCGGGCGTCCACCGTTTGGCCGCGGATTTGCTCGGGGCTCATGTAGCGCGGCGTGCCGATGGACAGCCCGGTGCGGGTCATGATGGTGTTGCCGCCGAGGGTTTTGGCGATGCCGAAGTCGGTCAGCACCGAGCTGCCGTTTTCGCGAAACAGAATGTTTTGGGGCTTGATGTCGCGGTGGATGATGTTCCGGCTGTGGGCGTACTGGAGGGCGCTAGCGATGGCGCGGCCGACCGACAGCGCGTCTTTCAGCGGCAGGCCCTGGCGGATGCGCTGCTGCAACGTTCCGCCCGGCAGGTACTCCATCGACAGATAATAGATATTGTCATGCGAGCCGATATCGTAAACGGTGACGATATGCGGGTCGTTCAATTGCGCGATCAGCCGTCCTTCCCGCGTAAACCGTTGCGCGAATTCTTCATCGGTCGTCAGCACCGGCTTGATAATTTTCAAGGCCACATGGCGGTTCAGGGATTCCTGAAGGGCGAGATAGACGATCGCCATGCCGCCCTGGCCCAGCTCACGTTCGATTTGATAGCCTGGAATGCGCATGTTTAAATCCCGTCGTGACGGACGCCGCGTTCCAGCGGTCGTCGCGCCGCCGTATTGTTTCGCCGTTGCAAATGTGAAACCTCGTTCGAGCTTCGATTCCCGCGCCGCGCGCCGGGTTGCAATCCCCGGCCGTGGTCTTGGGCTGAAGCAGTATGATAGGGCTGAAACGTCAAGAATCGCCTAATTTTCGCTAAAACATGCCATTTCATGAAACATTCTTCAAGCCTGAATGTAGCAAGAGTCGTGCCGTCAATGTCTTTGAACGCTGTCACCTGAGGTAAGGATTGGGTCCTGATGTCTGGCAACACATTTGGCAAGTTGTTCACTGTCACCACCTTCGGCGAGAGCCACGGTCCGGCGCTCGGCGCGGTGGTGGACGGCTGCCCGCCCGGTCTGGAGTTGTCCGAGACCGACCTCCAGACCGATTTAGACCGCCGTCGGCCCGGAAAGAGCCGGCATACCACCCAGCGCCGCGAACCCGACGAGGTTCGCATCCTGTCGGGAGTGTTCGAGGGCAAAACAACCGGCACGCCAATCGGTCTATCGATCGAGAATAGGGACCAACGTTCGAAGGATTACGGCCAAATCCTGGATCGATTCCGGCCGGGCCACGCCGATTACAGCTACCAGCAAAAATACGGATTGCGGGACTATCGCGGCGGCGGCCGGTCGTCGGCGCGCGAGACCGCGATGCGGGTGGCGGCCGGGGCCATCGCCAAAAAATATCTTCGCGAGCGCTACGGCGTTACGGTCCGGGGGTATCTGGCGCAGCTCGGCCCGATCCGGCCCGAGCGGCTGCTTTGGGAGGAAGTGGAGAACAATCCATTTTTTTGTCCCGATCCCGATAAGGTGGCGAAATTGGAAGCCTTCATGGACGCGCTGCGCAAATCCGGCGATTCCATCGGCGCGCGGGTGACGGTGGTGGCCAGCGGGCTGCCGCCGGGCTGGGGCGAACCGGTGTTCGACCGGCTGGACGCCGACATCGCCCACGCCTTGATGGGGATCAACGCGGTCAAGGGCGTGGAAATCGGCGCGGGCTTTGCCAGCATCGAACAGCGCGGCACCGAGCACCGCGACGAAATCACCCCGGCGGGCTTTTTAAGCAACAACGCCGGCGGGGTGCTGGGCGGCATTTCCACCGGCCAGGATCTGATCGCCAGCATCGCCTTGAAGCCGACTTCCAGCTTGCGGTTGACGGGGCGAACGGTCAACCTGCGCGGCGAACCGGTCGAGGTGGTCACCCAGGGCCGCCACGATCCCTGCGTCGGCATCCGCGCCACGCCCATCGCCGAGGCGATGCTGGCCTTGGTGTTAATGGATCACGCGCTTCGCCACCGCGCCCAAAACGCCGATGTGCGCTCTGAAACGCCGCGGATTCCCAGCGCCGCGCCCGACGGCGATCCGGGTCGCTAAACCTTTTTTGTTACCGGTTCTCCGCTGCGGCGGAGGGCGGTTTTTAAACGCCATTTGCCCGTGCTCCCCTTTCAGCTTTACTTGCGCCTATCCAGTTTTTATCTGGTTTACTTTGCCAGCTTGGGGGTGATGTTGCCTTATTGGGGACCGTATTTGGCGGCGCTGGGCTTCGGTCCGGCGCGCATCGGCGAGTTGATCGCCATCCCGCAAGCGACCAAATTGATCGCCCCGACGCTTTGGGGGTGGCTGGCCGACCGCGCCGGCCGGCGGATGCGGGTGATCCGTTGGGCCTGCCTGGCTTCGGCGCTGAGTTTTGCCGGCGTTTTTGCGGTCGGCGATTCCTATCTCGGTCTGGCCTTGGTGACGCTGCTGTTCAGCTTTTTCTGGAACGCGGCGCTGCCCCAGTTCGAGGCCGTCACCTTGACCCATCTGGGCGATCAGGTCCACCGCTACAGCCGGGTTCGGTTGTGGGGTTCGGTGGGCTTTGTCGGCGCGGCGGTCGGCCTGGGGTTCGCGACGCGGGCTTGGGGGATCGGGATCGTGCCGGCGGTGTTGCTGGGGTTGTTCATTCTATTATGGATCAACAGCCTGCTCGCTCCGGACGGCCCGATGTCGCCGGCCGCGCGTCAAAGCCCGCCGCTCGGTCGAGTGTTGAGGCGTCCGGTGGTGGTCGCGTTTTTTTGCGTTTGTTTTTTCAATCAGGCCGCGCATGGCGCGTACTACGGATTTTTCTCGCTGTATCTGGAAACGCTGGATTATTCGCGAGAGTTTATAGGACTGATGTGGGGGTTGGGGGTGACGGTGGAGGTCGGCATGTTCGTGATCTTGCCGCGCCTGCTGCCGCGCTTCGGGCCGCGCCGGTTGATGCTGGCGGCGCTGGCGCTGGCGGTGTTGCGCTGGCTGCTGATCGGCCATTTCGCTCGCGAATTGCCGCTGTTGCTGCTCGCCCAGACCTTGCACGCTTTCAGTTTTGGGGTGTTTCACGCCGTATCGATCCATTTGATCCACCAATTTTTTCCGGGATCGCTGCAAGGGCGCGGCCAAGCCTTGTACAGCAGTTTGAGCTTCGGCGCGGGCAACGCGGCCGGGAGTTTGGCCGCCGGCTATCTGTGGGTGGGGTTGGGGCCGACCGCGATGTTCGATCTGGCGGCGGCGCTGGGTTTGCTGGGCTGGCTGGCCGCGTGGCGCGGCTTGCGGGTTTGAACGAAACGCTTCGGACCGATTCCGCAATAGCAAAACACGTCTGACCCGCGAAAAAGCAAAGTTCCGAACGCGGGGTTATTGCAAACGTCCGTTAGATAGGGATAGGGCGCGGCGACATCGGGTGCTTTGCGATTAGAACGCTCAAACGATGCGCGTTTTTCATTGAGGTCAATCCCAATCCATTTGCGCAGGCCATGCTATTTTCACTCATCATGGATTGCCCAATATACCGTCCATCAGCGCTTGTGCTATTAGCAGGTCGCCTTTTTAAGACAGTACGGCGCCACCATCAATCACGCAATGCGTTAGCTATAATTTTTTATTAATCATTGAACAATTCTAAAAATTCAGTCAATAAAAAGCTTTTTTTAGCTTGCTTCGAGGCTACACTGAAATTATAGGCCGACTGGCTATTGCGAACGACGGCTTAGTTGGCCGAAGCTGATGAAGGGACTCGTCAATCGGCGGCGATAGCTCAAGAGGTATCGCCAATGGCGGATCGCTCGGGAGAACCCTCATGGCAGACGATCAGAGTATCCATGTACACGGCGTCGATTATGAGAAAGTGGGCACTGACTACTTCGAGCACCGACAATTAAAACAAGGAGCGGCAGGCTGGGTTCTATTGGTCGGTTTGGGCGTCGCCTATGTGATCTCCGGCGATTTTGCCGGCTGGAATTTCGGGCTCCAGCAGGGCGGTTGGGGCGGGTTGCTGATCGCCACCCTGATGATGGCGACCATGTATACCTGCATGGTCTTCTCCCTGGCCGAGCTGTCGTCGATGATTCCGACCGCAGGCGGCGGCTATGGATTTGCCCGCCGGGCTTTTGGACCCTGGGGCGGCTTTCTGACCGGCACCGCAATCTTACTGGAATATGCCATCGCCCCGGCGGCAATCGCCACCTTCATCGGAGCTTATTGCGAATCCCTGTTCGGCGTCGGCGGCTGGCCGATCTACCTGGTTTTCTATCTGATCTTTATCGGGATTCACATCTATGGGGTCGGCGAGGCCCTCAAGCTCATGTTTGGGATTACGGCGGTCGCGGCGCTGGCCCTGCTGGTCTTTGTGGCGTCCATGCTCCCGCATTTCAGCGCGGACAAGCTCTTCGACATGCCGGTGACGCAAGCCGCCGGCGCGAGCGCGTTCCTGCCCTTGGGCTACATCGGGATCTGGGCCGCGATCCCGTACGCGATGTGGTTCTTTCTCGCCATTGAAGGGGTGCCGCTCGCCGCCGAGGAAACGCGGAACCCGCAAAAAGATCTGCCGCGCGGGCTGATCGGCGGAATGCTGGTGCTGCTGATCTTCGCCGCCTTGATCCTGCTGGTCGGTCCGGGCGGCGCGGGAACCACTACCCTGATGGCCGCCGGCAACCCGCTGATCGCCGCCTTGGAATCCCCGCTGGCTTACGGCCGCTCGACCTGGATGAGCAGCTTTGTCAATTTTGTGGGCTTGGCGGGATTGGTCGCGAGTTTTTTCTCCATCATCTTCGCCTATTCCCGGCAGATCTTCGCGCTGTCGCGGGCGGGTTATCTACCCCGCTTTCTTTCGCTGACCAGCGCGCGCAAGTCGCCGGTCGCCGCGTTGGTCATTCCGGGTGCCATCGGGTTTGCGCTCTCGCTCAGCGGTCAGGGCGATTTGCTGATTCTGGTCGCCGTGTTTGGCGCGACCGTCTCCTACGTGATGATGATGCTGTCGCATATCGTGTTGCGCCGCAAGGAACCGGATCTGGAGCGCCCTTACCGCACTCCCGGCGGCGTTTTTACCTCGGGCGTGGCGCTGGTTTTGGCGGTGGTGGCGGTGGTGGCGGGCTTTCTGGTGGACCCGCGAGTGGTCATCGGCGCGGCCATCGTCTACGGCATCATGATCGCTTATTTCGCGTTCTACAGCCGCCATCACCTCGTCGCGCAAGCCCCGGAGGAGGAGTTCGAGGCGATCCGACGAGCCGAAGCGGAACTGACCTGAACGGGTCGAGAACGGCTTGACTTTCGTGGTTCGAGCATCGGGCGCACCGTCCGCGCCGAGGAGGCTGGAATGGCGACGTATTCCCACAGTGTCGGCGATGTCACCTATCGGTTCGACAGCCTAAAACAATTGATGGCCAAGGCGAGCCCCGCCCGCTCCGGAGATTTTCTGGCCGAGGTGGCGGCGGCAACCGCCGAGGAGCGGGTGGCGGCCCAAATGGCCCTGGCCGAGCTTCCGCTCAAAACCTTCTTGAACGAGGTCTTGGTGCCTTATGAAACGGATGAAGTGACCCGGCTTATCATCGACACCCACGACGCGGCCGCCTTCGCTCCGATCAGCCATCTGACCGTCGGCGATTTCCGCAACTGGTTGCTCTCGCATGAAACCGACGAACATACGCTGAGCGCTCTAGCGTCCGGCCTGACGCCGGAAATGGCCGCCGCCGTATCCAAAATCATGCGGGTCCAGGATTTGATTCTGGCGGCTCGAAAGTGTCGGGTCATCACTCGATTTCGCAACACGATCGGCTTGCCGGGTCGATTGGCGACCCGGTTGCAACCCAACCATCCCACGGACGACCCGACCGGCATCGCCGCCACCATCCTGGACGGCCTGCTCTACGGCAACGGCGACGCGGTGATCGGCATCAATCCCGCCAGTGATAACACCGCTGCGGTCATCGCGCTGCTCGATATGTTGGACGCCATCATCCGGCAATACCAAATCCCGACCCAATCGTGCATTTTGGCGCATGTCACCACCACGATCGAGGCGATGGAACGGGGCGCGCCGGTGGATCTGGTGTTTCAGTCCATCGCGGGCACCGAAGCCGCCAACGCCAGTTTTGGCGTGAATCTCGGCATCCTGCAAGAAGCCCGTCAAGCCGCTCTGAGCCTCAACCGGGGCACGCTCGGCGACAACGTGATGTATTTCGAAACCGGCCAGGGCAGCGCCCTGTCCGCCGCCGCCCATCATGGCTTGGACCAGCAGACCTGCGAGGCGCGCGCTTATGCCGTGGCCCGCCAGTTCAAGCCGTTGCTGGTCAATACCGTGGTCGGTTTTATCGGCCCGGAATACCTCTACGATGGCAAACAGATCATCCGCGCCGGATTGGAGGATCATTTTTGCGGCAAGCTGTTGGGCCTGCCCATGGGCTGCGATATTTGTTACACCAATCACGCCGAAGCCGATCAGGACGACATGGACATGTTGCTGACGTTGCTGGGCGTCGCGGGCTGTACTTACATCATGGGCATCCCCGGTTCCGACGACATCATGCTGAACTACCAGACCACCTCCTTTCACGACGCTCTTTACGCGCGCGAAGTGCTCGGGCTCAAACCGGCTCCGGAGTTTGAGGCGTGGCTGCAACGCACGGGCATCTTCGAACCGGCGGACCGGCCGCGTCTCAACAACACCCTGCCCCAGGCTTTCAGCCGGGTACTGACGCAAGTGGCTTGAGGAGTCCGCCATGAACACAGCCGAATCGACCCCCGTTGTCGCCAACCCGTGGCATCGCCTGCGGCGGTTCACTCCGGCGCGAATCGCCCTGGGGCGCGCGGGCGTCAGTCTGCCGACGCAACCGCAACTGGAGTTTCAACTCGCTCACGCGCGGGCTCGCGATGCCGTGCATCTACCGTTCGATCCCAGCGAGCTAAAAAAGCAACTGAGCGCGCGCGCCCGCGAAACCCAGGTCCTTCACAGCGCGGCGACGGATCGCCACCAGTACCTGCAACGGCCGGATTTGGGCCGAAAGTTGGATCGAGCATCGCGGGAGCGGTTGACAGCGAGAACCGCTCAAGCGCCGATAGCCTACGACATGGCTTTCGTGATTGCCGATGGCCTCTCGGCGCTGGCGGTGCATCAGAACGCCGTGCCGCTGATTGAGGCCATGACGGTCAAGCTGCAAGCCGTCAATTGGCGGGTGGCGCCGATCATGCTGGTGGAACAGGGCCGCGTCGCCATAGGCGATGAGATCGGCGAGTTGCTCGGCGCTGAACTGGTCGCGGTTTTGATCGGGGAACGGCCCGGCTTGAGTTCTCCCGACAGCCTGGGCATCTACCTGAGCTATCAGCCCCGCGTCGGGATGACGGACGCCGAACGCAACTGCATCTCCAACGTGCGACCCGCCGGGCTAAGTTACGCCACGGCAGCGCACAAACTCTTTAATCTGATGAGCGAAGCACGCCGGCGGCGGCTATCCGGGGTCAGGCTTAAGGACGAAACGGATGTTCCGCCGCTCGATTCGCTTCCCGGCGGCCACAATTTTTTGGTCGATGAGTCAATGGCTGCCCCCGGCTGATTTTTCACCGGCGGGGGCCTGTTTCGAGCGAACCCCGAGGTCCGGCGGGATGAGGGCCCTCATGTCCCCGGCTCTGGCTCCCAAAGGCCGCAACCTGTCGCGGAACGGTGCGGGCCTCGCGCGGTGACAACGTTGTCGCTGCCGTTTCGCTCCACGATTTTCACCCGCTCACGTGCGGGATTGACTTTCCTCAGGGCTTCAGAAAGCTGGTTTGAGCCGGCGTTGACATTTTTTGAATGAACGTTCATTCTTGTGCTTAATTTCGAATGAACATTCATTCATTTTCAGAATAGGATTGCATAACGATGTTCGCGCGCGCGCCTTTAAAATTCTGGTTCCCGATAGTTTTAACGGTGAGTTTTGTTGCGGGCGTCGATGTCCGTGCCCAGCAGGCCGCCCAGCCGAAGCCCCCGCCGCCCGCCGTGACCGTGGTCACCCTGAAACCTAAAACGGTGACCTTGACTCGCGAGTTGCCCGGAAGGACCACGCCGTTTTTAGTGGCCGAAGTCCGGCCGCAAGTCAGCGGCATCGTCGAGCGCCTGCTGTTTAGCGAAGGCAAGATGGTCAAGGCGGGGCAGCCGCTTTATCAACTGGATGATGCGACCTACCGCGCGGACTTGAATAGCGCGAAAGCCAGCCTGACGCGGGCGCAGGCCCGAATCGAAGCGGCGCGGCTGACCGCCAAGCGCAGCGCCGAATTGGTCAAGATCAATGCGGTGAGCCGTCAGGAGGACGAAGACGCCACCGCCGCGCTGCGCCAAGCCGAGGCCGATGTCAAAGTGGCCCAAGCGGCCGTCGATAGCGCCGAAGTCGTGTTCAAGCGCGCCCGCATCACCGCGCCGATCCAGGGCCGCATCGGCAAATCATCGGTCACCCAAGGCGCGTTGGTCACCGCCAATCAGACCGCGCCGCTGGCGACGATCCAGCAGCTCGACCCGATCTATGTGGACCTCACCCAATCCAGCGCCGAAATCCTGCAAATCCGCAAGGAAGTCGCGGCGGGCAATCTGGCCAGCACGGCCGATGTGTCCGCCGCCATCCTGCTGGAAGACGGGACCGAGTATCCCCACCGGGGCCGGCTGGCGTTTTCGGAAGTGACGGTCGATCCCTCCACCGGCAGCACGGCGATCCGCATGATCGTGCCCAATCCCAAGGATTTGTTGCTGCCTGGCATGTACGTGCGGGCGGTGGTCAGCACCGGGCAACGCCACAATGCGCTGCTCGCGCCGCAACAGGGCATCACCCGCGATCCCAAGGGCAACGCCTCGGCGCTGGTGGTCAATGCAGAGGGCAAGGTCGAAGCCCGCAAAGTCAAGGTCAGCCGCGCGGTCGGCGACAAATGGCTGGTCGAGGACGGCCTGGCGGCGGGAGATCGGGTCATCGTCGAAGGGGTGATGAAGGTCAAGCCCGACATGCCGGTGCAAGCGACCGAAGCCGGCGCCGCGCCGCCGGCCGCTGCGCCAGTCGCATCCGATCAGGCGAAATAAGGAGGCCGGCTCATGGCGCATTTCTTCATCGAACGACCGGTCTTTGCCTGGGTCATTGCGATTTTGATCATGGTGGCGGGCGCGCTGTCCATCACGCGGCTGGGCATCGAGCGCTATCCCAGCATCGCGCCGCCCCAAATTCAGGTGAGCGCCAACTATCCGGGCGCGTCGGCCAACGTGGTCGAGGACTCGGTGACCCAGATTATCGAGCAGAGCATGAAGGGCTTGGATGGGCTGCTCTACCTGTCCGCCACCAGCCAGGCCAACGGCCAGGCCAGCATCAGCTTGAGCTTCCAAAACGGCGTCAATCCTGACATCGCCCAGGTGCAGGTGCAGAACAAGCTGCAAGTGGCCATGCCGCTGCTGCCGCAGGAGGTACAGCGCCAAGGCGTGACGGTGACCAAGGCGTCGACCTCGTTTTTGATGGTGATCGGGTTCATCTCCCAAGACGGGAGCATGTCGCGCGATGACATCGCCGATTACGTGGTCACCAATCTGGTGGACCCCCTGAGCCGGGTCGAGGGCGTCGGCCAGCTTCAAGTGTTCGGCGCCAAATTCGCCATGCGCATTTGGCTCGATCCCAACAAGCTCGACACCTACCGCCTCACCACCGGCGAAGTGATCGCGGCGATCCGGGCGCAAAACGCCCAAGTCACCGTCGGCCAGCTCGGCGGCGCGCCCGCCGTGCCGGGGCAGCAACTCAACGCCACCATCATGGCCAACCAGCGGCTGGAAACCCCGGAGCAATTCCGCGAGATCGTGCTGCGCAGCAACAGCGACGGCTCCTTGCTGAAGCTGGGTGATATCGCGCGGGTGGAAGTCGGCAGCGAAACCTATGAGGTGATTTCCCGCTTCAACGGTAAACCGGCGGCCGGCGTCGGGGTGTCGCTGGCGACCGGGGCCAACGCCCTGACCACCGCGCGGGCGGTGGAAGCCAAGCTCAAGGAATTCCAGCCCAATTTCCCCGCCGGCCTGACCACGGCGGTGCCGTTCGACACCACCCCGTTCGTCCGGGCCTCGATCAAGAGCGTGGTCGAAACCTTGCTGGAGGCGGTGGTGCTGGTCTTTCTGGTGATGTATCTGTTCCTCCAAAATTTCCGGGCGACCCTGATCCCGACCATCGCGGTGCCGGTGGTGTTGCTCGGCACGTTCGGCGTGCTGGCGGCGCTGGGGTTCTCGATCAACATGCTGACCATGTTCGCCATGGTGCTGGCTATCGGCCTGCTAGTGGACGACGCCATCGTGGTGGTGGAGAACGTCGAGCGGCTGATGAGCGAGGAGGGTTTGTCGCCGAAGGAAGCGGCGCACAAGTCCATGGATCAGATCACCGGCGCGCTGGTCGGCATCGGCCTGGTGCTGTCGGCGGTGTTCGTCCCGATGACGTTCCTGGGCGGGGCCACGGGCGTCATCTACCGCCAGTTTTCCGGCACCATCGTCGCGGCGATGGGGTTGTCAGTGCTGGTCGCCATCGTGCTCACCCCGGCGCTGTGCGCGACCTTGCTCAAACCGCTGCACAAGGGCGAGCACCACGGCGCGCGGGGCTTTTTCGGCTGGTTCAACCGCAATTTCGACCGCACCGGTCGCTGGTATCAGGGCGGCGTGCGCGGGATTCTGGCGCGGCCGCTCCGCTTCGTCCTCGTGTTCCTGGCGCTGGTCGCGGCGATGGCGATGCTGTTCCTGCGCTTGCCGAGCGCGTTCCTGCCGGCGGAAGACCAGGGCATCCTGTTCGCCTTGATCCAGACGCCGCCGGGCGCGACCCAGCAGCGCACGCTCGCTTCCATCGCTCAAGTGGAAAAATACTTTCTGGAACAGGAAACCCAGGCGGTCGAGTCGCTGTTCGGCATCCAGGGCTTCAGTTTTTCCGGTTCCGGCCAGAACGCCGGCTTGGCCTTCGTCAAGCTCAAGGACTGGGAAGAACGCCCATCGCCGGCGTTGAGTGCGGGCGCGGTGGCTGGCCGGGCGATGGGCGCGCTGATGCGGCTCAAGGACGCGCGGGCCTTCGCGTTTCCGCCGCCGCCGGTGCCGGAGTTGGGCCGGGCCAACGGCTATGCCTTTTTTCTCAAGGACAACATCGGCCTCGGTCACGAGGCCCTGTTGGCGGCGCGCAACCAGTTGCTGGGCGCAGCGGCGCAAAGCAAGCTGGTGATGAACGTGCGCCCCAACGGTCTGGAGGACACGCCGCAACTGCGGGTCGATGTCGATGTCCGGAAAGCCGCCGCGCTGGGGCTGTCGATGGCGGACATCAACGCCACGCTGGCCACTGCCTGGGGCGGAAGCTACATCGACGATTACCTGGACCGGGGCCGGGTCAAGCGGGTTTACCTGCAAGCCGATGCGCCGTTTCGGATGACGCCGGAGGATTTCGACCGCTGGTCGGTGCGCAACAGCCAGGGCGAAATGACGCCGGTGTCGTCCATCGCCACCTCGCGCTGGATTTACGGGTCGCCGCGCCTGGAGCGCTACAACGGCGTTTCGGCTATGGAAATCAACGGCGAAGCCAAACCGGGCGTCAGCACCGGCGAGGCAATGGCCGAGGTCGAGCGTCTGGCGGCGCAACTGCCCCAGGGCATCGGCATCGAGTGGACCGGCGTGTCGTATCAGGAGCGGGCGGCGGGCGCGCAAGCCCCGCTGTTGTACGCGCTGTCGTTTCTGGTGGTATTCCTCTGTTTGGCGGCGCTGTACGAGAGCTGGTCCATTCCGACCGCCGTGCTGATGGTCGCCCCGCTCGGCGTGTTGGGCGCGGTGCTGGCCACTTGGCTGCGCGGGATGGAGCGCGACGTGTACTTTCAGGTGGCGATGCTGACCACGGTCGGCCTGACCAGCAAGAACGCGATCCTGATCATCGAGTTCGCCAAGGCCAATCTGGAAAGCGGCATGGAGTTGATCGAGTCGATCATGAACGCGGTGCGCGACCGGATGCGGCCCATCGTGATGACCTCGCTGGCTTTCGGCTTGGGGGTGTTGCCGCTGGCCATCGCCACCGGCGCGGGCTCCGGCACCCAGCGCGCCATCGGCACCGGCGTGCTGGGCGGCATGGTGGTCGGCACCTTCCTCGGCATGTTTTTCACACCGTTGTTTTTCCTGGTAATCCAGCGGCTGTTCGGCCGGCGCAAAAAAGCGGCCGATCAAGCCGTCGAAGCGCCGGGCGCGTTTCCAGTCGAGGAGGTGAAGTCCCATGCCTAACTTGGGCCTGAGAGTGGCGTCGCTGGCGATGCTGCTGGCGGCGGGTTGCGCCACGCTGGAGCCGCCGCTCCCAACCGCTGACCCTTCGCTGCCGGCGCGGTGGTCGCCGACGCGATCGGCCGAGGACGTCGCGG
>ERZ761603.2153-NODE-2153-length-13872-cov-350.224289_pt1 | contig 13872 bp, 15 predicted proteins | sample MGYA00511879_ERZ761603 | MGnify/ENA primary metagenome ERZ761603 (study PRJEB28899, sample SAMN02850040) | bioreactor sludge metagenome | biome: EBPR Sludge; feature: EBPR Bioreactor; material: flocular biomat | place: Australia: Thorneside Wastwater Treatment... | reverse complement strand
TGCAGGCGCTTGCCGGTTGCCGAGAAGGTTCTGGCCAGCAGGCCGTGCAGCTTGTGGTCGGAAGCGTGGACCTGCAGCTGCGAATCGAGGAAGCTGCGTGCCTGCTCGTAGCGCTTCGCCGCGAGCAGGGCTTCGGCGTAACCGTAAACCAGCGCCATGGACTGCGGATGGCGCTGCAGGCCGTCACGGTAGATTGCCGCGGCGCCGCCCGGGTCGTTGTCGGCGATCCTGATCGTCGCGGCCAAGCCGGAAAGCAGCGGCGAAGAAGGTTTCAGGGCGGCGAGCGCATCGAACTCCCGCTGTGCTCCCGCGATGTCCTTTGCCCGCAGCAGCGAGTAGCTCAGCCCGTAGCGGATTGCCACCTCGGAGGCATACTTCTTCTCCCGCAGTTGTCTGCCGAACTCGCTGATCCCCTCCTGCGGTGTGCCCATCTGGGCTCGCAGCTTCGCCCGCACGAGCTGGAAGTCGAGACTGTCGGCCACCTGCCGGTAGGGGGCGCTCTGCGCCCGGTTCTGCATGTCCGACATCCGCTCGACGGTCAGCGGATGCGATCGCAGGTAGACCGGGGCGCTGTTTTCATAGACCCTGCCCGCCTGTTGCAGGCGGGCAAAGAAATCGGCCATGCCGCGGACGTCGAAGCCGGCCTGGCTGAGAGTCTGAAAACCTACGCGATCAGCCTCGCGTTCGAAATCGCGACTGTAGGCCAACTGTGCCTGTATCGAACCGGCCTGTGCCGAGGCGATGGCGGCGGTCGCCACTTGCGAGTTCGAGCGGGCGGCGAGCACACCGACGGCCATCGCGATCATGGTGGCGATCGAGCTCTGTTTTTCGCGCATGATCTGTCGTGCCAGGTGTGCCTGCAGCACATGCGAGATCTCGTGTGCCAGGACGGCTGCCAGTTCGGACTCCGACTGCGCCGTCAGCAGCGTGCCGGTGTTCACGCCGATGAAACCACCGAACATGGCAAATGCATTGACCGTGTTGTCGCGGACAAGGAAGAAGTAGCAGTCGGCAGTCGGGTTCGCGCTGGCCGCCACCAGGCGGCCTCCCAGGTTGTTGAGGTAATCCGACAGCTCGGGATCGTCGACGTAGCTTGGCTCGCGCAGGCGGATCTCGTTGAGAATCCGCTCGCCGATCTTGCGTTCGAGTTGTGGCGACAGCTCGGCACGGGCGGCCTCGCCCAAGTCTGGCAGTTCGTCCGTCGCCAGGGCTGATGAGACTGTGATGGTGGTTGCCACGAGCAACACGGTGGCGAGACGCGGCAGCGGCATCAAATGGGGCTTCCAGTCTTGGTGGAGGGCGATGGGTGATATCATACCGAACGACCATCCGACAAAGTGTGACCGAGCGTTACAGCGTCCGTCGGCGGTCCGCCTCTCTGGCCCAACTGCCTTGAACTCTTTCTCCGGCGATGTCTACGAGCCCTCTCTCCCATTTCGATCGGCACGGCCAGGCGCAGATGGTTGATGTCACGGCCAAGGCCGAGACCCATCGGTACGCGACCGCCACCGGCTCCATCTCGATGCGCCCGGAGACCCTGGCGCTCATCGCCCAAGGCTCGGCGAGCAAGGGAGACGTCCTGGGGGTGGCCCGGATCGCGGCGATTCAGGGCGCCAAACGGACGTCGGACCTGATCCCGCTTTGCCACCCGATTGCCGTGACCCGAATCAGCGTCGATTTCGAGATCGATTGCCAGGCCAGCAGCATCGCGTGCACGGCGCGTGTCGAGACTTTCGGACGCACTGGCGTCGAGATGGAGGCCTTGTCGGCGGTCAGCATCGGCCTGCTGACGATCTACGACATGTGCAAGGCTGCCGATCGCGGCATGCGCCTGGAAGGTGTTCGCCTGCTCGAGAAAGCCGGTGGCCGCTCCGGGCACTGGCAGGGGGACTGAAACGATGCCACCGGCACGGAAGGGCGACGTTGACCGCCTGCGCCGCCTGTTGCTCAAGGCGGCGACCACAGGCGTCAGTGCTGGCGCCCTGCTGGCAGCGGGCCTGCTGCGGCCAACGGCGGCTCTGGCGGCCGACTGGAACCGCGCCGCCTTTACCGCTACCAGTCTCTCCGAGGCCATTCGGGCGGCAGGTGCGGGTGGCTCCAGCGACAGCGGCAGTATCGTCATCAAGACGGTCGAGATCGCCGAGAACGGTGCGCAGGTGCCACTCGAGGTGATCAGCAACATCCCCGACAGCCAGAGCATCAGCATCTTCATCGAGAAAAACCCGATGCCGCTGGCAGCCAGTCTGACTTTCGCCAGGGGCGCGCAGGCGCGCGTCCGGCTGCAGCTCAAGATGGCCGAGTCATCACGCATCCGGGTCGTCGTCAGGGCGGCTGATGGCAAGAACCATCATGCCAGCCGTGAAGTCAAGGTGACTCTTGGCGGCTGCGGCGCCTGAGGGACGGGGGTCAAGGATGGGTGAAGCAATCAAGATCCGCGCCAGCCTGCAGGGCGACATCACCGAAATCCGTGTTCTCATGCCGCACCCGATGGAGACCGGTCAGCGCAAGGATCCCGACAGCGGGCAGTTGCTTCCAGCGCACTTCATACAGAGCTTCTCGCTGACCGCCAACGGTGCGCTCCTGGTCGGCGGCCAGCTGAATACCTCGATCTCGCGCAATCCACTGTTTTCCTTTTACGCTCGCGGACTGAAGGTGGGCGACCGGATCGCAGTCGAATGGTCCGATACGAGGGGTGACCGGCGTCGCGACGAAGTCATCGTCGCTGTGCCCCAGGCGGCAGCCAGCGCGCCATAGCGACGGCGGGGCAAAAAAAACCCGCCAGAGGCGGGTACCTGGTGCGCCCCCGAAAGACTCAGGCGCGCGCGATATTCGATGCTTGCTTGCCCTTGGGGCCCTGCGTCACGTCGAAGGAAACCTTCTCGCCCTCTTTGAGGGTCTTGAATCCGCCCATGCTGATCGCGGAGAAATGGGCGAAGAGATCCTCGCTGCCATCGTCCGGGGTGATGAAGCCGAAACCTTTGGCGTCATTGAACCACTTCACTGTACCAGTTGCCATATTGCCACTTCCTTCAAAAAAGACTGAATCCGGGCATTGCCCGACTTGCATGCTTCCAAATCAACAATCGCCGACAAGGTATTTCGGACAGGCAGAAGAACCTCGCTACGCAACGAATCCGGAGCATGCCAGCTTTTTACGCTAAAGCAGGCGGCGACGTCAAGCTTTTTTGCTTGCCGCTGCGCGTGGGTCGTCGGCGGGTCGCCGAAACTGGCCACGGGTGGTATTGCGCATCCGTATGGACTGGTTAGAATTGGGCCATGGCAACAAAGCATCAAGACGGATCACTCCTCGAAACGAAGCGCACGCAGCTGGCGCCGCCGCCACTGTACAAGGTACTGTTGCTGAACGATGATTTCACACCGATGGACTTCGTCATCGTCGTTCTGCGAAGGTTCTTTGCAATGGATCGTGAACAGGCAACGCGGATCATGCTCAAAGTGCACACGGAAGGCAGAGGTGTCTGTGGAGTTTACCCGCGCGATGTCGCTGCCACCAAGGTAGAACAGGTTACAGGTTTCGCACGCAGCAACCAGCACCCGCTGGCGTGTGTAATGGAGGAGAACTGAATGATTGCGCAGGAACTTGAAGTGAGCTTGCACATGGCGTTTGTCGAAGCGCGGCAGAAGCGCCACGAGTTCATCACCGTCGAGCACCTGCTGCTGGCGTTGCTCGACAACCCGTCGGCAGCCGAGGCTCTGCGGGCCTGTGGTGCGAACATCGAGCAATTGCGCAAGGATCTGACCCGCTTCATCGGCGAACACACGCCAACGGTGTCGGGTGAGGACGAGATCGACACGCAGCCGACGCTGGGTTTTCAGCGCGTCATCCAGCGCGCCATCCTGCATGTCCAGTCCTCGGGGCGCAAGGAAGTGAACGGGGCCAACGTCCTCGTGGCGATCTTCGGCGAGAAGGATTCGCACGCGGTCTATTACCTCCAGAAGCAGGGCGTCACGCGCCTGGATGTGGTCAACTTCATTTCGCACGGGATCAGCAAGGTGCCGCAGAACTCGCCTCGCAGCGAACCGGAAGCCGAGCCGGAAGCCGAACCGCAGGCGGCCGCCGGCCCGCTCGACAGCTACACGATCAACCTCAATGCGCTCGCCTTGCAGGGCAAGATCGATCCGCTGATCGGCCGTGACACCGAGCTTGAACGAGTGATTCAGACCCTCTGCCGGCGGCGGAAGAACAACCCCTTGCTGGTCGGGGAGGCGGGTGTCGGCAAGACGGCGATTGCCGAGGGGCTGGCGCGGCGGATCGTCGAGAGCGACATTCCGGAGATCCTGGCCAAGGCCAACGTCTATTGCCTCGACATGGGCTCGCTGCTGGCGGGCACCAAGTACCGCGGTGATTTCGAACAGCGCCTGAAAGGGGTCCTCAAGCAGCTGAGCGAGAACCCGCAAGCGATCCTGTTCATCGACGAGATTCACACGTTGATCGGCGCTGGGTCGGCTTCCGGCGGCACCCTCGACGCGTCGAACCTGCTCAAGCCGGCCCTTTCCACAGGGCAGCTGAAGTGTATCGGTGCGACGACCTACAACGAGTATCGCGGCATCTTCGAGAAGGACCATGCGCTGTCGCGGCGCTTCCAGAAGATCGACGTCAATGAGCCATCGAGCGCCGAGGCGGTGGAGATTCTCAAGGGGCTCAAGTCACGCTTCGAGGCGCATCACGGAATCAAGTACTCGGCTGCCGCACTGACGTCGGCCGTCGAGCTGTCGGTCCGCTTCATCACCGACCGGCACCTGCCGGACAAGGCGATCGATGTCATCGACGAAGCGGGCGCAGCGCAAAGGATTCTGCCGAAGTCGAAGCAGAAGAAGCTGATCGGCAAGATCGACATCGAGGAGATCGTCGCCAAGATTGCCCGCATCCCCTCGACCCACGTCTCGTCCGATGACCGCAACAACCTGCGCAACCTTGACCGGGACCTGAAGGCGGTGGTGTTTGGCCAGGATGCCGCCATCGATGCGCTCGCCCGGGCGATCAAGATGGCGCGATCGGGTCTGGGCAATCCGACTCGACCGATCGGCAGTTTCCTCTTTTCCGGCCCCACCGGTGTCGGCAAGACCGAGGTCGCCAAGCAACTGGCCTATTGCCTCGGCAACGAGCTGGTGCGCTTCGACATGTCGGAGTACATGGAACGGCATGCGGTTTCCCGCCTGATCGGTGCTCCGCCCGGCTACGTCGGCTTCGATCAGGGTGGTCTGCTGACCGAGGCAATCACCAAGAAGCCGTACAGCGTCCTGCTGCTCGACGAGATCGAGAAAGCACACCCGGACATCTACAACATTCTCCTGCAGGTCATGGACCACGGCACGCTGACCGACAACAACGGTCGCAAGGCGGATTTCCGCAACGTCGTGATCATCATGACCACCAACGCCGGTCAGGAGGCGATCCAGAAGGCAACGATGGGCTTCACCCCTTCGCGGCAGGCAGGTGACGAAATGGCCGAGATCAGGCGCATCTTCACGCCCGAGTTCCGCAACCGGCTCGATGCGACCATCTCGTTCCGGGCTCTCGACCACGAGATCATCCTGCGGGTGGTCGACAAGTTCCTGATGCAGCTCGAGGCCCAGTTGCATGACAAGAAGGTCGAAGTGGTGTTCACGGCTGCCCTGAAGGAGCATCTCGCAGCGAAGGGCTTCGATCCGCTGATGGGTGCCAGGCCAATGGCGCGGCTGATTCAGGATACCATCCGTGCCTCACTGGCTGACGAACTGCTGTTCGGCAGGCTGGCTCACGGCGGTCATGTCACGGTCGGCCTCGACGAGGACGACAAGGTGAAGCTGCTGTTCGAGGAAGAGCCAGAGGTCGTTGCCTGAGTTTCCCTTCACCAACGGCCATGCCGCAGGGTATGGCCGGTTTTTTCGCAGCGAGAGCGAAAGGCCAGAGTCATGAGTATCAGCACACCGGATCTGCTCGACAGACACGAGGCCAGGACAGTGGATGGCAGCGTCCGCGTCGTCGCGCCGATCTTCCAGCGTTACGGAGGACGACCGGGGTTCTGCGGGCGCATCGTCACGCTGAAGCTGTTCGAGGACAACTCACTGGTACGTGAAGTGCTTGCCGAGGACGGCCATGGCAAGGTGCTGCTGATCGATGGCGGCGGGTCGCTGCGCTGTGCTCTCGTCGGCGACCAGTTGGCCATCCTCGCGCAGCGCAATGGCTGGGAGGGAATCGTGGTGTACGGCTGTATTCGGGACTCGGAGCCGATCGCGCTCATCGATCTCGGTCTGCGTGCCCTCAATACCCATCCACTGAAGAGCATCAAGAAGGGTGTTGGCGAACGTGATCTGGCGGTCACTTTCGCCGGGGTCACGTTCCGGCCTGGCGAGTGGATATACGTCGACGCTGACGGAATCGTGGTCAGCGAGCAGCCACTGGACTGAAACGGGGGGTAATGCGTGAACTCTGCCATCGACCTGCTCAAGGCAATCCGTAGCGGACGTCTCCAGGAGGTGCTGGCGGTGCTCGATTCCGGTGCGCCGGTCGAGTTGCTCGACGGGCGCGGCGACCCGGGCCTGCCGCTGGGGGTGGCATGCTTCATGGGTTTTCCCGACATTGTCCGCGAGTTGGTCAGGCGGGGTGCCAAGGTCAATACGGCGGACAATTCGCAGCCGACCTCACCTTTGTCGATGGCCATCCGCGGCAAGCGGAAGGAAGTGCTCAAGGTGCTGATCGAACTCGGCGCCGAGGTCCCGCCGGGGCTGAACACCGGCCTCAGCGAGCAGGAAATCCTGGTCGCTCGCTGGCGTGGACAGCATTATGGTGGTGCGACCATGGCCCGGGCCACCGAATCCGCAGCGGACGCGCCGGACTACGAGGAGATCGAGATGGTGCGTTGCTATGGAACGGACACCTCCGTGCTCGACGCGGATCTGATCCGTGCCGCACGGGACATGGACAAGAAGTAGGGCGGTTGCGGGCGAAGGCAAGGGCGCCGATACGTTCCGGCAGTCGGCCGCAGGGCTTTTGAAGCGGATTGCCGCGGCCAGCCTGCGCCGGGCAGCAACCCCGCCGGCGTCTCCTCACCGATCCACTTGATGCGTTTCCTCCAGCGCTCGCTCGCGCCCGGCACGCTCGCCTGCCCGCGGCGATGTCTTCATGGCCTGCTGCCCGCCTCCGGCATGACGATGTTCACCTCGAGGACCTCGAAGTTGCCCTGTTTTTCGACCGATACCTTGATGTCTTCAGGGTTTACCGAGACATACTTCGAGATCACCGCCATCAGTTCCTGCTGCAGGGCCGGCAGGAAATCCGGTGTGCTGGTGCTGCCGTTGCGCTCGTGCGCGATGATCAGTTGCAGGCGTTCCTTGGCGATCGCTGCCGTCTTCGGTTTGCTGCCGAAGATGAGGGAGAACAGGGACATCCTCATCTACCCCCGAACAATCGCTTCAACAGGCCCGGCTTTTCGTAGTCGACGAAGCGCAATGGAATGCTCTCGCCAAGGAAACGCGCGACGACGTCGAGGTAGGCTCCGGCGACGTCGGTACCGGCAAGATGGATCGCTGGCGTACCAGCGTTTGAGGATTGCAGCACCGCTTCGGACTCCGGGATGACACCGATGATGGGGACGCGCAGGATCTCCTGCACGTCTTTGTACGACAGCATCTCGCCATCATTGACGCGCTTCGGCGAGTATCGGGTGATCAGCAGGTGCTCCTTGACCGGCTCGACACCGAGCAGCGCGCGCCGCGACTTGGCCTGAATGATGCCCAGAATGCGGTCGGAATCGCGGACCGAGGAAACCTCCGGGTTGCTGACCACCAGAGCTTCGTCGGCAAAGGTCAGCGCCATCACCGCCCCTTTCTCGATACCTGCCGGTGAGTCGCAGACGACGTAGTCGAAGCCCATGTGTTCCAGATCCTTGAGGACCTTTTCCACGCCCTCCTCGGTCAGGGCATCCTTGTCGCGGGTCTGTGAGGCCGGCAGAACGAAGAGATTTCCGCTTTCGACATGCTTGTCCTTGATCAGCGCCTGGGTGAGCGTTGCCTCACCATTGAGGACGTTGACCAGATCATAGACGACCCTGCGCTCGCAACCCATGATCAGATCGAGGTTGCGCAGGCCGACGTCGAAATCGATCACGGCCGTTTTGTAACCACGGAGGGCGAGGCCCGAGGCAAAGCTGGCACTGGTGGTGGTCTTGCCCACCCCGCCTTTGCCGGATGTTACGACGACAATACGTGTCACGAGTGTTTCCCCGCAAGTCAAAGACTCGATTCTACCTGCAGAATGTGCATTCTGTTGCAAGCCAGGCTGCCGTGGCAGGGGCCGGTCGCGCCGTATCGCCACGGCAGGTGATGGTCAGTCGGTACTCAGTGCTTCGACGATCAACCGGTTGGTGTCGCGCTCGACACACTCTGCCAGTCGCACCTGGACGGGCCGGCCAGCCACTTCGTGCGGAACGCCGCCGTCGAAAGTCCGGTATAGTCCCGCCACCGAGACCAACTCGGCGTCGAAGCGGGTGCACAGGATGCGCGCATCGGCAGCGCCGGCGGCGCCGGCCAGTGCGCGTCCGCGCAAAGGCGCGTATATGTGGATGCTGCCGTCGGCAATCACCTCGGCGCCCGCGTTGACCGCGGCCAGGACGACGAGGTCGCCACCGCGGGCGTACACCTGTTGTCCGGAACGCAAGGGTCGGTTGACGAACAGCGTTGGCGTCCTGGCGACAACCGCCGCCGCCGATTCTGCCGGCGGGGCGTCGGTCGCCTCGACAGTGGCTGGCGGACTGGCGGCCGCTGCGCGGGCGGCTGTAACGGTGGCCGGGCGGTCGCCGACCGCATAGGTCGGCAGGCCCGCAAAAGCGGCGCCGTAACGCAACTCTTCGCTGCCACCGCGAACGCCAATGACGTTCAGGCCATGCGCCTTGAACAGCTGCTTCAGCCGTCGCCAGTCGGGCTCGGGCACATCGACGAGTTGCGCGAGGTCGAGCACGGCTGCATCGCCGTCGAAGAAGTCACTGCCACCGAACAGCGCCGTGGCGGCCCGTGCCAGTTCGTCTACCTGCAGCGAACGCAGGGTGATGACGACGATCGGCAGGGTGGTGCCCTTGAACTCGATGGGCTGCGGGATCTTGTTTGTTCGCTGCATGATGGCGTCGGGCGTGCTCGGCTGGAGTGGGCAAGCGGCCAAGTCTAGCCCAATCGGCAACAAAGCGGAACATGGCCAGTGTCGGCCTTTCGCCAGCCTGTCGCTGGCGACGTGCGTGTGACGGGGCAGGGGCCTACGGCCAGGCGCGCGCTCCCCAGATCATCCGCCGGGCGACGAAGTGTCGCAGCGGCGGCAGCAACTCGAGTGCCAGCAGGCCAAGTCCGCGCGCGTGCCGCAGGGGTGCCAGATCGTTCGTGAAGACGCGCACGATGCCGTCGGTGAAAGCGGCGCTGCCACTGCGATCGATCCGCCTGCGGCGGGAGTAGGCCGCGAGACCGGCCGCCTCCCCGGCATCATTGCCAGCCATGCCGAGCAGCGTGTCGGCCAGTTCCCAGGCGTCGCGCAGACCGAGGTTGAAGCCCTGACCGGAGACCGGGTGCAGCGTCTGCGCGGCGTTGCCGATCCACACCTGCCGACCGACCGTGAGCTGGCGACGGATGCGCAGTGCCAGCGGAAAGCTGGCACGCGGGCTGCAGGCAACGAAATCCATGCGATCGGCGAAGCGTGTGCGCAGGGCGGCGAGAAAGGCATGCTCGTCGAGTTCGAGCAACTCGGCTGCCTTCGCCTGCGGCACGGTGAACACCAGTGAATAGTCGTGGCCCAGTGGCAGCAGGGCGATTGGCCCGTCGCCGGTGAACCGCTCCCAGGCGCGGTGACCGTGCGGCGCTGTCGGCCGCACTTCGGCGACCACTGCGTGCTGGTGATAATCGCACACCCGCACGTCGGCGTCATGACCCGGCGTGCCCTCGGCGTGGACGACGAGGCGTGCCGTGATGCGCCAGGTCTCGTCAGCGCGACGCATGGTGATCAGCGCGCGGGTGTCGTCGTTGCGGATTCCCTGCACGCTGCAGTTGTCGAGGAACACGGAGTCTTCCAGGCGTGCATCGAGGGCGGCAGCAAGGTCTCGGTAACGCATCACGTAGCCCAGGGCCGGCAAGCCGTAGTCGCTGGCGTCGATCCGGGTGCGCCCGAAGCCGGTGCGCTGCGAGACGTGAATCGTTGAAATGGCGGTTGCCGCGTCGAGGTTCCAGGCCTGCAGACCCTGCAGCACCTGCCGGGATCCGTGCGCCAGGGCCAGTGCGCGTGGGTCACCACTCCACGCGCCACGCGGCCGGACGTCTATCAGGCGAAGGCGATGAGGACCGCCGGCGAGCGCCAGCGCGAGGGTCATTCCCACCGGCCCGGCACCGATGATCGCGATGTCGACCGACTGCTGGTGTTCAGTCATGGCGCATGACCTCTTCGATCTCGGCGACGGTCCTCGGCGCGCTGGTGTAGACGATGCAGCCGTCCTCGCCCACCAGCACATCATCCTCGATGCGCACGCCGATGCCATGCAGGTGGTCCGGTACGTTGGCACCAGGACGGAAATAGAGGCCCGGTTCGACGGTGAGGGTCATTCCCGGAGCGAGCCTGGTCCACTCATCGTCGGCGCTGCCGCGGCGGTAGTCGCCGACGTCGTGCACATCGAGTCCCAGCCAGTGGCCAGTCCGGTGCATGTACCAGGGTTTGTACGCTTCGCTTTCGATGGCGCCGTCGACACTGCCGCTGAGCAGCCCGAGATCGATCAGGCCCTGGGCGAGGACACGCAGTGCCGCTTGGTGGTAAGCCAGGAAGGATGCTCCGGGAACGATGGCGGCGATCGCTGCCTGCTGTGCGCTGAGGACGATCTCGTAGACCGTTCGCTGTTCGATACTGAAGCGGCCGTTGACCGGGAAGGTCCGGGTGATGTCGGAAGCGTATCCGGACACTTCGCAGCCGGCGTCGATCAGTACCAGGGAGTTTCCCGCCAGCAGCCTGTTGTTCGCGACGTAGTGCAGTATGCAGGCGTTCGACCCGCCGGCGACGATGGGCGGGTAAGCGTGTCCATCGGCGCCGCGGCGGCGGAACTCGTAAGCCAGTTCCGCCTCCAGTTCATGTTCGGCCATTCCCGGTCGACAGGCATGCATGGCGCGTGCATGGCCGGCCGAGGCGATGTCGGCCGCGCGCCGCATGAGGTCGATCTCGTGCGCGTCCTTGGTGAGCCGCATCTCGTCCAGCAGTGCGCGCAGATCGCGGATCTCGCTCGGTACGCGCGCGCCGCTGCGGCTGTCGGCACGAACGCTGTTGAGCGCTGCGGCGATGCGGCGGTCCCATGCCGGGTCGTGACCCAGCGAGTGCCAAAGGCTGCCGCGATTGGCAATCAACTCCGGCAGCTTCGCGTCAAGCGTCCCGATCGGCTGCCCTTCGCTGAAACCGAAGGCTTCGGCGGCGCTGGCGGGGCCGTAGCGGAAGCCATCCCAGACTTCCCGTTCATCGCTCTTTTCGCGGCAGAAGAGAATCGAGCGTGCTTCCTTGCCACCGATCAGGACGATCACCGCCTCGGGTTCGGGGAAGCCGCTGAGATACCAGAAGTAACTGTCGAAGCGGTAGGGGTAATGCGCGTCGCGATTGCGCAGTCGCTCGGGGGCGGTCGGGATGATGGCCACTCCGTCGCCGATGCGGTCGAGGACGAGCTGGCGGCGGCGAGAATGGGGTTCGTGGTTCATTCGCTTCCTCCAAGCTCTCTGTCCAGCAGCGCGAGCCGCTCGCAGGTTCCGACGTCGACCCAGCGGCCCGCATGCCGCTCGCCGCCGATGAGCCCGCGGCGAATTCCTTCGTCCAGCAGCGGGCGCAGCTTCATGAAGCCGCCGCGCTGGACGCCGGCAAAGAACTCGGGCCAGAAGACGCCGATTCCGGCGTAGGTGAGCGTAGCGCCGTCAGTGTGCGGGTCAGCCGCCAGGACGTTGTCGCCAGAGAGGCGGAAATCGCCGGCCGGATGATGTGGGGGATTGTCAACCAGGACGAGGTGCGCGCCTCGCTGCGCGCTGCTGTCGCGCGCAACCAATTGCCGCGCACGGCCGACATCCCAGTCGCACCAGACGTCACCGTTGATCGCCAGGAAGGGGTGCGGTCCGAGCAGCGGCAGTGCCGCGGCGATTCCGCCCGCGGTTTCGAGAGCCCCGACCGGTTCGGGCGAGTAGCTGATCGACAGACCGAACCCCGTGCCGTCACCGAGTGCGGCGACGATCTGCTGGCCAAGGTGCGCGTGGTTGATCACGACGTCGCGCCAGCCGGCTGCCGCGAGGCGCTGCAGGTGCCAGACGATCAGCGGTTTTCCGCCCGCGCGGAGCAATGGTTTCGGTGTCGAATCGGTCAGCGGACGCAGCCGTTCACCACGTCCAGCCGCCAGGATCATTGCCTTCATCAGAAGCTGAGGGCGACGCCAGGCAACTGGCCGCTGATGCGCCGGCACAGCTTCGCGAGCGTCGCCAATTCGGCGTAGCGCTCGCAGGTGCGGCGCAGGTAAGTCATGACCCGTGGCATGTCCTGCAGGTACTCGTTCTTGCCGTCACGGTGGCAGAGACGGGCGAAGATTCCCAGCACCTTGAGCTGTCGCTGTACGCCCATCCATTCATAGTCGCGGTAGAAGTCGTGGAAGTCATCGTGAACCGGCAGGCCGGCGCGCCGCGCCGCTTCCCAGTAGCGGATCACGAAATCGAGCTCCTCCTCTTCCGGCCAGTCGATGTAGGCATCGCGATAAAGCGAGACGAGGTCGTAGGTCAGCGGGCCGTAAACCGCGTCCTGGAAATCGAGGATGCCCGGGTTGGCTGGAAAGCCTGTCGATCCTTCACCGACCACCATCAGGTTGCGCGAATGGTAGTCACGATGGACGAAGACGCGTGGTTGTCGCAGGTTGTTCGCCAGGATGGCGGCGAAGACTGCCTGCAGATCGCCATCGAGTGCGGCGTCGATGGTCAGCCCGAGGTGTCGTCGCAGGTACCATTCGGGGAAAAGGGCGAGTTCGCGACCGAGCAGCGCATGGTCGTATGCCGGCAGTCGTCCGGGCTGGCTGGCAAGCTGAATGGCGATCAGCGCGCGGTTGGCGTCGCCGTAGAGCCGCGCGGCGGCTCCCCGGTCCGCCAGGGCCTGCAGGTAGGTTGTGCTGCCGAGATCGGAGAGGAGCAGGAAACCCCGTTCGAGATCCTCGGCCAGTACCTCGGGGACGTGCGTGCCGGCGGCCCGGAAGAGCGTCGCAACCCGCAGGAACGGGCGGCAGTCTTCCTTGTCGGGTGGTGCGTCCATGACAATCCGCGTGCTGCCATCGGGCAGGGTGAGCCGGAAGTAACGCCGGAAACTCGCGTCGGCCGAAGCCGGTTCCACCGGGATGTGCTGCCCGGGAAACTGCTCTGCGAACAGCGTGTGCACCCAGTGCCGTAGCAGGGTTGTGCGCGGCATGCCGCCTCTCCTTTGACGATGATGCTAGAATTGCCCGATTTTAGCATCCGCCGGCGCGCTCCATGTGCCGGCGACCCACCACTCGAAGTAGCAATCACTGACACGCAGCGGAATGAAGCTCCCTTTCCAGCGCAAGCCGCTGACCTTGATCTTCTGTTGCACCTTCGCCGGAACGCTGGCCGTCAGCTTCGCTGGCGCGGCGCGCGCGCAGGGCACAACGCCCTTCCGGGTCGATCCGCGACTGCTCGGCTTGCCGCCGGTAACACCAGCGCCGCTGGAGCGCCCAGCTGCCGAGGCGCGAGCGGTTGAACAGCCGGCGCTGGAGGTGCGCCCGTTGCCGGCGCCGCCAGCTGCCGCGGCCCCGGCGGCGACAGACGATGCCGGTCCGCGTGGCGAGATCGGAAGAGCGTCGTGTAGGGAAAGAGGGTAGATCTCGGTGG
>ERZ761603.2151-NODE-2151-length-13877-cov-6.639054_pt1 | contig 13877 bp, 10 predicted proteins | sample MGYA00511879_ERZ761603 | MGnify/ENA primary metagenome ERZ761603 (study PRJEB28899, sample SAMN02850040) | bioreactor sludge metagenome | biome: EBPR Sludge; feature: EBPR Bioreactor; material: flocular biomat | place: Australia: Thorneside Wastwater Treatment... | reverse complement strand
GCGACGCCTTGCGGCGCAGCTTCATCGTGCTGCGCTGGATCATGCTCCTGCTCCTGTTCGGCTACCTGCTTAGCGGCATCTTTGTCGTGAAGCAGCACGAAAAAGCGGTGGTCCTGCGTTTCGGCCGGCTTGTGGGCATCGGCGACAACCGCGTGCTGCCGCCGGGATTCCATTGGACCTGGCCCAAGCCGTTTTCCGAAATCATCCGCCTGCCGGCGGGACGCGTCTGGTCCATCTCGTCGAAGGTCTTCTGGCACGGTCAACCCGAAGACCAACGCGATCAATTTCCCCCCACCCTGCAGCCGCTGATCGACGGCTACACCTTGTCCGGCGACGCCAATCTCCTGCACTCGCAATGGGCGGTCCGGTTTACGATCGACGATCCCGAAGCGCATTTGTTCGGAGTGGCGGAACCGACCGCCTTGCTCGAACGCGAATTAAACCGAGCCGTGGTGATGGTCAGCGCCCGCATGCCGGTGGATGCCTTGTTGCGCGCCGACATCGAGGGATTTCGCCAACAGGTGGAACAAGAACTTCGCATCCGCGTCGCTGCATGGCCGCTGGGCATTCGCGTCCAAGGCGTCGACCTGCTTCAACTGTCGCCCCCCCTGCAAGTCGCCGAAGCCTTCGACCAGGTCATCCGCGCCGAACAGGAGCAGGCGCAGGCCGTCACCGACGCCCGCGCGTATGCCGCCCGCATCATCAACGAGGCGGTCGGCCAAGCCGATCAGGTGGTGGCTGAAGGCGAAACCGCCAAGGTGCGCCTGATCAACCGCATCAAGGCCGATGCCGACTATTTCACCCAGGTGCAACCCGCGGTGGCGCGCCAGCCGCGGTTGATGCGGCGCATCATCTGGCAGGACGCGATTCGTGAAGCGCTCGGTACGGTCGGGCAGTTGTACCTGGTGCCATCCGATGCCGACGGCCGCCGCGAGATTCGTTTGCAGCTTAGCCCGCGCCGCGCCAATCCGTTCACGGAGGGCACGCCATGATCCGGATGGAGGCGAACCATGCAGGCTAGTTGCGGTTGCCACCACCACGGCCCCGAGGCCGTGAAGCAGCAGACGCGCCACATCACATGGTTGTTCGCCGGCTCGGCGTTGATGGTCAACGCGTATATGGGCGCCTGGCTTTTCCCGGACAATCCGTTGGTCGCGGATATCAGCGCCGTGCTGGGCGCCATCCTCCTGTCGATCCCGATCATGTGGACCGCGGTCAAGGATCTGTCGCGCGGCCAGATGAACATGAACGAATTGGTCGCGCTCGCCGTGCTGGCCGCCATCGCGCAAGGCGATTACCGAACCGCCGGGCTGGTGGCGTTTTTCATGCTGATCGCGCTGGTGATCGAAACCAAATCCGCGCAGGGCGCCCATGCCGCCATCGAAAACCTCGTCAAACTGACCCCCACCACCGCGCGGCGGCTGCTCGCCGGCGGACAGGAAGAAGATGTGCCGGCCAGCCGCCTGGCCGTGGGCGATGTCGTGCGTATCCGGCCTGGCGATTCCGTGCCCGCCGACGGCAGCGTGGTGCGCGGCGAAACCACGCTCAACGAGGCGATGATCACCGGCGAATCGATCCCGCGCGACAAAGGACCCGGCGACGATGTCTTTGCCGGCACGCAAAACCTCACCGGCGTCGTCGAAGTCCGCATCACCAAGGTCGGCGAGGAAACCGCCATCGGCCGCGTGCGCGAATTGATTCTCGCCGCCGAACACACCAAACTGCCCATCACGCGCATCATCGATCAGTACATGCGCTACTACACCCCGGTGATCTTGATGCTGGCCGCCGTGGTGTGGTTCGTCACTGACGACTGGAATCGCGTCATCTCCTTGCTGGTGCTATCGTGCCCGTGCGCGCTCATCCTCGCCACGCCCTCGGCCATGGTGGCTGCCCTCTCCGCCGCCGCCCGTCACGGCATCCTGATCAAGAATGTCGGCGACCTCGAAACCGCCGCACGCATCCAGGCCGTCGTGTTCGACAAGACCGGCACCCTGACCTCCGGCGAACTGGGCGTCGTGCGGCTCGCGCCCCGCCCCGGCGTTTCGCCGTCGGAGTTGCTGCATGCCGCCGCCAGCGCCGAACGCTACAGCAAGCACCCGGTGGCCGCAGCGCTGCGCAACCTCGCGGAAACAACCGGCCTCGCCACCGACACGCCCGACCAGGTGAAGGAGGAGGCCGGCCAAGGCGTCCAAGCCGATGTGCGGGGGCGCCGCGTGCTGTGCGGCCGCGCGAGCTGGTTGCAGCGCAGTGGTATCGATGACAAGGCTGTCGAAGCCGACCACGCCGGAAACCACGAGGGGTTGAGCACCTTGTTTGTCGCCCGTGACGGTATGTATCTCGGTTGGATCGGCCTCCAGGACCAGGTACGGACGGAAGCGGCCCGCGTCTTGAGCGCCCTTACCGACCTTCAGATTAAACGGGTCGCCATGGTCACCGGCGATCGCCGCCAAGTGGCCCACGTCGTCGCCGGCGCCATCGCCTGCGCCGAATACGAAGCCGAATGCCTGCCCGGACAGAAGGTGGATTTTATCAACCGCGTGAAGCAGGATGGCTATCAAGTCGCGTTTGTCGGCGATGGGGTGAACGATGCCCCCGCCCTGGCCGCCAGCGATATCGGCATCGCCATGGGCGCGGCCGGCAATGACATCGCCATCCACAGTGCCACCGTCGCGTTGATGAGCAACGACCTTACCCGCGTGCCGTTCCTGATCCGGTTATCCCGCCAAGCCCGCTGGATCGTGTACCAGAACCTGGGCGTCGGACTGCTTTTCATCCTCGGCGGCATCTCCCTCTCCAGCCTGAACTACATCCACCCCGTCATCGCCGCGATCATGCACAACGCCGGCACGTTGATCGTTGTCTTCAATAGCGCGCGCCTGATCCGCAACCACGAGGAAACCGCGACATGAACGCCGGCCCGCCCGTGATCGAACTCCAGCAGGTTACCAAGATCTTCCGCGACTTCTGGCGTCGTCCGCACGTGACCGCTGTGCGCGATCTGTCGTTCGAGGTGCGCCCCGGCGAGATCTTCGGTTTGCTCGGCCCCAACGGCTCCGGCAAAAGCACGACGATCAAGATGATGCTTGGCTTGTTGTTCCCCACCCGCGGATCGCTGCGCGTGCTCGGCCGCTCGCCGCGCGACGTGGAAGTGAAACGGCGCATCGGTTACCTGCCCGAGGAGTCCTATCTGTACGGCTATCTCACTTCGGAGGAGACGTTGGATTTCTACGGCCGGCTGTTCGATCTCGATGCCGGCGAGCGCAAGCAACGCATCGACCAGTTGCTCGACATGATCGGCTTGCAGCATGCCCGCCGCCGCACTGTCGGCGAGTTTTCCAAGGGCATGGCCCGCCGCATCGGTCTCGCCCAGGCCCTGATCAACGACCCCGATCTGGTGATCCTCGACGAACCGACCTCCGGGCTCGATCCGATCGGTTGCCGCCAGGTGAAGGATTTGATCCAGATGCTCGCCCGGCGCGGAAAGACCATTCTTATGACGTCCCACCTGCTCGCCGACGTGGAGGATGTCTGCCACCGGGTCGCCATTCTGTATAACGGCGAAATCCAGGCCATCGGATCGATCGATGAATTGCTCGAGGAAACCACGCGGTTCCGCATGACCCTGCCCCCACACGCCACCCGCGCCCATGTGGACGAACTGCTCGCCCGCGGCGAACAATTGACGGGTGCGAAGCCGCTGGTGGATCATCCGCGGCGCGATCTCGAACAGTTTTTCCTCGATGTCGTGGAGAAGGCGCGGACCAAAACCACCGAGGCATCCGGCGTCGGCCGCGATCAGGGCATGGCCGGTTACCTCGCCGGATCCGGCGGCGTGCCGCCCGCATCGCCAAAGGAAAACGCACCGCCGAGGCCGGTTGACGAAGCCTTGCGCGACCTGGTCAAACCCGGCGATCAACCCTGATCCGCACACGCGCCATGCACCAGATCATCGCCATCGCCATGTTGTCATTGCGCAATGCCGTGCGATCGAAAATCGTATTGAGCTTGATGGTGATGTTGTTGGCCGTGGTGGTGCTGATGCCGCTGACCATCAAGGGCGACGGCACCGTGGCCGGGTTGATCCAGATACTGCTTTCCTACACGTTGGGTTTGGCCGGCTTGATCCTCTCCCTCACCAGTTTGTGGGCCGGCTGCGCGGCGGTGGCATCCGACGTGCAGGATAAATCCATCCAGATGGTGGCGACCAAACCAGTCGCGTCCTGGCAGTTGTGGCTCGGGAAATGGCTCGGGTTGATGGTCATGAACGTCGCGCTGGTTGCGGTCAGCGGCGGAGCGACCTACTCGATGCTTCGCTGGCATCTCCATCCCGAGCGATTGACCGATCCGGCCCGCCAACGCGAAGCGGCCGAATTGCTGGCCGCCCGGATCGAAGTGAGACCGGTTGTGCCGGATACGCGGGATGAAGCTCGTCAACGACTCGAGACGAGGCTGGCTCGTGACCCGCTGCCTCCCGGCACAACGGCGCGCGATGTCCTGAAAGCGCTCGAGCAACAGGTCGCGATTGAACAACAAACAGTCCGCCCGGCCGGGCAGCAGCGTTGGACGTTTCCCCCGGTGCTCATCGATCGGGCATCCGCCGCCGTTACGCTTCAGTACCGGTTTTCGTCCTCTCTGATGGGCGTGACCGGCGTGAAGGGACGCTGGCTGGCCGGCACCGACCAGCAGCCCGTATTGCTCGAGGTGGCGCGGGAAAGCGTTCCGCGCGCCTTGAATACGATCTCGCTTGAGCTCGATGAACGCTGGCGGGGAAAACCGTTGGTGTTGACGTATATCGACATGGACCCTGCGGGCGGCACGGTCTTGTTCGATCTACACGACGGACTTCGGGTGCTCGCTCCTCACCGGGGTTTTGACGGTAATTTCGCGCGAGCGCTGCTGGTCATGCTGGGCCAGGTGGCTTTCTTCACCGCACTCGGCGTCACCGCCGGTTGTTTGTTTTCCTTGCCCGTCGCGGCCTTTGTTTCGTTGTTCCTGTTGTTGCTGGTGCAGATGGCATCGTATATCGAAGGCATCGCCGGCAACGAGTTGGTGTTGCCGTGGCAGACGGACATCCCGGGCGAGGCCATGCCGTGGGGCACGGTGCTGGTGACACTGGTCTTCAAGGGGCTGGCCATGCTGTTGAGTCCGCTGGTCCAGGAAAGCGTGCTGGAACATCTCGCCACCGGCCGGTTCATTTCCTACGCGTGGACGGTGCGCGGCTTGTTGGTGCAAGGCGTCCTGTACGCGCTGGTAATGTGCGCGGTGTCCGCCGGCATCATGAATCGCCGCGAGTTGGCGCTGCCGGGGTCGTCATGAACCGGGGAACATCCATCCTGTTGCTTGTGGCGATGGTCGGCGGATTGTGGGCGGCCGGGCCGCTCAATCACCGCCTGACCGATGCGCGGCGAGCGTATGGGATCACCCAGGCCGATCCCTTGGTCAACGCCCCGCCGCTGGTGGTTTTCACCACGGTGGCGTTGGGCGGATTCCGGGGCATCATCGCCGACTTGCTGTGGATGCGTTCCGCCCGGTTGCAGTACGAGGGACGTTATTTCGAGCTGGTGCAACTGGCCGACTGGATCACCAAGCTCGAGCCGCGGTTCACCGACGTATGGGCGTACCATGCATGGAATCTGGCCTACAACATCAGCGTGCTGTTCACGGATCACCTGGATCGATGGCGCTGGGTACGACACGGCATGACGCTGTTGCGCGACGAGGGCATCGCTTACAATCCCGGCGAACCGCGCCTGCTGTATGAATTGGGTTGGATATTTCAGCACAAGATGGGCGGCAACACCGACGACGCGCACCTGACTTACAAGCGCATGTGGGCCGAGGAGATGCAGGCGCTTCTGGGCGGCGAACGGCCCGCTTACCGGGAACTGGCGGCGGATCCGGTCCGGTTGCAGATGATGACGCGCGACTACAAACTGGACCCGGCGGTCATGCAGGAGATCGAGCGGCGGTGCGGCCCGATCGACTGGCGTTTGCCCCAGGCGCATGCCATCTACTGGGCCACCATGAGCAAAAAGGTCGGACGTGAAACGGACATCGTGTTCGCCGAACGGATGATCTATCAGGCGATGGTTGACGCATTCCGGCGCGGGAAGTTGTTCACGGGAGCGGACGGTTCGCTGTTCGTGCCGTCGCCGCACCTTGATCTATTGCCGTATGTGCTAAAAGCCTATGAAGAGGCATTGGCCAACCCGTCCGAGCGTGGCACGGCGGAAGCGGGATACCGCTTCTTCCTCGCCGAGGCGGTGGTTGTCATGTACCTCTACAACCGGTTGCCGGAGGCGCGGGATCTATTTGACCGACTGCGCCAAGCCGATCCGGCGATCCCGGCGGATCAGGAAATGCTGCCGTTTATTTTCCAGTCCTACACCGGTCGCGGGCTCGACATGACGCAGGATGAAGCCTATGCCGCGGTGGAATCCGCGCTGTACCAAAGCGCTTTCTGGCAGCAACTGGGCGATGGCGAACGCGCCGCCGGCTACGAACAAATGGCCGCCCTCATCTGGAAACGGTTCATGGAACCGCGCCAGGACCGCCCCGATTTCAAACTCCGTACTGGCCTCCCCCCGCTCGAGGAAATACGCACCCGCGCCCGCGCCCGCCTCCGCGAATCATCAGGGACATAGAAACATGGCAAGCGGCCATGATCGTCAGGTGATCGTCAGGGACATAGAAGTCATGCATGCAATCGCCTTCGCATAGCACTGGTTAGCAACACGTTGCGTCGCCGACGCGCCGCGCGAGCGTGCGTCGTGATTCGGGTTAGAGGGCGAATGCTTTGTGATCAGTTCGTGCTGACCACGGACAAGTTCTGAAGGCCTGACTTGGCGCACAGGTCCAGAACACGAATCAGGTCTTCATGACGCGACAGCGCAGTGGCCATGATCATGATCGTCTGCTTGGTATCGATGCCGGCCAAGCGGGCCAACAACACTTCCATTTCCTTCAACCCGACGGCCCGGTCATTGATGGTGAAGCCGTCCGGATAAATCTGTATCCGGATCATTTTGGGCGGCGTCTGAAGTTGTTCCTGCTTTTTCTCCGGCGAGGGACGGAACACATCCAGATGGGCCACGACATCGACGGGTTTGATCGTGACGATAAAGTAGATGAGTAGCTGGAACACGACATCGATCATGGCCGTCATCTGAAGTTCGCCGGCATCTACGGTTGCGCGTTTACGTTTTCGCTTGGTTGCCATATCGAAGCCTTTCTACTTCGCCTTATCCTTGGTGGCGGCGAATGAGACTTTCCAAAGGCCGGCATACGCGCAGGCATCCATGACCCGTCGTATATCCTCATGTTTGGCGCCGCCGGCGGCCCGGATGATCACCGGCGTGGTCTGGCCATGGCTGATCACCACATTCCGTAGCAGGTTGCGGAGGAACACCTCATTCATGTAGCTGCGGTTGATCGAGATGCGGCCCTGGGCATCGACTTCCACCGTGACTTCGCGGGGATCCTTCTGCTCAACCGCCGGGCCATGCGGAGACATGGCCAGGCGAATGCTTTCGTCGATCGCCTGCTGCTCCAGAGCCGCGGTGCACACGAAGAAAATGATCAACTGGAAGACCACGTCGATCATCGGTGTCATGTTGATGCCACCCTCTTCTCTCGGCTTTTTCATGCAGGTTCTCCCGGATACGCCGAACGATTATTCCGGCACGACCTCGACATTACGCAGCACCTTGATCAGATCCAGCGTCAACGCTTCCATGCCCAAGGTGATCTTCGTCGCCCGGTTACGGAAATAGTAGAAGAAGGCCAGGGCGGGAACCGCCGCCACGAGGCCGGCCGCCGTCGTGTAGAGGGCCTGGGCGATGTTGACGGCGAGCATCGACTGCTGGGCCGCTCCCGCCGACTGGGTGCCGAGGGTGGCGAACGCGAAGATCATGCCTTGCACCGTGCCGAGCAGCCCGAGCATCGGGGCCAGATTGGCCACCACGTTCAGGTAGGTTACGCGTTGCAGGAGCTTTTCGCTCTCGAGGTCCGCGGCCACGCCGACCGCCTCCTGGATGGCTTCAAATCCCTCTTGCACGTTGCTGAAGCCGGCGATGAGGATGCTGGCCAACGGACCCGGCTCCTCGTCGCAATGCTTCATGGCTTTCATGACATCGCCCTGCTCCATCGCCTCGCGCACTTTGCCGACGAAGGCATCCGGAACAATCTTCTTTTCGCGAATGGTGATGAAGGAATCCACGATCAAGTCAAACCCGGCCACCGAACAGGCGCCCAAGGCAAGCCACAAGACGATGCCCATGAAGCCGCCGCTCATGACAATTCGGGCGAAGCTCATCTGGTCCTGTTGCGCTTCCTTGGCCGCCGCAGCCGCCGCTTCATCGCTCAATTCCATGCCGGCCGCCGGAGCCGCGGGAGCCGCCGCCTCCTGCGCCCACGCATCGGTCATCCAGCCAACCATGACCGTCATTACGATCATCCCTGCCACCAAACGCATTTTCTTGGACATACCTTCACTCCTCATGGTTTCAACCATTTGATCATCTTACAGTTTCGATTTTGCTTCCTGGGCTTGCGGCGATGCCGGATATTTTGCCACCAGCTTGCGATACATTTCCTTGGCCCGAGGATCCCGCAATTGCTCCAACCCCTGACCGGCCTTTAACAGAGCCTCCGGTTGCACCGCCGCTTCGGACTCGTACAAGATCGCCGAGCGGAGGTAATCCATTACTCCGGCCTCGACCTGACCCTGCGCCAGTTTCATGTCGCCCCGCATCACCTGGGCTCGCGCGGCATCGGTGCGCGAGCCGGTGCTCACCAGTTGATCCAGTATGGGGGCAAGTTTGTCGAACATGCTGGCCGAGAGCAAGGAGGAACGATAGACCCATTGGAAGTTGGCGTCATCGCGCAACTCCGGAGATTGCCTCACCAAGCGATCGTAAGCGTCAACAGCCTCCTTGTGGTTGCCGCGGGAGCTCTGGATCTGGGCGATGGCATTCAATGCGTTGTTGTCCCAATCGAGGTACCGATAATCCGAGGCGATTTTTTCCAGCATGGCGATCGCTTCATCATGCTTCCCTTGTTGGGCCAAAGCGCGAGCCTGATCGAACGCCGCCGGTTTATCGGCAATCGCCTTCGTGTACTGTCCCCGCGCGAAGGTGCGCTGTCCGGCCGGGGTGGTCAGGACGATATCGCCATTGCGCTGGGCCCGGATATCGGTGCCTTCGACGCGCGTGCCGTTGGGGAGAATCACCACCGCGGCCTCGATGCCGCCCCAGGCGGCGAGAACGAGCGCGGCGATGACCGGAAGCATACGATTGAATCGTGAAGGATAGTTCATGGGCATTCCCCTGTGTTGGCGCGGGCTCATGGCGTACCCGCCGATTTCAAGATCGCGTTGTTCCGCATGGAGCGGATGGTTTCGATATACTTCCCTTGAGGGAACAAACCGATATAGTCGTCGCTGGTGTCGATCACGTCCTGATGACGGTTGAGCTCTCCGGCGACCTCAACGCTGGCCAGCATGGCATCCTCGATCATCGGCCGGTTTTCCGCCTTGGTGCGATCGGACAGCAACGCCAGGCGCTGATACGAAGCCAACGCCTCCACCAGTTCGCCATGCCTACGTTGAACCTGGGCCAGGGTGAGCGTGGCGCGGTTGATGAGGTTGGGATCCGAGGCGAAACGGAAGACATCGCTTAAAGCCGCCACGGCATTGGCGTGCTGCCCGGCATCACGGAAGGCTTCACCCTGAAGGAATTTAGCTTCGTAGAACAGTCCCGACTGGGGATACTTGGCCAGCAATTCCGTCACGGACTGGATGGCTTCGTTGAATTGCCCCGCCTTGTAGTAAGCCTGGGCGATTCCGAACAGCGAGCGCTCGATCAGCGCGCGCGACGTCGTTTGCTGGTCCATCGGCATGGCGTCGATCTTCTTCTGTACTTCCTGAAAAGCGCGGATCGCCTCCTTGGCATAACCGGCATCGCCCATCATCTGGCCGAGGCGGACAAACTCATCGGCCTGATAACGGTCCGACTGGCTCATCATCCGCTCGAACGCGGCGACGCCCTGGTCAAACTGCTTGATCTCCATCGCCGCGCGCGCCAGCGAGAACAGGGCATTTTTGCCCTCGGGCGATTGCGGATACGTGGCCGACAACTCGTCAAAGGTGGTGGTCGCTTCCTCGAACCGTTTCAGTTCAAGAAGAACCGTTCCTTTGCCGCTCAACGCCTTCGGCGCGAGCTCGGACTGCGGAAATGCCCGGACGAATAAATCGTATCCACGAATGGCTTTTTCGCGGTGCTCGGCCAGTTTGTCAGCCGGCTCCGCGATGCGCGCATAGCACTGGGCGCGCTGGAACGAGGCCTTTTCCAACAGGTCGCGCATGCGCTGTTCGTCGGATGGCGTCGTGGCGTACGGATTGCCCTTGGGGCCGATCCAACCCATCAGGGTCTCCAATTCAGCGGCCGCCTCGGCAAATTGGCCCAGCCGGATGTAAGCGTCCGCCAGATTGAACTGGGCCATCGCCCGGTCCGGACTTGGAGCCGACTCGTTGATCTGCTTGCGGAACGCCTGCACGGCCGCATCGAAATTTCCGGCCTGGTAATGGCTCCACGCCACTTGATTCAGCGCCCGCGTGTAATACTGATCGTTCGGATAGTTCTCGATGATCCGTTGGAAGTAGGCGGCGGCCCCGGCTTCATCGCCCGCTTTCTTGCGCTGGGTGGCGAGGAAGAAAAGGATGGTACCGGCGCGCTCGTGTTGAGGGAAAGATGACAAATACAATTCATAAAGTTCGTTATACATATCGGGGCGGTTTTGATCGACGAAGTATTTGCCGGCCGCCATGAGGGCCAGGGCGCCATCCGGCTTCTGGCGGAAACGGTCGCCCACATGTCCGGCCACGGTGCGCACCATCAACAGGTCGTTGAGTTGCGCATAGGAAAGGATGAGGTTACCCATCGCGCGCACGGTGGCGTCCGCCTCCGGGAACTGATTCGCCGCACGCAGATAGGCCTCCACCGCTTCCTGAAACTTCTTTTCGCGGTACAGCGTGTCGGCCAGCCGGAGTTGCGTCTCCGCCGCCTTGTTGGCCTGCGCGCCGAGGTCGATGTTGACCGTCTTGCCGTATTGGTTGACCAGGATATCCTTGATCGCCTGTGCGCGTATGCCCGCCTCCGGCGCCACTTCGCTTTCGCCGTATTTCACAAACACGTTGTAGTATTCCGTAAGGGCTTGGGCATACTGGGTCACCGCGGTGCCGGCATCCTGGCCGGCCGCGGCTTTTTCCGCCAGGCGCTGGGATATTTCGCCGGACAGGAAACGGGCGCCGGCCATCGGACTTAATCCCTTGGACAAGTTGTTTTCCTCGATCAAGGTGTCGATCTGGGCCAGGATATCCATGTACTCCTTGATGATGTTTTTGGCCTTTTCGTCATCGCCATAAATCAACTCAACGTTGGCCAGGGTGATGATCGACTGCCCGAACCAGAGGTCGACGCCACCCCATTGCAACTCCTCGATGGCCTTGCGGGTGCGAGCGGCGTATTCGTCGCGTTTGCCTTCGTGGTTTGCCCGCGCCAGCTTGAGCATGATCTGCGACTGGTCGGTCTTCACGCGGCGGATGATGTCCCGCTCGGGGTCGGTCTGCAAGACGCGGTCGTAGGCCACCAACGCGCCGGGCAGGTCATTCGCCCTTTCCAACATGACGGCATAACGATACGCGGCATCGCGATAGAAGCGCAACACATCGGGGTCGGAGGGCTTTTCCGTGAACCGGTTGAAGAAATCGGCGTACAGTTGGCGCGCCTTGTCCGTATCTCCGGTTGCCTGGTAGGCATTGGCGAGAGCGAGGCGTATGGCATCGGCCTTGGGATTGCCGGGCGACAATTTCGCCAGCATCGCTTCGGCATCAGCGAACTTGCGTGCGGCGATCAGACTTTGGGCCCGGATGAGGTTGACGCGGTCGGCGGCATCGGGATGCTTGACCAACAGGGATTCGGCCAACTTGATCGCGTAGTCCGAAAAGCCCCACTCGATCAGGCCCGAAGCGAAGTCGAATTCGGCGTCAACCGATTGCGCCCAGACCGGTGATCCAACCGTCGCTGCGGTCAACGCGCAGGTAAAAAAGGCGAGTCGTCGAATCGTCCCGGGCAAGATTGTTCGGTTCATGTTCGGTTGTTTTTCATTCAGGTCATAACCCAAACGCATGGCTGCACTTGTCAAAATTAGGGAAATGCCTACATGGCGTCAAGAAAGCTTGCGGGTTTTTGAGGGTTTTGTTCGTGCATGACATGATCACCCCGGTGGCTCGGTCAGCCATGGCTGTTTGCCGGTCGGTGTCCACCCATGCACGATACCCGGACGGGTAAGGGCAAAGTCGTACTTCACGGGGTCATCCGGACACCATGTCCTGAATGCGTCGGTGATGTCCGCCACGGCTTGACCGTCCGGCTGCAATCTCCGGGTAAAACCCACCTTGCGGGCCAACCGGAACATGTGTGTGTCGAGTGGGATCATCAAACGCGAAGGCGCAATCATGTCACGCCAGCAGCCAGGGTCGATCACATCGCGCCGGATCATCCATCGGAGAAAGAGATGCAGCCGCTTGCATGCGCTGCCCCCGGCCGGATCGGCCAATAGCGGCCGGGCAACGCCGATTTTCTCCACGTGAAGAAGCGCCACCCATTTGGACAAGGTGATTTGAATCGGAACGTGGGGGGCATCAACCGCCAGGAAAGCCCGTCCAAGACTGCCGTGCCGATGGATTGCATCTCGAATCCCCAGCAGGAGCGAGGAGATCGAGGAACCGTCCGTCCATCGATGGCGAAAATCGCGAAAAGCGATGTGAATGGCTTCGGAGCGGGCTTGTTCGAGAAAGGCACGCGGGGATGGATGCATGACGCGCAGGACCTGATCGACGTTGCGGTTGATCATGGTGACATGCCCATAGGCAAGCGATGAAGCAATCAGGCCGACGATTTCCTGGTCTTCCGGTCGTGCATATCGGTGAAGGAACAACAAAGGGTCGGTTCCGATAAACGATGCATCATGATAACGAAGATAAAGACGTTCCAGCCATGCGTGAATCGCCTCCGAATGACGCCGCCAACCTGTAGGCCGTGATCGCCGCATTGTCACGACTCCGCTCCGGCTTGAACAAGACGCGGATGATCGGTCATTAACACATCGACACCCAGCGCCTCCATTTGTCGGGCTAGTTGCGATTGATTGATGGTCCATACGGCGAAGCTCATACCACCCCGATGCACACGCTCTACCCATTCACGGCTTATTCGTTCAGACCAACCGAAACTAACACCGCCGACACCGGCATCGCGCCATGTCGGCAAATGCAACATGGCATTGGCCTGCTGTTCGGGTTCGACATTGATCCACGTCGGCCAACCAGACGACGCGGCACGCATGGCTACGTGAGGTGAAAAGGTGAGCACCGTGATGTCGGCGGTATTTCGGGTGGACCTGATTCCATTTAACACATCAACGGTTTCCACTCCTGACTTGATTTCCACCAACAACATGGAACCAGCCGGATGGGCATCCACGATGGATTCCAGGCGCGGAATCGGCTCTCCACCCACCCGCCAAGTGACCATGTCCGCCCAAGCCGAATCGCTCACTGCAAATGGAATGCCGCATAAACGACTTCCATCCTCGTCATGAAACACGACCGGTACACCCTCCCTCGACAAACGCACATCCAATTCAACGCCATCCACCCCCACCGCCCAGGCCTTCCTAAAAGCCGCCAACGTATTCTCCGGAGCCTCCACCGAAGCTCCTCGATGTCCAATAATCTTCACAGCATCACCATACCCCTTCGGGGACATAGAATCTCTGTCATTTTTTCTCGCTCCTCCAAAAATTTCTTTGCTTCC
>ERZ761603.2150-NODE-2150-length-13878-cov-7.533242_pt1 | contig 13878 bp, 6 predicted proteins | sample MGYA00511879_ERZ761603 | MGnify/ENA primary metagenome ERZ761603 (study PRJEB28899, sample SAMN02850040) | bioreactor sludge metagenome | biome: EBPR Sludge; feature: EBPR Bioreactor; material: flocular biomat | place: Australia: Thorneside Wastwater Treatment... | reverse complement strand
GGTCACGCGCGCCATCACGATTAACGAGCCGTTGCGGTTCTATGTGTATGACGACGACACCAACGAGCCGGTGCGCGGCGCGTCGGGGCTGGTGGTGCTGACCAATGCGACGGCGGCGAGTTTCCAGTCGGCCGGCGACGGCATCAAGCGGTACTTCGTCACCGACGGCGAGTTGGCGGCCGGCGGCATGGATGTCAGCATCAACGCGTATGACGATTACAGCGGCCTCCAGCGAGCGACGGCCGGCGATACCGCCACCAACCTGCACCTCACGGTCAGCGGGCTGGTAACCAGCAACATCAGCTATTTTGCCGCGGCGCGCAGCACGGCGGAGGCCAACACCACCAATGTCGCGGCGACCAACGTGTGGGCGTTTTCCTCCTCGTTGTTCGACTACACGGCGATCTCGACCTTGTGGGGCGGCGACGGTTCGTCCGTGCAGGGTCAGGATCTCGAAGTGCGGGTCACCGCGCCCGACAACGACCGCGACCGGTTGGACGACCAGTCGGTGCTGGTTGACGAATTGTTCGGGTACATCCGCCTGATCGACGACGACGAGGCGGCGCCGACGCTGGCTACCGCCGTGGTGGCGGGGGCTTCGGCCGACGTGTGGATCAGCGCCAGTTCGTTGACCCTGCAGTGGGCGCAAGGCGTGGATGCCGGTTCCGGCATCGGCGCGCACCGGTATGTCGCTCCGGCCCAGGCCCCGGTCTATCCGGCCACGACCAACGATGGCGCGGGCGTCGGTGGTTCGGTCACCAGCGCGGTGGTCAGCATTCTTGGCCAGCAGGGCGTGTTGACCGGTTATGTCTTCGCGGTGGATGCCGACAACGACCGCGCCAACGACGCGATGATGGGCAATGTGGTTCCGGTCACGGTCAAGGTGGACACCAATCCGCCGCCGCGCGTCGCCTTGTTGCGGGCCAGCGATGCCGCCGGCGACTACTTGTTCGACGCCAGCATCGACGAGTCGTCGGAGATCAAGGTCGAGTGGTCGCCCTACAGCGACGAAGCCGAGGCGGCGGGCTGGCGCAACAGCGACGCCGAGCCGTTGTCGCCTTGGTACAGCTACCGGATCACCTACTACGAGGTGCTGGGAACCAACGGCACGCCGACGGCCAACGCCGTCACCACCGTGCTCGACCATACGGTGGCCGCGTGGAGCAATGTGTTGAGCAGCCATACCTTCACCAACCTGGTCCTCTCGAACCTCAATTTCGACGCCTACTTCTACGTGGGCATTCAGGGCATTGACGCCGCCGGCAACATCGGTCTCGCCACCAGCGTCATCGGCAACACCGACCGGTTCCTGGTGACCCAGGGTGTGGCCCGCGCCAGCAGCCTGGGCATCAATCTGCGCTGGACCGGCCCGACCAATGAGGCGGTGTTGCGTGACTACGACGTGATCTACGTCGACAGCGATCTCGGTTTCCGCAACACCCTTTCGAATCAGTGGGATCTCATGCAGTACACCAACCGGCCGGTGATCATCGACGATGGATCCACCAACCGGGTCAATCCGGCGTATCTCACCAACACCACCTACCGCTTCTACCGGGTGGCCAAGCAGGACCGTTGGCAGGAAAACAATTCGCCGCGCATCGGCAGCATGGAGGTGTATGCGGCCAAGGGTTGGACGCTCAATCCGGGCGAGAACTGGTATTCGATGTTCGCGTTCCCCGATCCGGCCACGACCAACGAGCAGGAGTCGACGGTTTCATACGTATTCGGCACGAATATCCTTCCGCGCGGCGGTTCTTCGACCTTCGCGACGAAGATCTCGTGGTTCGGCAACACCATCAGCGGCGACAAGTATGGAAGCAGCCCGACCGCGGTGGTGTGGCTGGCCAATTCGGGCAACTGGATCTGGCAAATCGGGGGGCCGACCGTCGGGGCGATCGCCAGCGACAAACGGGTCCCGTTGAACCAGGGCTTCCTGATCGAGTTGCCGGTCACCGCCACCACCACCAACTTTGTCATGATCGGTCGCCTGCCGACCCAGCAGGTCGTGCACACCGTGTCGGGCGTGGGCGCCTCGACCACCAATCCCACATTCCACATCATAAGCCATGCCATGCCGGAACGGGTATCGCTGGTCAATCTGGGCATCAGCACCAATAACGGCTTCCGGGGCGGCGTCAACATCGGGCAGTCGGATGAAATCCGTATTCTCGACAACACCCCGGACGGCAATGGATTTGGCGCCGGTTCGCTGCGTGGCACGAAGGCGCGTATCTTCTGGCGGACCAGCGACAGCTCGTGGCGGCTGGCCGGCGTGGGCACGCCTTCGGCGGCTGGTTACGTGATCGAGCCGGACGACGCGGTCGTCATCGTGCGGCGCCACGGCACCACCATCACCTGGACCAACAAGCCGGCGTTCTATTCGCCGCCGACGCGCAACTTCACGCCGTAGTCGTGATCACGGATCGCGCCAGGCCTCGATGCGGTAGTACAGCGCCGCCGCATTGGTCTCGGTGGTGTTGGTGTAGAGGTTGAGGCCCGGCGCGGCCGGCAGGTTGGTGGCGTCGGCCAGTGCGTGGAACGACGCAAGCAGGTTGGTGCTGAACTGCACGGCATAACGGCGGCCGGTGACGCTGGGCCAGCCGATGACATAGCCATTGCCGGTCATGTCCAACGCGCGCAGCACCGAGTTCGAGTCCGTCGGCATCGTCCCCGCTATGTATTCCGTCCAGGCGGGTGCGCCGTCGTTGTCGGTGTCGGAAGCCGCCGCAACATCGTAATCCACCGCTTCCGGATAATAGAGGGCCAGCCACCATTCCGGGGTGCCGTGAGCGGCCAGGTTTTCGGCGAATTGGGCGCCGACGGTTTTCGCGCGGTCCATGGCGGCGTACAGGGTGGCGTTGGTGGCATCTTCGGGGGCCACATCGCCGGTCCACCGGACGAAGTGATAATAGTTGGAGGGGACGGCCAGGAGCTGGACGGTATGGCCGGCGGGTTGCCAGCCACTGGCGACCGGGATCGCGCCGTTGGTGGTGGCGGCTAATGCCAACCAGTAATTCGTCTGCCAACTCCAGGCGAGGGTCGCGTAGTTCGTCAGGGTGAACACCACGCTGGACGTGTTTCCGGTCAACGGCTGATTGCCGGTCATGATCCAGCCGTTGTTCACGTATTGCGTGGTGGCGCCGGTCACCGCGGCGTCCACCGAGGCGGTCACGACCGAACCCTGGAGGCGGGTGATGGTGCCGGCCGGCGCCGGCGTGCCGTGGGCGCTGGCGATGGTCAGGTTGACTTGTGAAGGCGTGTTGGTGATGGCCTGGGTCGCGCCGGCCATGGTAATGGGGGCCGCGCCGGGCAGATCCTTGTTGTTCACCCACAACTGCCACATGGTATCGCCCCACGCACGCAATTTGGAGAACCACGGATCGGTTTGGGCTATGTACGCCGGATCGCCGCCGGCGCCGGTTCCGGTCAGGGTGGTGCGGTTGGTGCCGTTGATTTCATTGCGCAGGAACTCCATGTATTCGCGGCTGGTCGTTTGGTAGTAGAGGCGCACGGCCGCCTGGGTGGCGCCGGCGGGCAGGGCGAGGACCACGTCGCGGTAACCGCCGGCATACTCGTCGGGCGTGAAGAGGTTGGTGGACGACGTGCCGTGCCAGACCGGGTCACACAGCCGGTCGCCGGCGATCTGGTACTGGAAGCCGCGGGGCGGGATGCGGTTGTCCTTGTAGCGGCCGGTGGCGAGGGCGAAGTGGAAGGTCTTTTCCTCGCCGGTGATGGCGCTGGTCATCTTGGCCTCATATACCAGCTCGTCGCGATGCGATTCGTGGGGGGCCAGCGGCGGACTATTCGGCGAGTAATCCGCATCGAGGCCCTTCAACGTGCCGGCCGTGGAGTCGTATGGATTCACCTCATGCAGCACCTGGCCCTGGGCGTGCAGGGTTACCGAGGCGAATACGCGGCGTCCTTCCGGATAGCCGGAGATCAACTTGTGGCCGGTGTGGTTCACGATGCGGAAGCTCAATGCGCCGGTGAAGGGATTGTAGTTCAGGTTGGTGATGGAGGCGGCGCGCTGCAGGTTCAGTTCGGCGCGTTGGGCGGCGGCGATCAAGGCCGGGGCATTCAGCGCATAGCCTTGCGCGAAATCGAGGGTTAAGGCTCCGGGTCCGGGGGTCACCAGCAGGGCGCGGTTGGTGGCGTTGTAGTTCGGCGAGCCGGAAACGGTGCTGGCGAGGATGCGGGGAATCCAGGCATTACCGCCGGTCATGTCGTGCACGGGCACGCCACTCTTGGGGTGGGCGGTGCTGTTGGTGGGCCGGATGACGCCGGAATTCTTGTCGCAACCGCGGCCGACGCCATCGCGCATGTGGCAGTCCTGGCAACTGGCGATCCAGTTGTTGGTGCGCGAGGTGATCCACGTTCCGGGGGCAAACGCGCCGCTTCCCGGCGCGCCGTTTTGTTGGCCGAATGCCGACAGCATGAACTCGGAGAAGGTGCGTTCCACGTGCGCATAGGAGAAGGCGGATTGTGTTTCCGAGGGCAGCCGGTTGGTGGGATTTGCGCCCAGGTTAGCCAGCACCGGATTCGATACGTCATGGCAGGTCGAGCAGAAGTACTTGCTTTTGTGGTAGCGGCTGTAGGCGATTTCGTGGTTGGCGTTCGCGTCGGCGAAGGGTGCGCGTTTGGCCTTGTTGCCGGTTGTGTTCATGAACATTTGGCCGCCGGCGTTTTCCGTGTAGGACGTGCTGGCCGGTCGGTTGTTGGTATAGAACCCGGACTGGTTCATGAACTTCAGCACGGCCGCTACCTGCGTATCCGACACCCAGGTGTTGCTGGCGGTATTCTGGGGCAACGCGCCGATTTCATCCCAATAATTCGTCCACTGCGCCCCCTCGCGCACGCCGGTGAACGTGTCCTGGAAAAACGGGTCCATCATCGAATGGCAGATCGTACAATGCACGCCGTCGAAATCATGCCCGGTCATCAAGGTGGCGTTGGGCGGATCGGAGCGGCCTTCCAGCCAGCCTTGGGGAAAGTGGCAACGCAGACACAGGTCGGCGGCGTTGGGATTGCCCAGCGCCCACACCGAATCCTGCGCGGCCACCACCATGGTGGACCAGAACAACGGATCGCGCGCGGCCTGGGCCATCATCGAACCCATCCAATTGGTGCCGGGCTCGACCGTGGCGTAATTGAAATGGCAGTTGTTGCACTGGCCGGGGGCTTCCAGCGTGACCGCTCCCGGTTGGGTGCCGGGCATACGCACCAGCGGGTCGTTGGTGACAACCAAGGGCGTCCAGGCTCGCGATATCGGGGAGATCGACAATCCAACCGTGACGATCATGATCACGGCCCATCCGAAACGTTGCATCTGCATGATGGTTACCTCTGAAAATAGTACGACACACCGGCCGGCATCGTGCAATCGGGCAAAAGCTGAACTTCGGTTGATTCTATCATGGCCGACGGGGCAGGGACCGGGCCTTCCGGATTATGCATTCATCGGGGCTTTTCTGATGCGCCGGGGTGGGCTAAGCTGTAAGGCATGAAAAGCAAGATCACGTATGTGGTGGGTGCGTTTGGTTTGATCTGGAGCATCATCGCGACGGCGGCGATTCCTTTTGCGTTTGACCCGTTGACCGCGGCCGATGCCGGCCGGCCGGTGCGGGTGGCCTTGGATGGCGACGTGGCGGCGGTGATCGAGGTGGGGTTGCCGTACGACGGCGGCGGGTTGTCGAACAACCTGACCACCTATCACCGCGTTTCGTCCACCAACTGGGTGCCGCAGGCCATGTTGCCGGCGCCGGGCACGGCGCTTTCGGTGGATATCGAATCGTGCTGGATGGCGGTGGGCAAGGCGGGGCGCATCGATGTGTGGAATTTTTCCTGCGGCGCGGTGAAGCCCGCGTGGCAACGCGAGTCGGTGGCGTTGTTGACGAATGCATCGTTTCGCGTCGAGTCCGTGCAGATCCAGGATGCCAGTCGTCTGGCCGCGCTGGCGCGCAGCGGGTCGGGTCTGGGCGCCTCGTACCGCGTTTACGTTTTCGATCGCGACGGGGCCACCACCAACTGGATCCAGCGCGCGGAAATCACCATGACCAACACCGGCGGCGGGGGCATCATCATCGGCGACCCCGCCAGCAGTATCGGGGCGATGTCGCTGCGCGGTTCGCGGCTCGCGGTGGCCGCGCCGGCCTTCAACACCATCCGCATTCATGAACAAAACGCCGGCGGCGCGCATGCCTGGGGGGCGGTGGCGACGGTGACCAACCGGCCGGCCGGCATCTCGTCGCTGGGCTATTCATTGGCCCTCGGCGACACGCGTCTTGCCGCCTCGGGGTTCAACGGCTTTTTTGCATCGTCGGTTGTGCTGGTCTATTCGAACAACACAGGCGGGGCGGGGGCGTGGGGCCTGGCCGGTACGCTGCTGGCGCAGCCGACCAACGCGCCGGTGCTGACGCTGGATACGCGGGGCGGCATATTGGCCGTGCTGGGCTACAATGTGCCGATCGCGGACAGCGGCGTGGATGGTCCCGGGGCGCAGGCATGGATCTACGGTTCCGGCGCGGGTGTGGGCGGATGGGCGCTGGAGCGCCGGGTGGACGCTGGTCCCTTTCGTGACTCGTATTGGTCGGTGTTTTTCCAGAACTCGGCGGGGACGTGGCCGCATCCGGCGATTACCACCAATCGGCTGGCGATCGGGTTGGGCGACACGAGCACGACGGGTTTGGCGGCCGGGTGGTTTGTTTCCGTGCATCAGGCTTCCGCCGGCGGGGCGGGGCAATGGGGTGTGGAGCGGGTGCTCTCCATTCCGGGTCGTCCGCGGCAGTTTGGCGAATCGGTGGCGATGCACGGCGCGTTTCTCGCTGTCGGCATGCCGGGCGACGATGTCTCGGGCACGAACAGCGGTTCCGCTTATGTATGGTATCGCCTTGACGACACCGGCCTCGGGTCGGGTTGGATTCCGGTGGCTCGGTTGCGCGACGTGACCGGCTCGCCCAGCAACCGGTTCGGCGCGGCGGTGTCGGTGCAGGACATCGGCGGTGGCAGCGCGCGCGTCGCCGTCGGGGCGCCCGGTGAATTCGGCGGCAAGGGCGGCGTGCATGTGTTCGAGGTCAATCTGCGTTCCGGCCAGACCAAGCCGGGGTTGCGGATTGCTCCGCTTCCGTACGATGAGGGATTGCAATTCGGGGCGTCCGTCGCCGTGACAAGCAACCGGTTGGCGGCGGGGGCGCCGGGCCACTCGGCCGGCGGCGCGGTTTATTTATTCGAGCGGGACCTGGGCGGTGCGGATGCGTGGGGCGTGTTGCGCACCAACGTGGCGCCGACCAACGGCGTCGGTTACGGGGCCATCGTGGACCTGCTCGGCGATACGTTGGCGGTGGCCCGGCCGTTCAGCGATGGCGCCGGGCGGCGGGTGTTTATTCATCGCCGCAATACCGGCGGCACCAATATGTGGGGCGTTGTGGCGACCATCGAGCCACCCGCGGGTTCGCCAACCGGTTTTGCCGCGTCGATCGACCTGCCGTCCATCGGCAGTGTGGCCAATCTGATCGCGGTTGGAGCGACGGGCAGCGCGACGGGCATGGTGTATCTCATGGGCACCATCACCAGCGCCGTGTGGGAGGTGTTCCAGGCGATACCGGGTCCGGCGGGCGATGGCGGTTCCTTCGGTCAGTCGGTGGCCTGGGTGGGATACCCGAATCTCGCCGTCGGCGCGCCGGGGGCGGCCGGGGGCGGCCGCATCCGCATGTACGGGGTGACCTTGAGCAATGCCACGATGATGGCAGCGGTGTCCGGTAGCGCGTCGGACCCGCTCGGGCGCACGCTCGCCGGCGATTCCGTCTACCTCGCCGCCGGGCGGTCGTCGAACGACGTCAACGGGGTCGATGCCGGCGCGGTCGGCCTCTACCGTGTCGGTTCGTATGAAATCTGGGCCGGTTTGCAACCGACGAATTTCGTGACGCAATGGCTGCCGTGGCAGGACTGGGACAACGACCGTGACGCCAACCTGATGGAGTTCGCCATGGGCACCGATCCGATGAATCCGGCCAGCACAAGCCGCGTGGACATGGCGATCGCCCGGCAGGGCAGTTCAACCTATCTGGGTTGGTTGAAGCCGTCGTTGCCCTACAGCACGTTCATGCTCGACTACAACATGCAGCAGAGCGCGGATCTGGTTTCCTGGGGTGGTGCATCGCACATCAACAGCATCACCAATAGTTCCTTCCGCCTCTACCCGGCCTCGGCGCCGTGGCTGCATTACCGGCTGAACCCGCGATACCCGGTGCTGCCGGACGACGAAGATGGCGGGATCATCGTGCTGGATTGAGAACGCAAGCCGGGTTCCATCAAGGCGATTTGGCGCTTTTCGTAATGCGGTCCGGCGTTTAGAGTGCCGGCAACAGGAGAAAGCATCATGGCGAAGAAAAATGCGCAGATCATTTCAGGGTTGGGCGATGGCGATGTGGCGCCATACGTGTTGATGCCGGGTGATCCGGGCCGGGTGCCGAAGATTTCCGCGCACTGGGACTGCTTTGAGGAAGTCATCCGCGTGCGCGAGTACGTGGTGCATGTCGGCGAGAAGGACGGGGTGCGCATGACGGCGGCCTCGACCGGTATCGGCGCGCCGTCCACGGCGATCATCATGGAAGAGCTGGCCAATATCGGCGCGCACACCTTCATCCGGGTCGGCAATAGCGGGGCCATTGCCGATCAGATCGAGTTGGGCGACTACGTGATCTCCACCGGCGCGGTGCGCGATGAAGGCACCTCGAAAAGTTACGTCACGCCGGAGTATCCGGCGGTCGCGCATTACGAGGTGATCAACGCGTTGATCGCGTCGGCCCAAGCCCGCCGGGCGCGGTTCCACACCGGGCTGGTGGTGTCGGTGGACGGCTTCTACTCGCGCAACAAGGTGTACGGGCCGGACCGGCAGTCGCTGTTGAGCATGGCCCATGGCGGTTACGAGCAGAGCTGGATGAACGCCTATGCGCGGGACTGGAAAAAGGCGCGCGTGCTGAACGTGGAAATGGAGTCGGGCGTATTGTTCACGCTCGCCAATTTGTTCGGGCTGCGGGCGGGCACGATCTGCACGGTATCGGACCGCACCCCGTGGTCTTCCCCGGGACAGGACGCCTTGTCGCTCGACACCAACATGAGCGGCTGCATCGACATCGCGGTGGATGCGTTGGTGCGCCTGGCCAAGGCCGGCGCGTAGGGCGGCGGGGACATCGGCGCGCGATCGTTCGCACGCGCCACCAACGAGACAGGAATCATCAAACAGGCCGGAGAGCGTCTTGATACCACTCGCTATCGATCCTTGGTATTAGAAATGCTCCGGGCGAAGGACTTCTACGTTCTCAAGGTACATGATGCCGGGGTAGTCGTGGAAGCATTCCGCAAGGATGCGCAGGGCGATCTTTTCCGCGCGGGCCCGCTCCCGGCACACGACCTCGATCTTGATGTTCGCGAAGTCGTCCACCAGCGATGCCTTGTCCGATGTGGCATGGAAATGGTGGAGGCCCTTGCCGCCGGCCGGCACCAGCGTGTAGCCCGTGGCGCCGCCGGCATCGATGATGTCGCAAACGGCCCGACGTTTGAAGTTCTCGGTGATCACGATCAGTTTGGTGGCTTGGTGGAACATGGAATAACTCCTTTGGTTGAAAGATTAGAGGCCGAACACGATTTTGCCGAGCGCGGTGAAGAGCGGGATGCATACAGCGATCGCAACCGGCGTCCCCACGCTGGTGGATGCTCCGATGTAGGCGGAGGGGTTCGCCCACGGAATGCCGGCCCGTATGGTCGGCGGACCCGAGATGTCCGAGTTCGACGCCGCGATCACGGCCAGCAGGATGACCCCGCCCGGGCTGAATCCGACCAGGATGTGCGCGAGGTATCCCAGCGCGAATCCGATGCCGCCGTGCGCGATGGGGGCGAGGAAGGCGTACAGGCCGAACCAGTGGGCCACGCTTTTGAGTTCCCGCCACCGGGAATAGGCCTCCATGCCGAGAACGAGCATCAAGACCGACAACAGGCCCCGGAATAGCGGTTCGTAGAAGCTTTTCAACACCGAATCCGGCCTGGACAGCAGGCCCAGCGCCAGCCCGAGGACCAGGGCCGAGAGTGCGGCGCCCTGGAGGCTTTCCTTCACGATGCCCCACACATCAACCTTGTGGCCTTCGCCCTTGTGTTGCCGCGCGTGGTGCAGATTGGCCAGAACGATCGCCAGCACGAGGGCGGGTATATCCATGAAGGGGTACAGGGCGGGCACCCAGGCTTCGAAGGCAATGCCCTGTTCATCGAGCATGACCATGCCCGCGGCCAGCGTCGAGGCGCTCACGGCCCCGAAGAGGCCGGCGGTGGCGGCCCCGTCCTCACTCCGGATGCCCGGGAGCCGGGCGAACAGGACGTTGCCCAGCAACACGATCGCGAGGCCGATCATCACGGTGAACAGGGCCGGTAGCAGCATCTCCGCGAAGTTGGCCTCGCGAATCTCGATGCCGCCCTTCATCCCGATCTTCATCAACAGCATGAACACCACGAAGCGGTAGATCGAATCCGGGATGTTCAGTTTGCTCCCCATGGCCGCCACCAGGGCGCCCCCGATCAGGAACGAAAGGGTCGGCGATTGCATCTGGCCCACGAACTGACTCAAGAAGTCGGCAACAAGCTCCATATATACTCCATGCGATCCGGATCCGTGTCCGGGAAGATTCCGTTCGCGCCGACGCACCCGGCCGGCGACACGACACACCTTACGGGCGCGTCGTAGATGCTAAAAATAGATTGTATATAAAGAATCGTTCTTATAAATAGAACGATGCCGTGCGGATCAATTACAACCATCTTCGTTACTTCTGGTTTGTCGCCCGCGCGGGGAACCTGACCCGGGCGGCGCGGGAGCTTCGTGTCTCGCAATCGGCGCTGTCGGTTCAGATCAAGACCCTGGAGGGGCAACTGGGGCACGATCTGTTCGAGCGGAGAAGCAAACAACTGTTGCTGACCGAGACCGGCCGGATGGCGCTGGAATACGCCGACTCCATTTTCAAGGCCGGCGAGGAATTGTTGTACCAGTTGGCCCATGGCCGCGAGGTGCCGCGCCGGGTATTCCGGGTGGGGGCGATCACCACGTTGAGCCGGAACTTCCAGGTCGAATTCCTCCAGCCGTTGCTCGGGCGCGACGACGTGGAGCTGGTCCTTTCGTCCGCTTCGATGGGTGAACTGCTTGCGCAGTTGGAAACGCACCGCTTGGATGTGGTGCTCACCGACAATGTTCCGGCGCGGGATGCGGCCACGTCATGGATTGCGCACCGCATATCCGAGCAGCCGGTTAGTCTGGTGGGCGATCCGAAATATACCCGGCGGAAGCGGGGACTTCGCGAGCTGCTTTCCAGCGAGCCTCTCGTGCTGCCGTCCATGGACAGCAACATCCGCATTGCCTTCGACGCGCTCGTCGAGCGGTTGGGCATCCGGCCCCGCGTGATCGCCGAAATCAACGACATGACGATGCTTCGCATGATCGCGCGCGAGAAGATCGGTCTTGCCGTGGTTCCGCCCATCGTCGTGAGGGACGAGTTGAAGCAGGGCATCCTGAAGGAAATTCACAAGATCCCGGATATCCAGGAAACCTTTTATGCCGTGACCCTCAAGCGCCGGTATCCGAATCCTCTGTTGCGGGAACTGGTATGAACGCGCAATACGCGGAGATGGTCGGTGTTGCGGATAACGAATCGATGACGGGAGGGTCGGGCTCTGTCCCGACCCGCGGCCGGCAATAAGGATGGCGGTTTGGAATTGAACAGGCGTTATGCCTTCCGTATCGAAATCGAAATCGGTCTCGCAATCGCAGGCGATTTCGAGACCGAGGTGAAGGTGGGATACGATCCGCGTCCTGAAGGGACGCCGCTGGCCAGCCCGGGGTGAAGCCCCGGGGGCATGATGAACAGGGGACATGGCGGAGCCCGGTCAGGACGCTGTGCGTTGGCGCGGGCTCCCTTCGGCGCCTTCAGCGCCGGGGCGTAGGGTGATGTCCGCGGCATTTCATCGTCGTGTCGATGCCATCGTTTTCGAGGTGGAGCGGTATGTGATCCGCGTCCTGAAGGGACGCCACTGGCCAGCCCGGGGTGAAGCCCCGGGGGCATGATGAACAGAGGACATGGCGGAGCCCGGTCAGGACGCTGTGCGTTGGCGCGGGCTCCCGGCGATTTCGTTTTTTCGTCACCCCCGGCACGTTGTGCCGGGCTGTCCTGTTCGGCGCCTTCAGCGCCGGGGCGTAGGGTGATGTCTGCGGCATTTCATCGTCGTGTCGATGCCATCGTTTTCGAGGTGGAGCGGTATGTGATCCGCGTCCTGAAGGGACGCCACTGGCCAGCCCGGGGTGAAGCGGGCTCTCCAGCACGTTGTGCCGGGCTATCCTGTTCAGCGACTTCAGCGCCGGGGCGTGAACATCTATTTCATGTATTCGCGCAGCACGTAAGGCAGGATGCCGCCGCAGCGGTAGTATTCGATTTCCACTTGCGAGTCGATGCGGGCCTTGGCTTCGAAGGTGATGTTGCCGGCGGTGACGGTGAGGCGTTTGCCGGGGGTGAAGCCGCGGGCGAGGCCTTCGATGGCGAAGATTTCCTTGCCGGTGAGGCCGAGGCTTTCCGCGGTCTGGCCGTCGACGAATTCCAGCGGCAGCACGCCCATCTCGACGAGGTTGCTGCGGTGGATGCGTTCGAAGCTTTCCGCGATGACCGCCTTCACGCCGAGCAGGTAGGTGCCCTTGGCCGCCCAGTCGCGCGACGAGCCGGCGCCGTACATCTTGCCGGCGAGGATGACCAGCGGCGTGCCCTCGGCGATGTAGCTCATCGCCGCGTCGTAGATGAACTGTTCCTGGCTGCCAGGGAACTTGACGGTCAGGCCGCCCTCGGTGCTGGCGAGCTTGTTGCGGATGCGGATGTTGGCGAAGGTGCCACGCATCATCACCTCGTGGTTGCCGCGCCGCGCACCGTAGGAGTTGAAGTCCTCCTTGGTCACACCCTTGCTGATCAGGTACTGGCCGGCTGCGCTCTTGACCGGGATCGATCCGGCCGGGGAGATGTGGTCGGTGGTGATGAAGTCGCCTAAGTAGCCGAGCACGCGGGCGCCGGCGATGTCCTGCAGCGAACCGGGTTCGCCGGACGAGGTGGTCAGGAACGGGGGCTCCTGGATGTAGGTCGAGGTGACATCCCATTCGTACACCGGGGAGGTCTCGCTGGGGAGCTGGTTCCAGGCCGGGTTCGATTCGGTAATGCCGCTGTAGAGCTTGCGGTAGATGGCGGGATCGGCGGCGAGCTGGAGGTACGAGCGGATCTCCTCCTCGGTCGGCCAGAGGTCCTTCAGGAACACCGGCTTGCCGTCCTTGCCGGTGCCGATGGGCTCGGTGCTGAGATCGATGTCCACCCGGCCGGCGAGGGCGTAGGCGACGACGAGCGGGGGCGAGCAGAGGTAGTTCGCCTTGGTCTGCGGATGGACGCGGCCCTCGAAGTTGCGGTTGCCACTCAACACGGCGGCGACGACCATGTCGGAATCCTTGATCGCCTTCTCCATCCGGTCGTCCAGCGGACCGCTGTTGCCGATGCAGGTGGTGCAGCCGTAGGCGACGGTGTAGAACCCGAGCTGCTCGAGGTACGGATTCAATCCGGACTTGTTCATGTAGGCGGTGACCACGCGCGAACCGGGGGCGAAGCTGGTCTTGATCGCCTTCGAGACGGACAGGCCCTTCTCGACCGCGTTCTTGGCGAGCAGGCCGGCGGCGAGCAGCACGTGCGGATTCGAGGTGTTGGTACAACTGGTGATCGCGGCGAGCACGACCGAGCCATGGCGGATCGTGCCGAGGCCGGGGACGTCGGCGGACTTGCCGAGCGCGTCGAGGGCGAGGCCGAACCCGCGCTCCTT
>ERZ761603.2145-NODE-2145-length-13906-cov-21.882680_pt1 | contig 13906 bp, 24 predicted proteins | sample MGYA00511879_ERZ761603 | MGnify/ENA primary metagenome ERZ761603 (study PRJEB28899, sample SAMN02850040) | bioreactor sludge metagenome | biome: EBPR Sludge; feature: EBPR Bioreactor; material: flocular biomat | place: Australia: Thorneside Wastwater Treatment... | reverse complement strand
GGTCGGCGAGCAGATAGCCGGCGACCAGCGGGGCACACAAGAACTTGAGAATGCAACCGCCCATGACTTGCAGCATGGACCAGCACATGTTCAACATCAGGTGCAGGACCGTGACGAAGAAGATGGGGAGAACCAGGAGGCGGATCGCCCACTCCGGCAGATCAACAGGTTCGACGTGGCGAACTGCGTCTTCCATGCGACGAATCGCTTCCTCGCGCATGACTCTATGAGCGTCCCAGTCCACGGCGGGCCTCCAGTTTTTCTTTGTGTGTTTGACAGGCGATGCAGCGGATACGCCCCATCATGAGGCGGACCGCATTCAATTCTTCATCACAGTCGATACAGGTTGTCAGGGGCCACGACCCGTCCGGGTTTGGCACCTGCTCCGGCGCGGCCTTCGCCCTCACAACCGCCTCGGAGCGGCGGTTGTGAAGGTCGGCAATGTGACTTGCGGCATCGAGCGGGTCCGTGAATCGGGACTCTTCTTCTGGGAACGTCTCACTCATTTTTCTTCCATGTCGTGAAGGACGCACAGGAGACATTCGGAAACCTGCTTGGCCAGTTCCTTGTCCAGAAGGATCGCTGTTTCGAGTTTGCCACCATCGAAGGAACGAATTTCGATCATGTCCAACCCATCGCGGTCAGGCCCAACCTCAATCCGATCCCCGTCTTCCATCCAAAGTTGGTACACGATTTCGAGTTTTACGCTCATCGCCCCATCCTCAAGTCGGCAAGTTTCTTGGTCAGGTCAAGGGATGCTCGCTTGATGGCGGCATTGATGGCGGGCGTTCTTCCAACCACGTCAATCCACGTAGCAACACCAGGACTCCAGTTTTGTATTATCCCCAACATCTTCGTCGCTCGGATGAACCGCTTGGCCTCTTTCACAGCCTCTTTCAGTGTTTGCTCTTGCATTACAAAGTCCCCCATTGTTGAGCCATTGCGTTGGCCACTCCTTGATATGTCCTGCTCCTGTCCTTCCATCGGTTTGGACCGGGGGACATTCGGTGTACGCGGGCTTCACGTCCGATAACAACATCCGTTGGTTCAAGCTTTGGGAGGTTCTTCAACCACAGGCACGTCGCTTTCGTCTCCCCGTGCCCGAACATCCACGGCTGAATGATCTGGTCCGGTTTTCTGATGCGTGTGGAGATGACGCTGATGGGATTCTCCAGAGCAATTCGCGGTATGGGTGCATCCAGAAGCGTTTGCACAAAGACAAGAGCTTCAGCTTGCGCTCGGACCTTGTCCTTGAACCACCGGCTGCCACTGACCGCCAGGTGGGTGCACGGAGGGTGGGCGATCATCAAGTCCCAACCGAAGTGAAGGATCTCTGTCACGTCCCCTTGGTGATGCGGGCCTTCACTCTCACTTGGAAGAAGGTCGCAACTGACAGCGTCATGGCCCAAGGCAATGAAGGCGTCTCGGACCCTGCCACTGTACTCGCAGGCAACAAGTACCTTCATGCCAAACTCCTCATGATTCTGTCAACTTCCCACCAAAGATCTTCCAAGGAACCATCGTTGTTGATCGTGAAATCCACAGGCAGAGTGATGCCGGTTTCGGAACGGTGCTTACCTTCTGCACCAGCAAGGCCGCCACCACGCACCACACGAATCAAGGTGCCACCAAGTTCCTTGATAACGGCAGCTTCCTCGTCAAAGCGAATGTCCGGAACGACGATGTGGTCCGTGTCTTTGAACATTTCGTAACTGAGCATCCATCTCCGAACCCAGAAGTCTTCACCGAAAGCAGCTTTGTAGATGTCCCCGGTCTTCTGAAAGATCTGGCGCGGAGATAGCCCCCAGGGATGGATGGCAATTTCTTTCAGGGCGTCATTGAAAGTTTGCTGATGCCCGAGGCGAAAGGCGGCTTGTGCCACCAACTTCAGCGGATCAGCAAGAGCAATCCGGGTGAAGCAGTGACGCGACCAAAGGTATTCGGCTATGGTGTCTTTACCGCTGCGGGCCTTGCCCGTGATTCCGATCAGTTTCATATTTTCTTTCTTTATTGTTGTGGTTCAATCTTCAACGACACTGTAACCAGTGTTCTTCGCTTTCAATCCGTGGAAGTAGGCGTACATTTTGTTGATGTGCATCTGCCGCTGTATAGCGTCGGGTTCCAGTTTGCGGGTGGGGATGTTGCCGAAAATCTCCCGGTACGTTCCCCGATTCATGTACCGAGGGACCAGCTTTCGGTACATCGACCCAACAGGGTCAGCACCCTGGGAGATGTCGATTGTCCAAGCCCTCAACCGATAGTCGGTGGGGTGAAGGTAGATCTTGGCCTTGGCGATCTTCTCGAAGTCAAAGTTCGGTCGGCCCATGCGGAGAGCGACGAGGGCTTTGTCAGTGCCACGCCCTATCCGCATAGCCTCGCGATACAGTCGGCAGAACACCTTGTCGAAGAACTCTTCTTTTGGGTGCTCGGTCAGGACTTTCATGTGGTCCACGTCAATCTGCAAACCATCACAGAACCGACTATAGACACGCCCGCCGATGATGCCGTAGGACGTTTGATCGTGGTGGAGCATGATGGAATGCCCTGTCGTTTCCAACCTCGCCCCTTCTGCTCCACCCAAGGCGTACAGCAACCGAACCGTCTGTGCCCCGAACCCGTCACCCTTGAGGACAAAGTCAACGAGATCCTTGGAGCTTTTCTCGGTCAGGTCGGCAACGCTGTCTCCGTCCCCTGCCCGATGGACTGGCCACAACCAGGAGTCGAACATGTCTTCCGTTTCCAACCCGGAACCTTCGACATGCGGAGTCATCAGTGTCCGAAGTTTGTGACCCTCGAACTCAAGGTTGTTCAAAAGCGGGATAGTCTGGATGACCACCCGCTTCTTTCTACCCAACACCGCTCCCCCATTCTGTCTCAGCAGGTAAGCGATGCGATCAATGACAACCTGTGCCGGATCGTTCCCCATTAGAAAACTCCGCGAATGGCCGCTTCCTCCCGCACCTTGTCGCGGTTCAGCGAGTGTCTATCGTCAAAGCGAAGGTCTGGATAACGCGCTTCCAACTTGGCGATGTTCACTTCCATGACTTCTTCCCACGTTACACCGACGGTCTTCAGGAGAAGGTTGATTCCCCACATGCAGTCTCCAACTTCTTCGATCAGGTGGATGGTGTCGAGAGGGCGACCGTAGGCGTAGTGTTTCTTGACCACTCCGGCAACCTCCCCTCCCTCAGATGCGATCAGTAGCGCCGCATGGATCAGGTCACCCGTTGGACCAAGGTCGTTGGCGGTACGCAGGGCCAGCTTGCTGTATTCGTTGATGTCCATTCTTATCTTTCTTGTCAGTTAAGAAACGCGGGGGCGAAAAATGACGATTGCTACGGGAAAAGGGGCTGAGTGTTCGGCGTTACCAAACTTCAACCTCCCCTTTGGGAAACGGATTTCGGTGGCTTTGTCTGCATAGTTGTGCCACCAGTTTGTATCCACTCTTGCAGGGACAAGGCAGACAACAAGCGCAGATTTGTTCTTGCATTCGCTGTATGCTTTCTCCATCCACGCCCCAATCTCGCGGCCGTAAGGTGGGTTCATGAACACCCGTTCTTCTTCCCATGATTGGGCCAGACCATCTTCTTCTGGCGTGTAGTGCTTCTTGCACTTTGCAGTGGCGTGGGAACAGCAAGGGTCCAACGTGAATCCAAATTCCAGGTCCAGGTAATCAAACCAGTTTTGCGGAGTAGCCCACGTGTTGTCCTTTGAGCTACCCATCAGTTGCATGTCCATTCTTATCTTTCTTCTTACAGGAAAAAGCCCGGACAATGTCCGGGCAAGTGATGTGAGAACTGGTTTGTTATGCGATCAGATCGACTGACTTGATCTTGTAGTGTTCGCGCAGGAACCCGGTGATGGCTTTCAAGGCTGTGCCCTGATGTGGGTTCTTGAGTTTGCTCCCCGTGCCGACCGGGAAGTTGGTGCGGACGTAGGCCAGAGCGTCTTCCAGGATTGAAATGTCCAACTCAGCACCCACAGACGCGTCGGGTAGAGCAAACGGTTTCCCTTCCTGTTGTTGCTTCATGAACCCGGAGATGGCCCTCAGTGCAGTGGCGTTGTGCGGGTTCTTCATCTTGCTACCAACACCTAGCGGGTAGCGCCTGCGGACGTAGGCACGGATCTCATTTGTGATGCCATGCTCCCAATTTGAATGGTCTGCCTCTTGGGGAGTATTGAAGATGTTCCCGAGATCATCTTGGTACTTCATGATGGGTTTAGCCATTAGTGTCTCCTTACAGCGCGAGCAATGACGCCCGCAAATCACTATTGATGTTGTCGGCCTTGGTCAAAAGCCAGGTCACATAATCCTTTGGAAGTTCGGACAGCAGCTTCCCACGGTGCTTGCCGAACGACATCTTCTTGATCGTCCTCGGGATGTTTTGAATGTATATGAGTTCAGGCAACCCGCACTCCGCATCCACACACATGCGCTTGGCCAATTGGATGAGCACGTTCACGTCCTCGTCTGCTGAGTGAGCGCGGTCGTGGCAACCTTCAAGGCCAAGGTAGTATTTGAGCGTGGTGAGCTTGTGGTTGTCCGCATCGGGGTAGATGATGCGGGCCGCTTTCAGCGTGCATAGGGTCAGCGGCTCTTGCATCCATGGTCCGAAGAAGTTGATGTCGAAAGCGGCCTGGTGAGCCACGAGAACCGTTCCCTCCCCATCAAGCGGGAAACCTTGTTCTTGCATGAACTCCTCAATAGTTGGGGCGTTCTTCACCATGTCTTCGGTGATCCCATGAACCGACATGGCACCGACCTGGATGGGTACACCAGGCTTGATTAGCGATCCGTAACGGGCAACCTCGTTGAACTTGGAATCAGTCTCAATCCAAGATATTTCAACGATACCAGCGTCCTTGCCAAGGCCCGTGGACTCAATGTCACCGAAGATGTATCTGTACATAATCATCTTTCTTGTTATTGTTTTCCATACAAGGAAATGCGGTGATGAAGTTCGTGATGGTCTAGGACTCCGTAACTCCAATTTTTTACCGTGCGCACGGCTTACCGCACTTCCTTGTATGTCCCGGTTACGAACCAGACTGGCTGGATTTCCGGGGTTCGAGAAACGGGTGGCGGTCTCGAACCGTTGATCACCTGCGATCCACCATGCCTGACTTAGCGGATTACCCTGTCAGATCGGGTTGTGGTCGAGAAGGTACGTTCGATGAACTGAACGTCGAAAGCGACCCGCTATGCCCCTATCGGGGGACGCATCTGCAATACGCTCACATCAATCAGTGTGATTTTGGCGCAGAGAACTCGAAGTTCGTGTACTTGTAGTTGCCCTTGACCCGCTTCATGGCCTTGACCGTGACAACGTCTGTGGGCTTAACGATGCCCCGTGACTCCATCACACCACGAGTGTTGGCGAAAGTCTTGAACGCTCCCAGGGACGTTTGCGAGCACTGGAGCAAGACCATCTCGTACTCTTCAATCGGTGTTTTGCCCTTACCTTTGGACCACGTGACGAAGCCAAAAATGTCGAGGTACGGAGCCTTCTTGGCCTTCGAGAAACCTTGGGCACGCAGATCGTTGAGGTAATCCTCGATGAGCGTGCCTTCTCCGGCAATCGTCTTGTCATCGTATGAGACGCGGAAGTAATCCTTGCTCTCCGCGTCATCCGTGCCCGAACCAATCGCCCACCGGGCGTTGTAGGAGAAGATCTCGAACTGGATCTCGTCGCCAAGATCTTCTTGGCCGAGGAAGAGCGAACCTTGCTCACCCTTGATCCGGGGCATGGCCAAGGCCAGGTCTTCGACAGTGCCGATGTCAAGGACATTCTCCTTGTCTTTGAAGGCTGCCTTGAATGTGGGTTGTTGCACAGGCGCACCAACGGCAGTGTTGGTTGCGGCCTTGGCAATGGCTTGGGCAGCGGCGATGCCGGCTGCGATGGCTTCTTTGTCAACGGTGGGTGTCGTCACGGTCTTCTCCTTGGTAGTGGTTGCGGTGGTGGTTGCGTCGTCGTCAGCGGCTTCAAATTCAGGTTGCGATTTCAGTCCGGCCATGGTGATGGTCCTCATAGTGGTTGGTAGTACAGTGATGGATTGTACGCAGTACATACAGCGGTGTCAACATGTGTTCATAGTGCACACTCATTTCTGTTTTGTCATTGCCTACGGTCTTCTTGGTGGCGGTTTCAGCATCTGCATCGGTCTAGGGTGCTGCTCCTGCACGGCGCATCCCGGTAGAAACCTCTGGTCACCCCGAGGAAAGATCAGGATGCAGGTTGGTTTCGCGAAGAACCCTCGCGGGGCCTGGTTGCTCGTGCAGTTGTGCGGGGCTTTGAAGTGCCTGCAGTTCACGTTGAAGTGCATTTCTGCCTCCCTCTCTCACTTGCCTCTGCGATCAGACGCTTGAATTGAGCCGAAGGAAGCGTCTCTTGACACACTTCCATGAAGTGGTGGTGCAATGACGAAGGGGCTTTCATCTTCGGGCGAATTGCCGAAATCTGCTGCTGCAAGTCGCACAACTTGTGCCCTATCTCCTTTCGGAGAGGGCCTTTTGGCACGGATTCCAACTCCTTCTGCAATGCTTTCCATTGCGCAACGAGATTTTCACGTTTCTGATAGAGTGTCGGTTCGACAGGGACATCGCCCACAAGGTCACGCAACCACAGTTGCGTTGCCCTGCGCTGTGCCGTATCGCTAGATCCTTTGTACATTTGTCACGTTATCCTTTCATTGAAAAGTATCCACGCCTTCCTTCTCCAGATAAGCGAGGCTCAAGCGATAGATGACAGCCTTCGGTGAATCCCACATCGGACTATCCGGAACGGCCCGCTGCACCGTCCCTCCATAATTCCCCAACGACACTTGGAACGTGTTGTGGGTGTCGAACAAGACTTCCATCCCCAACGACCGCTGGTACTGGACGTAGCGGTCGAAGACGTTGCGCAGCTTGATGTCGATATACTTCCCGTCTTGTGACAAGATGTAATCGGTGCCGGCAACGATCTGATACTTCGGGTCGGCGTGACGGGACAGTGCCGCCATAGTATCGAGGACGCGGCTCGCCTCCGACATGTTCTTCGGGATCGAGTCCATCACATTGTCCGTGATGGATTCCCTCAACTCTTGCAGGCGTTCATCGAACGTGTCTCCGAACACTTGTTGCAACGTGTCGCGGAAGAAGTCCAGGCCGGTGAGGGTTATCGCCAGGTTGAATGATGGGCGGGTGGCGTCATCAGCCATGGCCAGTCCAACCTTGCCGGTAATCTCCCGGAAGTTTTGGGTGACTTGAAGGTGAAGCTGGTCCAGGTCCGTGGCCATGGCCGAGATCGCCAACGCTTTTCCGATGTGGCCCATCTTGGTTGCGTTCTCAAGACAACGCTCGAATGGTTCAGCCTTGCCGCTGCGGTCAGTCTTGGACAGGGCCACGACCACGCACCGTTCCAAGATCGCACTTTGGTCTTCCATCGCTTCGCCGACAAACAGGCAGGGTGCGGCGTTGTTGTAGTCCGTGACGGTCAGGTCGCGCTGGCTTCTGTCCCGGCTCAACCCGCCCCGGCTGTATTGGTCAGCCGTATAGTTGCTGCGCAGCAGACCCTGCAGAAAATCCTTGGCGTGCTTTGACAACTGCCTCGCCTTCAATTCCTCGAAGACCAGCGGCAAGCTTGCCGACGTGGCCACGGCCGTGATCAGCGGGAACATCGTTTGGCCGGCGACAGAGAACTGGCGGGGTTCGACAAGGTAGTAGTGCATGTGGTTGAGCAGGATCACGGTCATACTCTTCCCACTCCCCGCTTGGCCAAAAACTTGCAGCGACGGGAACCGCTTGAACTTGCGGCGAATCAGTTGGGTGAGGAACGCGGCACTGAACCAGCCAATCATCTTCGCAAGGTTGGGGGATGTGTTGATCGACAACAGGTCACGGACAAAGTCCTCGTCCTCGACGGACAACGCGGGTGCTGCCATGAGATCAGACTTGTACGTCCCCTTCTCTGTGTAGACGCCGTGATACCGATACGATACCTCGGGATTGTTGCAGACCACCCCGAGGGGTGATGCCCAGATGATGTCATAGTCGTCTTTGCCCGTTGCACCGGGACGGGTGACAACGTCAATACCCTCCCGCTCCACCGCGTAGATTGTCTGTTTGGATGTCTTGCGGAAGATGTCCGCAAGGCTGCTTGTCTGCACGTCACTGCCTTTCATTGAAGCTCCCATCGTAAGTGTCCAGTTGTTCATACTTCCCTTGGAAGTGAAGGCGTTCATCGGCAGAAACTTTTTGCCATGACTCTTTCCGTCCAGGGTGATTGTCAGTTCATACCCTATGTGCTCGCCATTCGTCCCGCACATGCCAATTGGCTTTTCCATGCCCAGGTCGCAGATCCGTTTGTACCCATCATCGGTTCGGACGAACACGCCATTCTTGTTGACTTGTATCGGGGCAGTGGGGTCTTCCTCGTCTTCCTTCTCTTGCCCGGATTCGCTTTCGGACTTTTGCTCTGGCACGTACTCGCCAAGGGCAATGTCGCATGACGGCCGAAGCTCTGGAGAAATTAGGGATAGGATTCCTCCAACGCTAAACTCGTAGGTTGGGTTCTCCGCCAGGTACTCCAGCATGTCTCGAAGATCACGCCTGCGTTTTTCCGGTGTGTTGTAACGAGAGCTATCACCCTTATGGGACTGGATAAGTTGCTCCGCATCCTTGATCACATCCTCTGTCTTCTTCCCAAGCGCCGCCGCTGCTGCAGAAAGTTGTAGAGCACAATAGTTCCAGCCTACGTCATCTTTCAGGCCAACACCGTTTAACACCATTTGAAGTGTTTCTGGCCACTCCCCCTTGAACCTGGCTAGAGCATCGGACGTGGGTTTCTTACCTTTACGTTTCGCCGCCCCTTTATTGACTTTGTCCTTGGCTACGGTGTATATGAGGGATAGGTCTGGGTTAAATTTCGCCTGATCAACCGGCAGTTCATTCCGTGGAGATGAGCACAGACTCTCATACATCTCCAACGTCATGCTCATTGCTTCATCTGCGGTTATCTGAACCTTATACTTACCGTTAGACCGAAGCACATTGTTGCACCGTAGCTGGCGTCCCTTTTTGGACGAATAGATGCGTCCATCCATTGAGTCCACCCATAGAGCGTGGGCCATCTCCCTGTATATGTGGACTAGATTGGGGACACCACATGGTGCAATTTTCACCATGTACATCTGCATGGGCAGGAAGGCGTGAAAACCTCTGCCGCCTGTGGCGTATAGTCGACACTGATTGAGATCCACACCCTTGCTTTGCAACAGCACAAGAAACTTCTTGAACTGCTCAATGCAAACTTCCAAATCGTCGTCAAAGTCAAAGAACATATCCCCGTGTTGTTTCAGGGACAGTGTTTCATCTGCCGTTAGTTGAGTTGAGAAATCGTTGTCCACATCCAAAGCGGATATGAGTTTGGCCCCTTTAGATTTAACAAGGTTGTTTCGTTCCGAAGCCAAAGCAAGGTGCCACTTTCCTTTGTCTTCCGTCTGGTAAAAGCAATACATTGTCATGCGTTTGACCCTCGCATGAGGGCGATGGAGGTTGTCATTGTTGTTCTCTCCGTGATTTTTCTGCGCGAACCGACAAGGCTACGCTACCCCCGCCCGCTTGGCAAGGTTTCCGCTACACCACACACACTCCGCTCGCTTTTGACTTCTCTTGATACTGCCAAAGACGGCTTCCCGTAGCATGGCTTTGCTTCCCTGGAGCGGGTTCACCACGTTCTCCTTCTCAGTCAGCGATGAGACAATGTGCTCCTGTATGGTCCCCAGGGCTACCAACATCCTGACTGTTACAGGTTTCTTTTGACCCTCTCTGTGCACCCTGGACAAACTTTGAGTCCATTGGGATACGCTGATTGGGGGCTCAACATACAGTACATCTGCGCAAACATGCTGCGCGTCGTCCCAACCAACACCCCCGGCCGAGGGGGCCATTGTGATCAACCTGCATGTATCATCAGTGATGAACTTGTCTTTTGCTTTTTCCTTCTCCTTTGCACTGATGTCCCCCCATACCCCCGGACAACCAAACCGGCGAACGATCTGCGCGTTGGTCATCTTGTAGTTGGCGAATATGATCAGCTTTGCGCTACCGATCTCGTCCAGGACCAGTTCAATCATCTTGTAGCATTCAGCCACCAGCTTCTCGTCTTGGGCAAAGTAGGACCAGTTGCAAACGATTTGCCCAAGAGCATGATACAGCGCAGTGACTTGGGTAGCGTCGATCTTGTCACCGTCTGGCAACTTCAGCAGTTGTTCGTCGGCGAGTTGGCGATACAGATCGAGGTGTCGCGGGGCAAGGTCGTAAGAAATCGGGACGATGGTACACGGGGGTAGGTCCAGCAGCACTTCTTCTTTGGTGCGACGGTGGGCATTGACGAGCAAATTCTCCTTGAGCAGTTCGAGGTTGCCGTAGGCAATCGGATTGCCGAAAAAGTCTCGTTCCACCACGTGGATGTTTTCAAAGTGATGGAGATTGCGGTACACGCTCGGGGCAATCAGCTTGATGTAGGCATAGGCGTCCATTGGGTTGTTGAGCGGTGTCCCGGTCAGCAGGTTGTGGGATTGGGTCAGCACGAAATCACGATAGGTCTTGTAGTTGGCTGTGCCCACGTCTTTGATGCACTGAGCCTCATCGAGAATGACATGCAATACTTTGCCGTCCAACTTTGAAGTCAGGTGTTCGATGTCCCGCTTAAAGATCTGGATTCCCATCAGGACGAAGTCGGCGTTGAGATCCAGTGCCGCTCGCTGAGTCGGGCTTCCACGATAAGCCACGACCTTGGGCGGCTTTCCATCCTTGCCTTTGATACGTGACAACCACCGCCCCCACTGCGTGATCAGTTGTGGGGGCATGATTATCAAGACCGTGTCCGCACCCTGCAGCAATTTGTAAAGAGCGATGCAGGTTGCGGTGATGGTCTTGCCCAAGCCAGGTTCGAAGTACAGGCCCCCGCTTTTGGCGGGGGCCAGATCGTTGATTGCTTCGGTCTGGAACCAGTAGGGGGTGAACGGCAGCCCCCATTCCGCTTGCACCATTTCAAGGGGTGTCATTTGTTTTGACCTTCTTCATCACGCTCTCCTTCTAAAATTGACTTCAATGACATTCTCAAAACATCGAACCCCAAGGATCCGACGTTGTGCTTCCCGCGCCCTCTCCATCATCAAATGCTTATAGTTCTCCGGCCAAAACGTTGTGATGAGAAATCGACCTTCATCAATCTCGTTCCAGTATTTCATGAAGTCGAGAGGCAGCCCCACCAGCTTCTCAATGCTCCGCTTGTTGAGATGCTCCCTGATGGAGAAAGCGATAGGGTTGGCACGCGCCACCTCAACCCCTTCACTGTCAATGCGCGGTTCCAACAACCAGAACAGGTTGGAGAACGATGGTGTGAAGCAGAGGAAGCGTTGCTCCTCTGCCAGTTTGGTGGAGAATGGGTAGAGTCCTCTGGGGTTGTAGAGCAGGGGTTTGGTTTGTTCAGTCACTGGACGCTACCGGCTTTTTCAAAGTGACTGGTCTGTCCCCATAAACAAAAGGGAACATGGCGTAAGCCAACCGATCCCTCAACGACTGGTGATCGTGATACTTCACTGCAATATCACGTGCGGCATTCACCATCTCTCTGAACAAGTGTTCTTTCATTCCTTCTCCTCTACTGTAAGTTCAACGCGCCGATAGCCGTTCGATGGGTTAGAACGCGGTATCTGGGCCAACCTTAATCCCATTCGAGTCTATCGTCATAGTCAAAGCCCAACCTGGCCCATTGATAAACTTCAGCCACGTTTCAAAGCTGCTCCCCTTGTCGGCTCCCCACCGCCTTCCAGCCATGTAGGTCGCCAACTCTTCTGGCGTAGCAAATACAGGTGAGATCGGGCTACCTTCACTCACTGTTTCCCAAATTTGATACCCGTCTCCGGCAGGTGGCTCGGTCGGCATCCAACCATCATACACCTGCTTGTCTTCCGGCGAATCCCATATCGTTCCTTCTCCAGCGCATTCTTGGCACACTCCCCACTCATCCGGTAGCCCTGCTGCCGCAACTATCTTCTTTTTCGCAGACCATCTATCGCAGGCGTCGTGTCCCATGAAAGAGGGTGCGCGACCCGCAAGTGCTGTGGTCAGTTCCACCATGTCCTGCCCGCATACCTCACCTTTGGTGCGGTAAAGTGGGGTCTCGTAAAAATACGGGTGACACTTTCCGCGCAAAGAGTCACTTCCAGACAGCATTAGCAGCGACACAAGGTCACCTAGTCGGTTGCTTGCCATTGTCTCCCCATTGCCTCGGCAGGCGGGGCAGGTGTGACTCTTCGACTCATGTGGGTTCAGGAATCCGCCCCACTGCTCGTTCATCGGCCACTGGAAATCAAGCGGTACTCGTTTCAACTCTCGTCCCATCGCCTTCTCCTCACACGTAATAACTGTCAAAATCTTCAGGCGGCTCTTTGCAACCCGTAACGACAAAGTCACCGTACTCAACATGATTTGGCCTGTGGTCTTTGTGCGCGTACCCCGGATGACAGTCGTTGATATACTCCCCACCTTCTTCCAGCATCCCACATGGGGCAAGATCGTCAATCTCACAGCCACACGCATAGTCGTAGAGTCCGGTGAAGCCGTTTTTCTTCAACTTCTCCCGGACTTGTTCAAGAGTGATTGTTTTGCTTTGCATTCTTACGCTCCTTCATCAGTAGTTTGACTACGGTATCTGCCCGGTAGAAACAGCCGGAACCAATTGGATCTCCTATATTCGAGGGTACGATCAGGTCCGGGTCAGGCAGATTCATCATTTCATAAAGCATGTCTGAGTTTTTCATACCAATCCTTTCTCTTGCAAACGGATAGCCGCAGCCAGCTTGTTCTTGATCTGGCGCTCCAATTCCGACCCGACTTTCTTTCTCAAAACGTCACTGTTCGCGATCTCGGCGTCAACCATTTGCTGAAGGCCGCGATCCCACCCATCCCTCACGGCATCGGCAACAGACTTTTCGGTTGTCCAGGCTTTCGCCCGTTCCTCAACGCGGCACAGGACAACTCTTCGCAGTACATCAGCCAATTCGTCTTCGGGAATCTCAATCTCAACGTTCAGTTTCACACCGCTCCCTTCGCATAAACGTTCTCACCAACCGCCATGACTCGCCGTGCGAACTTGCACAGCTTGTCGGACGGGTCATTGTAACCATCGAAATCAGCTTCCATCAAGCTGCTTGCACCTTCGTCGTTGAACACGCCGGTCAAGTTCAGCCCGTTCAGGGTGTACTGGTCAGCATACACCCCCTCTTGCGTAATCACCGTGCCCCACAGGGCACGGATTGTCCCGATCATAGCCCTTCCCACGAACTGCACGCCTTGTAGGCAAGCCGCTTCGCACTTGGCCACAACTTCATCCTGGAACTTGCCCGTCGTAGGGGTGATGTTCCATCCGTTTTCGTTCTTCGAGATCAGGAATTTCATTCTTGTCCAATCTTGTTATTGGTTGAGCTAGGTGCCCTAGAGGAGTTCGGAAGGCAAGTATCCGTATGAAGTCAAACTTGCAGCTATTTCTGCCTGTGTTTGTGGTTCGCTAATCATGTGATCGTCTATTGAAATAAGGGCCAGGGTTTTATCCCCTACAGGAGTGCTCAAATAACCCACGATCCAGCTTTCCGAACAGCCTTTAATCCCAAAGCGCAGCCCCGAGTAAATATCATCAGCTTGCCAAATAACTTTCATTTCAGTTCTCCATCGTCACGAATCTCAGACAACATACGATATTTGAAGACTTGATACAAGTCCTCGATAGTAACAGGGCCACCCCACTCATTGCAGGTGATGATGTTTTCACCGTACCCAGAAAAGAAAATGGCAGGGCACTCATATTCCCAATCTTCCATCTCAAGCCTCCACGAAAGGGTCGTTGTCCAGTTTCACACA
>ERZ761603.2144-NODE-2144-length-13920-cov-6.026253_pt1 | contig 13920 bp, 11 predicted proteins | sample MGYA00511879_ERZ761603 | MGnify/ENA primary metagenome ERZ761603 (study PRJEB28899, sample SAMN02850040) | bioreactor sludge metagenome | biome: EBPR Sludge; feature: EBPR Bioreactor; material: flocular biomat | place: Australia: Thorneside Wastwater Treatment... | reverse complement strand
GAGATTACAAGGTGACTGGAGTTCAGACGTGTGCTCTTCCGATCTCCCGCCGTCGAGTTCGACGACGACTTGCCGCCCGCCGTGCGCAAGTTAATTGTGGAAAACGATCTCAATCCGGCGGAAATCAACGGCACCGGTCGCGGCGGCCGCATCACCAAGGCCGACGTGATCCGCCATCTCGAGCATTCGCCGCACCTCGCCACCAAATACGGCGATGCCAGCGTGGAGAGCCCATCCCTCGACGTCGTGGCGCCGCCCCAGCCGGCCGAAACGCGCGAGGAAACATCGGTGCGCCGGGTCAAGATGTCCCGCCTGCGCGCCCGCATCGCCCAGCGTCTCGTCGAGGCCCAGCACACGGCGGCCCTGCTCACCACGTTCAACGAAGTGAACATGAAGCCGGTGATGGAACTGCGCAACCGGCACAAGGACGCCTTCGAGAAGGAGCACGGCGTCAAACTCGGCTTCATGTCGTTCTTCGTGAAGGCGGCGGTCGAGGCGCTCAAGAAGTTTCCCGTCGTCAACGCCTCGGTCGAGGGCGACGAGATCGTATATTACGGGCATTATCATGTCGGGGTGGCGGTCAGCAGCGACCGCGGCCTGGTCGTGCCGGTGATCCGCAATGTCGAGCAATTGAGCCTCGCCGAAATCGAGCGGGCCATCGCCGATTTCGCCGCGCGCGCGCAGGCCGGCAAACTGGATCTGGAGGAATTGACCGGCGGCACGTTCACCATCTCGAACGGCGGCGTGTTCGGTTCGCTGATGTCCACGCCGATCATCAATCCGCCGCAAAGCGGCATCCTCGGCATGCACCGCATCCAGGACCGACCGGTGGCCGAGGACGGCCAGGTCGTGATCCGGCCCATGATGTACCTCGCCTTGTCGTATGACCACCGGATCATCGACGGGCGCGAAGCCGTGCAGTTCCTCGTCAACGTGAAGCAGAACATCGAGGATCCGGCCCGCCTGCTCCTGCAACTGTAATCCGCCTGGAAACGAACATGAAAAAATTTGATGTCTTGGTAATCGGAGCCGGCCCGGCCGGCTATGTCGCCGCCATCCGCAGCGCCCAGCTTGGCCAGATGACGGCCTGCGTGGATGCCTGGGTCGGAAAGGACGGCAAACCGGCGCTCGGCGGCACCTGCCTGAATGTCGGCTGCATCCCCTCCAAAGCCTGGTTGGAATCGTCCGAGTATTATTACGAGGCGTTGCACAAACTCGGCTCGCACGGAATCAAGGCTTCCGAGATCAGCCTCGACGTGCCCGCCATGGCCGCCCGCAAGGACAAGGTGGTGTCCCAGCTCACGAAGGGCGTGGAGTCGCTGTTCAAGAAGAACAAGGTAACGTGGATTCCCGGCCGCGCCCGGCTGCAACCCGGCCAGCGCATCGAAGTCACCCCGACCGGCGGAGGCGACACGGAGACCATCGAGGCCGCCCATATCATCATTGCCACCGGCTCGGTGCCGCGCCACATCCCGAATGTCCTCATCGACGACCGCCACATTTTCGACTCCTCCGGCGCGCTCGACTTCCAAAGCGTGCCGCGCAAGCTCGTCATCATCGGCGCCGGGGTCATCGGACTCGAACTCGGCTCGGTGTGGAAACGCCTTGGCTCCGATGTCATCCTGCTCGAAGCGATGGATTCGTTCCTCGCCATGGCCGACGACCAGATCGCCACCGAGTCGCAGAAGGAATTCAAGCGCCAGGGCCTCGACATTCGCCTCGGTACGCGGGTGTTGTCGGCCACCCCCGGCGAAAACGGCGTGGTCGTGCAGTACCAGGACGAGGCCGGCGATCATGCCCTGACCTGCGACCGGGTCATCGTCGCCGTCGGGCGCAAACCCGAACTGGCCGGGCTCGGCGCCGCCGAAGTCGGGCTCGAGCTGGATGAACGCGGTTATATCCACGTCGATGAGCATTGCGGCACCAACCTGCCGAACGTCTATGCCATCGGCGACGTCGTGCGCGGCCCCATGCTGGCCCACAAAGGCAGCGAGGAGGGCGTCATGGTGGCGGAGCGCATCGCCGGCCAGGAAACCCGCCTGAACCACGACACGATTCCCTGGGTGATCTACACCGCGCCGGAAATCGCCTGGGTTGGCAAAACCGAGAAACAACTCAAGGCTGCCGCTCGCAAATTTAAGACCGGGGTCTTCCCCCTGGCCGCCAGCGGCCGGGCCAAGGCCATGGGCATCACCTCCGGCCTGGTCAAGATCATCGCCGACGAGAAAACCGACCGGATCCTCGGGGTGCACATGATTGCGCCGACGGCGTCAGAGCTTATCGCCGAAGCGGTTGTGGCGATGGAATTCGCGGCCAGCGCCGAGGATTTGTCCCGCATCGTCCACGCCCACCCGTCCATTTCCGAAGCGCTCCACGAAGCCGCCCTTTCGGTCCATGGCCGGTCCCTGCATATTTAGCCGGCCGTTCGCCCCTATCCTCCGACCTTGGTACATTTTATGCTCCAAGATGAGGATCATGTGAGCTGGATGTTGGGGCGGCACGGAGCCGATACCGGTCCAGTCGCGGACAGGGCGAGTGAATACGCTGACCAAATGGCTGGAAGAGCATAAAACCGACCACGAGTTGATGACGTCGCTGGGCGAGGTCTCGGCGGTCGAGGCGCTGTTGAAGAACGTCTACGACGGCGTGGTGATCTGCGACCAGCACGGCGTGATCCTGGACGCCAACAACCGGCTGCTCGACTTCGTCCAATACACCCTGCCCGAGCTGGTCAACCGGAATGTCCTCGACCTGCTTTCCGGGGCCGAGTCGAACCTGATCGGCACCATCGACCGCGCGCTGGCCGGCAACCGTTATGTGCTGGTGCAAGCTTATGGCCGGCGCAAGGACGGCCAGATCTTCCCGGTGGAAATCTCGGTGAACCATCTCAAGCTCAACCAGACCCTGTTGTGCTTTTTCATCCGCGACATCACCGTGCGCAAACGGTCGGAGGATCTGCTGCGCACCGGTTACAATGCCATCAGCAACTGCTTGAGCGGCATCGCGGTGGCCGACCCGATGGGCATCATCGTTTATGTGAATCCGGCCACCCTGAAAATCTGGGGCTGCCTGGACGAGCGGGAGCTCAAAGGCCAGAGCATCCTGAACCTGTGGGCCGACCCGGCGCGGGCGCGGCACATGGTCGACGCCATCATGGACCAGAGCATGGAATGGCGCGGCGATCTGGTGGCCCGCCGCATGGATGGCCGCCAGGTGGCGCTGCATATTTCCGCCGCGTGCAACATGGACAACGAAGACGAGGCCACCGGCATGGTATTTTCGTTCGTGGATATCAGCGACCGGCTACGGGCCGACGCCGCCGTACGCGAGGCGGAAACCCGCGAGGCCATGCTGGCCAGCCTCGCCGCCGCCTGCCACCACCTCGGCCAACCGGCAACGGTCATCCTCACCAGCCTCGGCCTGCTCAAGGAACAGTGCAAGAGCGACAACGAGGAAACCACCATGCTTTTCCAGGTCGCCCATGAAGCGGCGCTGAAACTGGCCGATCTATTGAGAAAGCTATCCGCCACCAGCGAATACCGGACGACCGACTACCTCATCAGCACCGACCGCAATTCGCCGTTCAACAAGATGCTGGATATCGAGTAGCGTGCCCGGGAGCGGCGGGGGCGGGGTGCTGGGTGCTGGGTTCTGGGTACTGGGTTCTGGGTGCTGGGTACTTGTCTTGAGTTCCGATGACCTTAAGACGACAACCTCTTAACCATCTGCGTTATCTGCAAAATCCGCGGTTCTTCAATTTCGGTTTATGGATTCCCGCAGTATCGCATGAGCCGGCGCGGCGAAGGCGCCGCGGCTCCATTCCGTCTTCCGTCACCCGCGGATGATCGTCAGCACTTCGTCGCGTTTCTCGATCATCTGGTCGCGTGACTTCGCTTCCAGGTTGAGGCGGATGAGCGGTTCGGTGTTGGAGGCGCGTACATTGAACCACCAGTCGTTGAATTCCACCGAAAGGCCGTCCAGTTCAATGACCTTGCCCCGGCCGTACCGTTCGCGCAGGTGCTTGAACACCGATTTGGTGTCCTCCACCTCGGAATTGATCTCGCCGCTGGCGAAGTATTTCTGGATCGGCTTGATCAGCTCGGACAGCGGTTCGTCGGAATCGCTGACCAGGTTGGCCACATAGAGCGCGGCCAGCGAGGAGCTTTCGGCGAAATAGTTTTCCTTGAAGTAATAATGGCCGGACAACTCGCCGGCAAAGACCGCCTGGTTTTCGCGCATCTGCTGTTTGATGAACGCGTGGCCGACGCGCGACATCATCGGCTTGCCGCCGTTGGCGAGGATCAGCTCCTTCACCGCCCAACTGCTGCGCAGGTCGTAGAAGATCGTCGCGCCCTTGTCGCGTTTGAGCACCATCTCGGCGATCAACGCGGTGATCATGTCCATCGGGATGATCGTGCCCTTCTCATCCATGAACCCGGCGCGGTCGGCGTCGCCGTCATAGGCGATGCCGAAATCGTACTGGCCGCTTTGCACCTTGTGCTGGAGGGCATGCCAGGTTTCTTCGAGCAGCGGGTTGGCTTCGTGGTTCGGGAAGGTGCCGTCGAGCGTGTCGAACAGGGGATCGACCTCGACCAGACCGTCCAGCACGCGGTTTTCCACGATGCCCATCGCGTTGGCGAAATCGATCGCCAGCCGCAGCGGGCGCTTGAGATCGGCGAACTGCCGGATGTGGTCTATGTAATCCTGTCCGATGTCAACCTCGGTCACCTTGCCGCCGCCGCTGGCCGGGGCGAAAGAACCTGCCAATACGATCTTCTCGATCTCCTTGATGCCGGTGGCGCCGCTGATCGGGATGGCCTGTTCGCGGCACAACTTGAATCCATTCCATTCGCCGGGATTGTGCGAGGCGGTCAGCATGATGCTCGCGTCGGCACCGAGCTTGCCGTTGGCGTAATAGGACATCGGCGTCGAGCACAGTCCGATGTTGATCACCTCCACCCCCTGCTGCATCAACCCGTCGGCCAGCGCCTTGAACAGCGGCACCGAATGCGGCCGCATGTCATGGCCGATCACCACCTTGCGGCATTTCAGGAACGTGGCGAACGCCCGCCCGATCTTGCCGGCCAGCGCCTCGTCGAGATCCTTCCCGTAAATGCCGCGAATATCGTATGCCTTGAAAATGCTGCCCATGGTGCGTCTCCTGTTGCAATTGAAAGCCCGCAGTTTAGGCGCATAGGCGAGACCGGGCAAGGTTGATGTTGGGCGATCTGGTGCAAAAAGAAAACCGCGCCGGTAAAGGCGCGGTTTTCGTTGAACGGAAGAGCCCGGACGCTTATTCGGCCGAGATCCGGTAGAGGCGGATCGTGGTGGTCGGATCGGGATCGATCAGGTTCACCGTGCCGTCGTTGCCGGGTTCGGAATCGATGGTGATCCAGGTCTGCGGCGCCGCCAGCAGGTTCGTCGTGTACTGCAACTCATAGGTGAACCCGCTTTCCGTCGGTACCGCCACCGTCGGGACCGCGCCCGGCAGGGAGAGGCCGCTGATGTCGTAGTCGGAAGGCGTGGCGCCACCGCCGCATGGCTCGATGGTCTGGTTCACGTTCAGCGAACCGCGGGACTCGGTGGTAACCGCCCACGTAAACTCCGCCTCGGTGTCGCCGGTGCCGCTCAACTGCACGGTGTCGTTCGTGCTGTTCGCCGTGACGCCGATATCCGTCGGGGTCATGCCGATGGCCGGGCCGTCGGTCGCGATAAACGATCCGCCATAGCTGATGAACTGGATCACCGTGGTCCCGTTGGAAACCAGCGCCAGGGCGTCCGGTCCATTCTGAAGCACGGCCGCGAATTCGACCGCGCCGAGACCGCAGCCTTCGTCGTCGATCACGCCAGAAAGGACATTCGAGCCGTACACCGCTCCATTTCCGCCGTTGTACCAGTAAACTTGGTACACGCTGAGATCGGTGCCGGCCGGACCGGCAATTTCGACGAACTCGTTCGAATCGGCTCCCGGCGGGTTGTACAGGAACTCGTTGATCCACACCACGCCCCCGGTCGGCGGTGGCGGTATGTCGTCATCGACGATGGTCAGGGTGAAGGTTGAAGGCGCGGTGATGATTCCGCCCACGACATTGGCGAGGGTCAGGGTCACGGTCTGCGGACCTTCCACTAGCGCATCGTCATTGATCGTGATGGTGAACGTCGCCGTGGTGGTCGCGCCGTTCATCGTGAAGTTGGTCGTATCGATCGTATAATCCTCGGCCAGGCCCTCGGTCGCGGTGCCGCCCAGAATCACTTGGCCGCTGACATCCCCTTCGGCCAGACTCTTCACCACGGTCACTTCGATCGTGCCGATGTCTTCCGACGCCGAATTGGTCGCGACTGCGAAGCTGACATTGGTCGGGATGATCGGTGTGCCGCCCGGCGCCACGCCGAAGCCGGTCAGAACGGAACCCAACGCAACAAACTCGAAGCGCTCGGAAGGATCGAGCCAGCCATCGGCGTCGCCGGTGTTGATGCCGGTCTTGAGCTGGATGTTCTGATCTTTGGTGGAAACACCGGCATTGGTCCAAGCCACGCCCGGATTGTTGCCAACCGTGCCGACGACATCGACGACAAATCCGCCGAACTCCAGGACGATGGCGTCGTTGCCATTAAACGTGAAGCCTTGGACCACATCCGGCGTCATGTCCGAAGTGCCGATCACCAGCACATCGCCGTTTAGCAGCGTGCCGTTGGTCACAACGACGGCCGAATTGGGCGAACCGCCGTTCGAGCCCACTTTGACTTCCAGCTTGTTGATCGTGCTGTCAAAGGTAATGTCCGCGCCGGTGTTGTTCCACACTTCAATGCCTTTCGGCGTCGTGCTGACATCCGTCTCGGTGTACTGGGAGATCAGAATGCCGGTGGGGGCTGTCGTGTCGTTATCCGTGATGGTCAAGGTGAACTGATTCGGCGCCACCACGGTGCCGCCGGTGACGTTCACGATACCTAACGTGATGGTTTCGGATAGCTCCTCCACCGCGTCATCGTTCACTGTAATGGTGAAGGTGGCCGACGTGGTCGCCCCGTTCAGCACAAAGTTGGTGGTATCGATGGTATAATCGTTGCCCGCGCCCTCGGTGGCGGTACCACCCAACAGGATTTCGCCGCTGACATCGCCTTCGGCCAGCGTCTTGACCACGGTGATCTGATATGTGCCGACATCTTCGGCAACGGAAGCCGAGGATGATGAGAATTTTACGTTCGTGGCGACCGCGGGGGGGGCGCCAAGCACTTCCTCGAAGGTGGTGGCAATGGTCAAGTCGTCCATCGACCAGTTGATATTGTTGGTTTGCATCGATCCCGCTTGGCGGATGAAAAATCCGTCGATCCCGGCATTCGACGCTGTCACCTGAATCGCCGGCGCGGCAAAGTCGCCTGGTCCGGCATCAATCCAAAGTCGATGATCGTTTACTCCATCGAAATAGATGGTCACTGTATAGTCCGTATTCAGGGCAAGGTCGGTTATGTTCGTGGCCAAGGCCGCAGTACCCTGCGCCCCCCAACCCGTCAATCGGAAGGCCGATCCACCGACGGCAACGATGCCGAACCTGCTTTCCATCGTGCTGCTGTCTACGAAACCAAAGGTGTATTCACTGCCGGTTGCGGGAATACTGGTAATGTTGAGCGCAAAGGACGCATAGGTGGGTCCTGTTCCTTGATCGGTAAAAGGCAGGCGTATGTCTTCTCGCCCGGTTCCAACGATGGCCTTGTTTCCATCGCTCAAAACAGAGGTGTCCCCGCCGCTGTAGGCAAACCATCCATTGCTGGTCAACGGACCCGTGTAGCTGAAACTATCCGACGTCAAGGGCGCGGCGTGCGACGCTACGCCCGCCATCGCGCACCCAATCAAAAGGAACCCCACTGCCAACGTGCTTCTGTTCTTCATCATCGAACTCCTACAGTTGTTCGTTACGTAGTATTTCACCCACAGGTTTCGACGGTAGAACTCGACTCCCCCACCCGTCAAGCTGCAACCACCTGAAAATCAGGCGTTTCCAGTCGAAACGTTTTACATAAAGAAGACCATACCGTCCGTGTATTGCGTTCGGGTTAGCGGCGCATCAATTTTACGATAAACCGCATACGGCTGTCGGATGCCGGCCGTTCCGCGATTTTAAGTGGAGCGCATCCGCCCAGGCCGGTATGATGCGGCCCGCCATGGAACACGCTGAACCCAACCCGACCCCGCCCCGCCGCGCCGCCATCGGCATGAGCGGCGGCATCGACAGCTCGGTAGCCGCCGCCCTGCTGGTGGACCAAGGCTGGGAGGTGATCGGTTTTACCCTGCACATGTTCAAGGAAGGCTCGCGCTGCTGCTCCATCGAAGACGTGAACCGCGCCCGCCGCATCTGCGACCACCTCGGCATCGCCCACTATGTGCTGAATGTGATGGACCGTTTCATGCACGAGGTCGTCGGCCCCTTCACCGACGCCTATGCCGCCGGCCGCACCCCAAATCCCTGCATCTATTGCAACCGCCTGTTCAAGTTTGGCACCGTGCTGGAGCGCGCCCTTCAACTTGGCTGCAGCCACATGGCCACCGGCCACTATGTGCGCATTGACCGCGATGCCGACGGCCTGTTCTTCCTTCGCCAGGGCCGCGACGCGAACAAGGACCAGTCGTATTTCCTGCACCGCCTGACCCAGCACCAACTGGCCCACGCGTTGTTCCCGCTCGGCGAACTGACCAAACCCGAGGTGCGCGCCATTGCCCGCGAACGCAGATTGCCGACCGAAGGCGCCCGCGAAACCGCCGACCTGTGCTTCATCACCGGCAAAGGCCCGGCCCCGCTCATCGAACAGTTCCATCCCGAAGTTGCGCGCGAGGGCAACATCGTGAACGAAGAAGGTCGGGTGCTCGGCCGCCACCGCGGCATCCACCACTTCACCCTCGGCCAGCGCGAGGGCCTCGGGATCGCCACCGGCGAAAAGATGTACGTGAAGGCGCTGCGTCCGGCCGAAAACGTCGTCGTGGTCGCCCGCCGGACCGACATCATGAGCGACGGCTTTTTCGCCCACGACACCTACTGGGTCAAGGGCCATCCGCCCGCCGACGGCGCTCGCCTGCTGGTCCGCACCCGCTACCGCCAGAAACCGGTGGAAGCGACCGTCCACGCCGCCGGCGAACACCGCGTGGCCGTGCGCCTGTCCGAACCGGTCTTCGCCATCACCCCCGGCCAAGCCTCGGTGTTTTACGACGGCGACGCCGTGCTGGGCGGGGCGTGGATCGAATAGCCCGGTAATGCTACGCGACGGTAGTTCGTAGGATGGCACGCCGGCGCATCTGGTGGAGTGCGCGATCCTTCGCGCGCGGGCTGTCTGGCTGGCCAGCCCGTACTGCGCATCGCCTGTAGCTGCGCCTGTTGGCGCGGCGATGAAGAACGGCGCGCGACGCGAATGCAAACGACCGAAGGCCTGCTCGACACGGCCCCCACCAACATGGAAACAATACCGGTCAAGATCAACGTTCCGGATTCTGCCTCCCCTTGTTTTGTCCGCATTTTTTTGCCGCCAGCGCGATTAGGATTAAGATTACGATTAGGAATTCATAAATACCCTTCAGAACCGCTTTGCGCCGGGCGCCGCGCCTCCACCCGGATTTCCCCGTTCATTTTCCCCAAAAAGTGAGGTATAGTAACCCGATGAACCAAGATGATTCCATGCTGGGCACGGTCGAGTGGCCGGCCAGTCCGGCCGAAAAAGTCGAGCAGTTGAAGGAGCGCCTGACCGCCATGGGCTCGGTGATCGTGGCGTTCAGCGCGGGAGTGGATAGCACCTTCCTGGCCGCCCTGGCTGCCCGCCTGCTCGGCGACAAGGCCCTGGCCGTGACCGCGACTTCGCCCTCGTTCCCGAGCCGCGAACTGGACGAGGCCCGCGAATTGGCGGCGTCGCTCGGCCTCCGCCACCGCGTGATCGACTCGAACGAACTGGCCAACCCCGACTACGCGAACAATCCGAAAAGCCGCTGCTACCATTGCAAAACCGAACTGTACGGCTTGTTGCGCGCGATCGCCGACGCCGAGGGCTTCGCCCACATCATTGACGGCACCAACGCCGACGACGTGCAGGACTACCGGCCCGGTCGCAAGGCGGCGATGGAGCAACGCGTGGAAAGCCCGCTGCAGGAATTGGGTTTCACCAAGGCCGACATCCGCGAGGCCTCGCGCCTGATGGGCCTGAAAACCCACGATAAGCCGGCGTTTTCCTGCCTTGCATCGCGTTTCCCCTACGGCATCGAAATCACCCGCGAAGCCCTCGCCCGCGTAGAACGCGCGGAAAACGGCTTGCGCGAACTGGGCTTCACCAACCTGCGTGTCCGCGTGCACCACGAAGTGGCGCGCATCGAGCTCCCGGCCGACCAGATCGCCCGCGCCGCCGGCGAGCCGTTGCGCGACCGCATCGTGGAACTGATGAAGGCCTGCGGCTTCCGCTACACCGCGCTGGACCTGCAAGGCTACCGGCGCGGCAGCCTGAACGAAGTGTTCAAACGCATCGCCTGACGCCCCGCCATGAACTGCGTGCTGATCGAACCGGGCGACGTGTCCGCCGAAGGCGTGGCCCGCCTCCGCGGCGAACGCGCCCGCCATGTCCTGCACGTGCTGAAGAAACAACGCGGCGACACGTTCCTGGCCGGCATGCTCCATGGTCCGCTGGGCCTCTCCACCATTGTCGAGGTGTCGGATCAATGCCTGCTCGTCACCGTGCCGGAAGGCCCCACGCCACTGGTGCCGCGAACGGATGTGATCCTCGCCCTGCCCCGCCCCAAGGTGATGAAACGCCTGTGGGCCCCGCTGGCATCGCTGGGTCTCGGAAACATCACGGTCATCGGCGCGGAACGGGTGGAGGCCTGCTATTTCGACAGCCATGCCGTGGACGAGAACCTGTATCGCCCGCGCCTGATCGAGGGCCTCGAACAGGCGCGCGACACCCGCTTGCCGGTGGTACGTATCATGCCGTCATTCGATCGCTTCGCCGCCCGGGAACTTCCCAGCCTTCCCGGCGACGCCATCCGGTTGATCGCTCATCCCGGCGCACCGGGACGCGTGTCGGACAGCGTGGCCGGGGCCGCGCCCGACGCCCGCATCGTGGTGGCTATCGGGCCGGAGGGCGGATGGACGCCGGACGAACGCGCCGCCTTCGTTGACGCAGGTTTCCATGAAATCGGCCTCGGTCCACGCGCCTTGCGCACCGATACCGCGGTGATCGCCTTGCTGGCGCTGGTGAACGAAGCGGCGCGAGCGGGCGCGGCGTAATCAAAGACGCAAGTCGCCGGTGATCTTGAACGCATGGCCGTCGCGTTCCACGCGCAGCTCGCGGCCGGGAAAAAACTCCGGGAGCATGTTGCGCACCCGCTCGACCACTTCCTCCTCGATGGCTTCCTGCACCTCCGGCGGCACGTGTTGCAATGTCGCCATCCGCAGGCTGACCACGTAACCGCGGCCGTGTTCGGATCCGAAGCCGGCGGAAAACGCCGCCCCGACATTGAACAATCCGTCATCCTCGGGATTCGCGGTCTCGCCCCGGGAAGGCCGGTTCGGATGCAACGCATAACGGTCGCCGTACTTCGTCTCGAGTTCGGCGTCAATGCGGTCGAACAACCGCTTGAGGTTGTCCTCCCACGCGGTCGCTTTGGGATGCCGGGCCGACATGCGCGCCTACACCTTCGGCAGGGTGACTTCCTGCTTCTGGCCCTGGTACTTGCCGCTGCGTGTCGCATAGGTGGTCACGCACGGTTCGCCCTCGAAAAACAGCAACTGCACCACGCCTTCGCGCGCGTAGATGCGGCAATCGGCATGCGACGCATTGGAGAACTCGAGGGTGAGGTGCCCTTTCCAACCCGCCTCGGCCGGGGTCAGGTTGGCGATGCAGCCGACCCGCGCGTAGGTGCTTTTGCCGATGCACAACACGGTGATGTTTTCCGGCACGTCCAGGTATTCCATCGCCACGCCCAGCCCGTACGAATGTGCGGGAAGGATGAAAAACTCGCCGTGGTCGTCGCGATGCAACTCGGCTTTTTCCACGTTGCGCGGATTGAACCGTTTCGGATCGACCACCGTGCCGGGTACATGGCGGAAAATGCGGAAGTCGTCGGGCGAAAGCCGGATGTCATACCCGTAACTGCTCAAGCCGTAGGACAACACCGGCTGCTCGGCAACCCGGCGCACCAGGGTGGGCTCGAACGGACGAATCATTCCGCGCGAGGCCTGTTCGGAAATCCATGCATCGTGTTTGATCATGGGCGTCGTGTATAGCAGGTGCATACCGCCGCGAACAACGGGAAAGTTCGGAGATCGGCCGCGCGCCACCTTCCGCATCACGGTCATCGTCGCAATCGTAATCGTAATCCTAATCCTAATCGTAATCGATTCTTGATCAAATGATTACGATTAGGATTACGATTAAGATTTAAGATAATAGGTGGAGGTCGGCCGCGCTTACGACGCCCGCACGGATAAGGCGCGCTCGGCGGGGGCGGGCCGTGACTCCGGACGGGCCGGCGTCATGTTGGCTTTTGGACCTTCGCCGCGCGGCGGGGCATCCTGACGCAGGGTGAGGATGTAGTTATTCTGGCGGCTGATCTGGCTGAAACGTTGCTTGAGAACCCGGTTCATATCGCTCCTCAAATTGGACGCTCGACCGGACATGCCCCGCATGCCCTCACCACGTTTTCCGATGTACGGAATCGCTCACGAAAGGTCAATGCTTTCGTAACGGAAATTTTACCGAGCCCGCGGGGGAGGTCAACAGACGCGGGCGACCAGGTCGTAGTCGAGGCTGTTTTCCACCACGGCCTCGACGATCGTCCCGGGTTCGATACGCGCCACCTGACGGCCCTTGAGGAAGATCGAGCCGTCGACATCGGAGGCCTCGCACTGGGTGCGGCCGATGGCTTGCGTTCCGCGCGGAACGGCCATGCCGGGACCGGGCGCGCCATCGACCATGACCTCCAGGGTCTGCCCGATCCGGCCGGCGAGGCGGCGGCGCGAGACCTCGAGTTGCGCCGCCATCAAGGCGTCGCGCCGGCGCTTCTTTTCGGCCAACGGCACATTGTCCGGCAGGCGCGCCGAGGGCGTCTTGGGTTCGTGCGAATACATGAAGGCCCCGACGTGGGAGAAACGGCCTTCCTTGACAAAATCCACCAGCTCCTCGAACTGCTCATCCGTCTCGCCGGGATAGCCGACAATGAACGTGGTGCGGATCGCGCCATGCGGCCAGGTCGCGTTGATCCGGTCGAGCAAGGCGATGGTTTCCTTTTTCAGCATGCCCCGCCCCATGTCGCTCAACATGCGGTCGTTGATGTGCTGCAGCGGCATGTCGATGTAGGGACATAGACGCGGATCGGAGGCCAGCGTGCGCAGCATGTCGTCGGTCAAGAACCGCGGAAACGCGTACATGAGGCGGAACCACACCGGGGCGTCGATGGCGAATAGCGCCTTGAGGAGCTCGGACAGCCGGAAGGCGCCGTAGATGTCGCGTCCGTAGCTGGTGGTGTCCTGGGCGATCAGGCTGATCTCGCGCGCGCCGCCGTCGATCAACTGGCGGGCCTCGGCGACAATGTCTTCGATCGGCCGGCTGGCCTGAATGCCGCGGATGTAGGGAATGGAGCAGAATTTGCAGAAATTCGAGCAGCCTTCGCTGATCTTGAGGTGGGCAATGTGGCCGGCGCCGAGGCGAAGGCGCGGAGACGTGAGGAATTCGCTGTAACTGGCGGAAAATGACTGGGCCCCGGCGGCGAGACCCTTGTACCGCTTGTCGCCGATGGTGACCGGCACGCCCTCGGCGGCCACCGGCGCGCGACGGCTCTCGCTGGTCGCCAGTTCCCGGCAAATCTGCTCGAGTTTGGGATAATCCTGGAAACCGACCAGATTTGCCGGGAGATCGGAAGAGCACACGTCAGAACTCCAGTCACCTTGTAAT
>ERZ761603.2143-NODE-2143-length-13923-cov-41.951976_pt1 | contig 13923 bp, 10 predicted proteins | sample MGYA00511879_ERZ761603 | MGnify/ENA primary metagenome ERZ761603 (study PRJEB28899, sample SAMN02850040) | bioreactor sludge metagenome | biome: EBPR Sludge; feature: EBPR Bioreactor; material: flocular biomat | place: Australia: Thorneside Wastwater Treatment... | reverse complement strand
CTGGCGTCGGGCGGGCCTCGTCGGCTGGTGGCCGGGCTTCGCTCGGCTCGATGTGCCGCCAGTCGCTACGTTGATCGAGCCGTTTGCGCGCCGAGCGCCGGGCGATGAAGAAGCTTACGACCAGAAACACCGCAAACACGGCGGCGGCGACCAGCAGCATGTTTTCATTCATCGACATTGAACTGCTCCTTCACGGCGCGCGGGCGTTCCTGGAAAAAACCATCAGCACGCATGATAAAACGATTGATTGAACTCCTGCTAGGTCGGCGGCAGGAAAATCGCCGCTACGCAGCCGCTGCGTTGCCAGGGGAAAGATGCCAACGGTATTTCAACTGGGGCCTTCGCCGGAAGCGATCATTGCCAGGCGCTGGAGTGCGGTTTGCCGGGCAAAGAGCGTCAACAGGACATCGACCGACGGGGTTTGCTCCTGGCCGGTGAGGAGTACGCGCAAGGGCATCGCCAGTTGCGGCATTCGGATGCCGCTTCTGGCGACGCAGTCCTTGATCAGCGCACCAATTGCCGCCGTCTCCCAAGCGACGTCGGCGAGGCGGCGGGTGAACTCGCGCAGGGCTGGCCGCGCTGCCTCGGTCAGGTACTTGTTCACCAGGTCTGCTGGTGGTTGCAGGGCGCCGTGAAAAATGGCCACCGCGTCGGTCAGTTGATTGAGTGTGACCACACGCTCCTTGTAGGCGCCGACGATGGTCGTCAGCGGTGCGGCGTCACCCAGCGCGAGCGCGCGCGCTGCCAGTCGTTCGGCCACCTTCTCCGCCAGGTAGCCATTGTCAGCCTGTTTCAGATAGTGGGCATTCAGCCAGTCCAGTTTCTCGGGGTTGAATTGCGCCGCGGATGGTGTTATGTGATCGAGGTCGAACCACTGACAGAACTGCTGGGCCGAGAATATCTCGTCGTCGCCGTGCGACCAGCCGAGGCGGGCAAGGTAGTTCACGACGGCCTCCGGCAGGTAGCCGGCATGATCGTATTGCATGACGCTGACCGCGCCGTGACGCTTCGAGAGCTTCTGACCGTCGCTGCCGAGAATCATCGAGAGATGCGCATAGCTCGGCACCTGTGCGCCAAGCGCCTGCAGGATGTTGATCTGGCGTGGCGTATTGTTCACATGATCGTCGCCACGAATGACGTGTGTGATCGCCATGTCCCAGTCATCGACGACGACACAGAAGTTGTAGGTCGGCGTTCCGTCGGCGCGTGCGATGACCAAGTCGTCGAGTTCGGAATTGGCAATTTCGATGCGACCCTTGACCAGGTCATCCCAGGCGACGACGCCGGTCGTCGGGTTGCGGAAACGAACGACCGGCAGGACATCGGCCGGCGGTGTCGGCAAATCCTTCCCGGGGTCGGGCCGCCAGCGACCATCGTAGCGGGGCTTCAGGCCGTGCGCGCGCTGGGTATCGCGCAACTCAGCGAGTTCTTCGGCCGAGGTGTAACACTGGTAGGCGGTCCCCGCGGCAAGCATTTCCAGGATGACCTGGCGATAGCGATCCATGCGCTGGGTCTGGTAGAACGGACCCTCGTCGTAACTCAGACCCAGCCAGTGCATGCCATCGAGGATCGCCTGCACCGCCTCAGGCGTCGAGCGGGCAAGATCGGTGTCTTCGATGCGGAGGATGAAACTGCCCCCATGCCGGCGGGCGAATGCCCACGAAAAAAGCGCCGTACGGGCTCCGCCGACATGCAGGAAGCCGGTCGGCGACGGGGCGAAACGGGTACGGATCATGATGGCTCGCAGCAGAAAGAAAAGCGCCTATTCTAGTTGAAGCGAGTCGTCCAGGCCGCCAGACGAAGCATTGCCGATGTGGCCGGTCGTCGTCGGGGGGCCGATCCCCGGGTGTGTGGCTGCCCGGCACAGGCGGCAGCGACTCGCTGCTCTTGCCACTTGCTCGGATGGCTCGCGTCACTTTTCCGCCAGGCGTGGGTCGCTGATTCGACATGCGTTTGTCCGGAGACGAACGGGCACTTGCGGCCGTCCTGGTTTACAATGACCCGTCTGTGGTCCGTCTGGCTCGCGCGATCTGTCAAGAGGCTGGCTGTCAATGATCCTAAGATTCTTTCCGCAACGTCCTGATCATCCGCTGGCCGATGCCAGGGAGCTGAAACAGACTCTCGCCGAGTTGCTGACGGCGAAGCCGGCGCAGGCGGTCGAGGAGATCGTGGACTGGTTCGATTCGCTGCGCAAGAGTTCCGGGTTCCGTCTCGACCAGTACTTCGATGTCCTTCGTCAGCTCGACGATGCGGCACAACCACATCTGCGCCGGCTGGCGCGTGACTATCTGATGAAGCAGCCGCTGTCCAAGCTGGAGGAGGAGCGCCTGTGGGCGATGAATTCCGGCTATTGGCAACTGATTGCCGGCTTGTACCTGGGGTGCGTCGAACAGAGCCGCATCGACGCCAAGAGCAAAGGCGCGGAGGCGTTCAAGGCCTCCTTGCCGTTGGCCATGGCGCGCGCGCAAGCGGCTTACTACATGCGAATAAAGTGGCTGACCTACCGCTATGGCCCGGTGGACCAGGAGGTCTGGCGACGGCTTGGGCAGACGTACCTCGACGCCGAAGCGAGCGGTCACGCGCAAAAGCCGCTGCAGCTTTATCCTTCGCAACGCGGGCTGACCAGCACTGGCCAGATTTATCTGCACGCGATTGTTTTCTTTGCCTCGTCGATGGACAGTCTGGCACCGGCCCAGATCGAACTGGCCGATCGACTGATTACGCATTTCTTGCCGAACTTCGTTCTCTCGCCCGATTGCCGCAAGGACAGCGTGTATTGGCTTGACGCGGCGGCCGATTCGCTGCCAACCCGCCTGGCTCGCCACCCGGGGAATGCCCGGCCCGGCTTGCGTTTCTTCGCGCCGGGGGCCGCCCTGAAGTCGCTCGATGAGCTGATGCACAAGGTCGAGCGCGGCGACCTGCCAACCGATCTGGATCTGGGCGGCGAATACCCGGCGCGCGCCGTTCTCGCCGTCCTGCGTCATCTGCACATCTACTGGGCCGCGCAGCCGCCACGGCGGCGACACAAGCGGCATGCGGTGAAGACGCGGATGTCGGTGTTTACCGGTTTTGACGACTGCTATGCGGTGGGTCTGGCGCCGGCCGCTGCGTTGACCGAGAACTCGGCAACGGTCGAGAGCTGGGTGGTCGAGAACGTCAGTGTCGGTGGTTTTCAGGCTTGCTTTGCCGACCACCCCGGTGGCCCGGAAAGACTGGGCAGGTTGTTGGTCGGTCGCCCGGACGGCAGCAGCACTTGGTTGCTCGGCGTCGCCCGGCGCTTCAATCGACTGCCTGGAGCACGCGCCAGTCTGGGCGTCCAGTTACTCTCCAATCAGGCGCTGAGTATCCGGCTGCAACCGCGGCGCAGCGGCTTTTCGGCCGCTACCGCGATCCCCGGCATCTGGTTGCCGGCTCAGGGCGAGCCTGCGGTGCTCCGCATTGTCCTCCCCCTTGGCAGCTTCAACGTGCGCGAGAACCTGGAGTTTGCGCACGGCGGGCAGGTTCACCGGTTGCTTCCGGTTGAACTGGAGGAAAGCGGCGCGGACTACGAGATTGCTCGCTTCAACGACGAGGCGAGTTAGCTCGCGATCACCTGGCGTCAGGTCAACTCTTTCCGCGCGTGGCAGATTTTGGCCGGAATGCCTTGACGACCTGCTCCAGGGTTTCGACGAAGGGGCCGCCGATCAGATCGAGACAGTAGGGCACCGCAGCAAAGATCCCATCTACGATGATGCGTCCATCGTTCGCTCGTACACCTTCTAGCGTTTCGCGGATTGCCTTGGGTTGCCCCGGCAGGTTGATGATCAGGGCCTGACCGCGAACCACTGCGACTTGCCGCGAGAGGATCGCGGTGGGCACGAAGTGACGGCTGATCCGCCGCATCTCCTCGCCGAAACCCGGCAAGGCCTTGTCGGCAATGGCCAGGGTCGCCTCCGGTGTGACGTCACGCCTGGTCGGTCCGGTGCCGCCGGTGGTCAGAACGAGGTGGCAGCCTAGGTGATCGACCAGTTCGATCAAGACTCGTTCGATCGACGGGCGGTCGTCTGCGATCAGGCGTTGCTCGCTGCGCCACGGGCTGGCGAGCGCGCTGCTCAACCACGCTTCGAGGGCGGGAATCCCTTCGTCCGCATATACCCCCTGTGATGCGCGGTCGCTGATCGATACCAGCCCGATCAGCAACTCAGCGGTGCTCGTCGTTTTCGTCATACACCGTCTCCAGATCAGCGGGCGCCAGTTCCCGCAACTCACGATAAAGGGCTCTGAAGCTGCGCGGTGGCTTGTCCTGTGCCTGTTCGAGCAGGGCTGAGCGGCGCAGCGAACGCAAACGTGGGATGTCGAGCGCCGGGAAGTCGTTGGCCAGGCGTTGCAGCGTCCGCTCGTCGGCCAGAATATCGGCCCGCAGTTGCTCGATCCGGTGCTGACGCGCCACTTCGCAAGCCGCATCGCCGCGCGCAACGGCCAGCGCCTGTCGCAGCGGTTCGGCATCGACCTGCCGCATCAGGCGACCAATGAACTGCATTTGTCTTCGCCGGGCGTCATTGTGCCGCAGCATGCCGCGTGCCGCGTCGACGGCAATGCGCAAGTCTTCCGGCAGTTGCATTCGCTGCAGGCGCTCAGCCGACAACTCGACGAGTTGTTCGCCAAGCGCCTGCAGATCTTCCATCATCCGCTTGCGGCGTGTCTTGGACAGCGGGACTGATTCTTGTTCGGGTGAATTCATCGGCGTCTTTTCCGGCTGGCCGGAGGAGAGCCTGGCGGCTGCGTGCGAGGCGGTTGCGCTCCGGGGGGAACTGCTATGATAGCGGCTTTCTCCGCTGGCCACCGATCTCATGTCCGATGCCACTCCGGCCGCTGGCCGCCAGTCTCGTTTCAGCTACCCTTTCGCCACGCTGCAGGAACTTGCCCGCGAGGTTCTCGCCTACGCCGAGCGGCAGGGGGCGAGCGCCTGCGAGGTGGATGTTTCGGATGGTTTCGGACAGTCGGTCACCGTCCGCTGCGGGGCGGTCGAAACCATCGAGTTCAATCGCGACAAAGCGATTTCGCTCACCGTCTATCTCGGGCAGCGCAAGGGACAGGCAAGCACCTCGGTGTTTTCCACGACGGCGCTGCGCGAGACGGTAGACGCGGCGCTCAACATTGCCCGCTTCACCGCATCCGACGCTTGCGCCGGTCTGCCGGAACCGGAACTGCTGGCCAACGACTGCTCCCGCCTGCCGTCGCTCGATCTCTATCATCCCTGGTCGCTTTCGGTCGAAGGGGCGGTTGAGCTGGCGCAGCGCTGCGAGCAGGCGGCTTTCGCATTCAGCCCGCAGATCAGCAATTCGGAAGGGGCAACCGTATCGATCCAGGAAGGCCAGTTCGTTTCGGCCAACAGTCTCGGCTTCATTGGTGGCTTTCCGACATCGCGCCATTATCTGGCGTGTTCGGTCATTGCCGGCAAGAGCGAGCAGATGCAGCGGGACGAGTGGTTTGCCATTGCGCGCGACGCGCAGACCATCGGATCGCCCGAGGCGATCGGCGAACAAGCTGCGCGACGCGCGGTGGCCCGCCTCGGCGCACGCAAGATCAAGACCTGTCGGGTGCCGGTGCTCTTCGAGGCGCCGCTGGCCTCGTCCTTGATTGGCCACTTCGTACATGCGGCCAGCGGCGGCAGCCTGTATCGCAAGACATCGTTCCTCGTCGACCGGCTGGGCAAACGCGTCTTTTCGCGCAAGATACAGATCAGCGAGCGGCCCCATCTGGCGAAAGCGCTGGCCAGCACCTATTTCGATAGTGATGGCGTGGCAACGCGCGCGCGCGAGGTGGTCGAGGGCGGGCGCTTGCAAGGGTACTTTCTGAGCGCTTATACCGGGCGCAAGCTGGGTCTGCCGACGACCGGCAACGCCGGCGGTTGCCATAACCTCGTCGTACGACCCGGTAAGCGCGATTTCAATGGCTTGCTCAAGAAGATGAACCGTGGCCTGCTGGTCACCGATCTGCTCGGCCATGGGGTCAATTATGTCACCGGCGACTATTCGCGCGGAGCCGCCGGTTACTGGGTCGAGAACGGTGAGATCGCTTACCCGGTCGAAGAAATCACCATTGCCGGAAACCTGATCGAGATGTTCCGGAACGTCGCGGCCGTCGGCAACGACGTGCTGATCAGAGGCTCGAAACAGGTCGGCTCGCTCCTTATCGAACAGATGAAGGTTGCCGGCAAGTAGCTCGACGCTGGTCCGATCGGTCGGCCTTGCCGATAGTTTCCCGCTGGTTCCGCGCGATCCGCCCAGCAGCGGGCGAGCAAACGCCCGCTTGATGCGTGGCGAGGCTCGCTCGCATCCCCGACCAGGGCAAGACCATAACCATACACGACTGATTTCGCTATAATCTGCGCGCAACTCGTCTACAACAACCTTATAGGAGACAAATCGTGGAAAGACGTTCGTTCCTGAAAAATGCCGGCGTCGGTCTGGCGGCTGGAAGTCTGGCCATGCCGGCGATTGCCCAGAATGCGCCAACGATAAAGTGGCGCCTGGCTTCGAGCTTTCCGAAGAGCCTCGACACGATCTACGGCGGCGCTGAACACATGGCGCGGCGGGTCGCCGAGGCGACCGGCGGGAAATTCCAGATCCAGGTCTTCGCGGGCGGCGAGATCGTTCCCGGCCCGGCGGTCTTCGACGCGGTCAAGGACGGTACGGTCGAGATGGGTCATACGGTATCGTACTACTTCTTTGGCAAGGACCCGACTTATGCGCTGGAGACGGCCGTCCCCTTCGGGATGACCAACCGCCAGATGGATGCGTGGATTCGGCACGGCAACGGCGCCAAGCTGCTCGGCGAGTTCTTTGCCAAGTCGAACATTCTGACCATTCCGTGTGGCAACACCGGAACCCAGATGGGCGGCTGGTACCGCAAGGAAATCAAGACGGTGGCCGACCTGAAGGGGTTGAAGATCAGGATCGGTGGCTTTGCCGGCGCCGTTCTCAGCAAGCTGGGTGCTGTCCCGCAACAGATTCCGGGTGGCGACATCTATCCGGCACTGGAGAAGGGAACCATCGATGCCGCCGAATGGATCGGCCCCTACGACGATCAGAAGCTGGGCTTCAACAAGGTTGCCAAGTTCTACTACTATCCCGGGTGGTGGGAGGGCGGGCCACAAGTGTCGGCCTACGTAAACACCAAGAAGTGGGCTGAACTGCCGAAGGAGTATCAGGCGATCCTACAGATCGCCTGCGCCGACGCGCACGTCGACATGATGTCGAAGTATGACGCGAAGAATCCGACGGCGCTGAAGCAACTCGTTGGCTCGGGAACGCAGTTGAAACAGTTTCCGCGCGAAGTGATGGAGGCGTGCCACAAGGCAGCGATGGAGCTTTATGCCGAGACCTCGGCCAAGAACGCCGAGTTCAAGAAAGTCTATGACGACTACAAGAAGTTCATGGACGATCAGAACCTGTGGTTCCGCATTGCCGAAGGCGCGTACGCCAACTTCATGCATACGCGCAAGTAGCCCGCACAGCGTTCGGGGCGGGCGCAGCCCCTGGCGGCTGCCCCGTCGGAGCTAAGTCCGCAACGACGAAAAAACGGAGGCCTCAGCCTCCGTTTTTTCGTGCTCTCGTCCCCTCCCTGCCTGAGTCACAGCGCGAGGAGACAGTCCAGGGCAAACCCGCTGATCACGCGGCCCGCCTGTGCGACTTCAAGCCGCACCTATCGCGCGCCGCGTGGTGCCCGCCTATTTTCCGGAATCCCTCTTCAACGCCTCAAGCACCGCCTTGCCGGCGTCATCCGTTCCCTCCGGGCTGCCCGTCGGCTTGTCCTGCAGGTCGGCGGGCGATGGGGCTGTCGGGGTGCCGTAGTCGGAGGTCGGCATTTCGATCTTGACCGCGTCGAGATCGACCTTCTCTTCCTTGTCGAGGCCCAAGGTGACCAACTGCGGAAAGAAGATGAGAATGCAGACCATGATGATCTGGATGCAGACGAACGGAATCGCACCCCAGTAGATGTCGGTCGATTTAACCGACGCCGGCGCAACCGAGCGTAGGTAGAAGAGGGCAAAACCAAAGGGCGGGTGCATGAATGATGTCTGCATGTTGACCGCCAAGAGGACGCCGAACCAGATGAGATCGATGCCGAGCGCTTGTGCTACCGGTCCGAGCAAGGGCACGACGATGAATGAAAGTTCGAAGAAATCGAGGAAGAAGGCGAGCAGGAAGACCAGTACGTTGACCACGATCAGGAAGCCGATTTCGCCCCCCGGCAAGCCGGTGAGCAGATGTTCGACCCATTTGTGGCCGTCTACGCCGTAGAAGGTCAGAGAAAAAACGCGCGCGCCAACCAGGATGAAGACGACGAAGGTGGTCAGTTTCGCCGTTGTCTCCATTGCCTGCTTGAGCAGGCCCCAGCTCAGCCGCCGACGTACGAGGGCCATGATCAAAGCGCCGGTCGCGCCCATCGCGCCGCCCTCGGTCGGCGTCGCAATACCGAGGAAAATCGTTCCGAGGACGAGAAAGATCAGCATCAGCGGCGGAACGAGCGTCGTCAGCACGCGCAGCAGGAGCTTGGCGCCGCGCAGCGTACGCGCTTCGCTGGGCAGGGCGGGCACCCAGCGCGGCCGGAAGATGGCGACCAGCACGACGTACCCGACATAGAACACGGTCAGCGTGAGGCCGGGGACGAACGCACCGGCATACATGTCGCCGACCGACTTGCCCAACTGGTCGGCCATGATGATCAGCACCAGCGACGGCGGAATGATCTGCGCCAGCGTCCCGGAAGCGGCAATGACACCGCTGGCCAGCTTCTTGTCATAGCCGTAGCGGAGCATGATCGGCAGCGAAATGAGGCCCATCGAAATCACCGATGCGGCGACGACGCCGGTCGTTGCCGCCAGCAATGCGCCGACCAGGATCACGGCAAAAGCGAGTCCGCCGCGCAAGGGGCCGAACAACTGGCCGATCGTGTCGAGCAGATCCTCGGCCATTCCCGAGCGTTCAAGGATGAGGCCCATGAACGTGAAGAAGGGAATGGCGAGCAGCGTATCGTTGCTCATGATCCCGAAGATGCGATCAGGTAAGGCCTGAAACAGTTGTGGCCCGAGCAGGCCGAGTTCGATGCCGATCAGGCCGAAAAAGATGCCATTGGCGGCCAACGCAAAGGACACCGGGAAGCCGACGAGGAGAAAGACGACCATCGAAGCGAAGATGATCGGCGCCATGTTGGCGATCAGGAATTCGCTCATCACAGTTCTCCTTTCTGTGCCTTGATGGCCAGTGCGAGTTCCTCTTCAGGCGTCGGCTTGCGCGGCTTCTCGGTTGGATCGGGGCACATGCCGAGGAGGAATCCGACGCGCTTGATGAGCTCTGAAATTCCCTGCAGGACGAGCAGGAAGAAGCCGATCGGGACGAGCAGGCGCACTGGCCAGACGACGAGCCCGCCAGCATTGCTCGATTGTTCGTTGTTCTGCAGCGCGAGGAGAAAGATCGGCCACGACATGACCATTACCGCGATTGCCATTGGCATCAGGAAGACGATGATGCCGAAGATGTCGATCCAGGTCTGCGCCCGCTTCGACAGTCGCCCGGCAATCAGGTCGATACGCACGTGCTCGTTGCGCATCAGCGTGTAGCCGGCGCCGAAGAGAAAGATCGCCGAGAACATGTACCACTGGATTTCCAGAAACGCGTTCGAACTGTAGTTGAACGTGTAGCGCATGACGGCGTTGCCGGCGCCAATCAGGGTAACGATGAGTACGAGCCAGATGATGCTCTTGCCGATGCGCTCGGTGAGCCAATCGATCAGCTTGGAAAGCTTCAACAAACCATTCACGGGGCATTCCTCCTCAGGCAGCCGGACATTCACTCCTCCAGAGCCCTGGAATCGCCATGCCGCCTCTTGTCCGGGCGGTCGTTGGGGCGCTGCTCAAACCTGACAGCGTGATGGTGCGATCCGATAGGGCCGCCGGATTATGGCACATTTGCTTGTCAAACGTGCCCTTTCGCAGCGCCGCGACCTACCACTGGATTGGTTTGCCGTCGCGAAAGAAACCGCCATTCGGCCCGTCGTCGGGCAGCAGCGCGGCCCAGACGATTCCGGCTGCGCCCTCTTCTGCGCTGCGCGTGGCATTTGGACCGCCCATGTCGGTTCGGCACCAGCCCGGGCAAACCGAGTTGATCTTGATTGGGCTGCCCTCGATCTCCCTGGCGGTGAGTCGCGTCAATGCATTCAGGGCGGCCTTCGACATCCGGTAGCCCGGCCAGAAGCCTTCCATCTCGGCGAGTTGCCCCATGCCGGAAGAAACATTGACGATGCGGCCCCAGCCGCCTTCGCGCATGATCGGGACGATCGCCTGGATCAGGCGCAGCGGAGCCAGCGCGTTGCAGGCGAGCGTCGCCTGCACGATCTCCGGGTCGACGGCGAAGACGCTCGCCGCTTGCGGCAGGGCAAAGTCCTTGGTTTCCAGGAAGACGCCGGCGTTGTTGACCAGGATGTCGGCTCGCCCAAACTCGCGCCGCACGCGCGCGGCGAGGGCCGCTACGGCGCTCGGTTCGGTGATGTCGGCGACGTGCGGTACGACATCGGAACCGCTCTCGCGGAGCTGCCGAGCAGCCTCGTCGATCGTCTCGGGGACACGCCCGATCATCAGCACGCGGCATCCGGCGGCCGCCAGATCACGCGCGACCGCCAGACCAATCCCGCGCGAGGCGCCCGTCACGATGGCAAGTTTTTGCGCCAGCATCATTTTTACTCCCGTTGGTTGTGGTTGCCCAAGCCGCATGATGCAACGCTCCGCGTCGGACGGCAAGCAGCCTTAGTTGGCGCGGCCTTCTTCGCCGTTGCGTGCAGCCAGGAAGGCTTGCGCTTCCTCGCGCCGCTCGAAGACGTGCGGTGCGATGCTGCGCGCAGCGAAAGCCTCACCCAGTTTCGCGCGCAGAAAGGCGCTCGTCGCGTAGCGCGTGATCTGGCTGAAGTAGTTGGCCAGGAAGTGGCGATCCATTTCGGCGTAGGCGTCGTACATGTCCTGGTTGATCCGGAAGCGGTCGTAGTTGATGATCACGCCGACACGTTTGCCGGCTGCGCGACAGCGCTGCTCGCAGATGTCCCAGATTGCCTTGACGTCTTCCAGCACGCGCACGTGCATCCCTTCGAAGTTGAGGAAGAGGATGTTGCGCTCCGGATCGTAGATTACCCTTTCCGGCAGCGAGAGATTGAGCAGTTCAGCTTCCAGACCCATCGGATTGGGATTGAAGATGCGTGCATCCATCTCGCCGTACTCGCCGATGACCGGTGCGAAGTCCATATGCTGCAGGATGTCGCGCTCGACATCGATGCCGGGCGCCACCTCGATCAGCGCCAAGCCTCGGCGAACGCGGCGAAACACGCAGCGTTCGGTGATGTAATACACTGGCTTGCCGCGATCGTAGGCGTATTGGCCGTTGAAAGTGATCTGTTCGACCTGGCGGAGAAACTTGCGCTGGCTGCCTTCCTGCACTATTCGCAACTTGCCGTCATCGACCGCGATTTGCAGGCCCTTGCCGGTAAAGGTGCCGACGAAAACGACGCGCCGAGCGTTCTGGCTGATGTTGATGAAGCCGCCGGCGCCGGTGAGTCGCCCGCCGTAACGGCTGACATCGACGTTGCCGGCAGCATCGCATTGGGCCATGCCGAGGCACGCCATGTCGAGACCTCCGCCGTCGTAGAAGTCGAACTGCTGATTTTCGTCGATCACCGCATCCATGTTGACCCCGGTGCCGAAGTTGCCGCCGCTAGCCGGGATTCCGCCGATCAGACCGGATTCGACGGTCAGCGTCAGCAGGTGCGAAATACGCTCCTCGTTGGCGACCGCCGAGACGCCCTCAGGCATCCCGACGCCGAGATTGATGATGCCATTCGGCGGCAGTTCAAAGGCTGCACGGCGGGCGATGATCTTGCGCTCGGTCAGTGGCGTGGACACCAGACTCGCTGCGGGCACGCGAAACTCCCCGGCGTAGGCGGCGCTGTACGGCGTGGCCAGGGTTTGCATGTGCTGCGCTGCTTCGGCGACGACTACGCAGTCGACGAGGATTCCCGGGATCTTGACCTGGCGCGGCGCCAGTCCGTTGCGTTCGGCAATTCGCTCGACCTGCGCCATGACGATGCCGTTGCTATTCTTGGCTGCCATGGCCATCGCGAGATTGTTCAGCGTCAGCGCTTCACGTTCCATCGTGATGTTGCCGAAGGTGTCCGCCGTGGTTCCGCGGACGAAAGCGACGTTTACCCGGCCAACCTTGTAGAAGAGCCATTCCTCGCCATCGACCTCGACGACCTTGACGATGTCTCGGGTCGTTGCGGCATTGATTCGCCCGCCGCCGTAGCGCGGATCGACGAAGGTGTGCAGTCCGACCTTGGAGAATGAACCTGGCTTGCCGCCAGCCAGATCGCGGAACAATTGGCAGATGATCCCCTGCGGCAGGTTATACGCCTGGATTCGGTTGGCCAGGGCGAGTTCGGCCACCTTCGGCATGCGGCCCCAGTGGCCGGCGACTACACGGCGCAGCAGCCCTTCGTGCCCCAGGTGATTGAGCCCCAGCGTATTGCCGTCGCCCTGGCCGGCCGCCGCGAACAAGGTCAGGTTCCTTGGACTGCCGGTGGTGAGAAAGCGACGTTCGAGTGCCGACAGCAGGGCTTCGGCAAAGCCGGTCTGGACGAAGCCCGTGCTCGCCAGCGTGTCGCCGTCTCGAATCAGGGCAATCGCTTCATCGGCAGTAACAATCTTGCTGCGCATCGGTGTGTCCTACGAGCCCTTCGTCTCACTCTGCGTGCTCGCCGACTGCTCGCCGCGTTCCAGTGAGCAGTCGGCGTCGGGCTTTTAGTGTAATGAAGCCTGGATCGACTGGAACTGACGTACCCATGGCTGGTTGGCACGTAGGTCGGGGGGCAGAGCGGCAATCGCAGCGCGTGCCTGGCCTACCGTATCGAAGGCGCCGAGGAATAGACTGTAGTGCTCACGTTGCTGGTACTCGGTGGCCGCGAAAGCGAGTGAACTGCGCGCCAGATGCCTGATGTTGCGGTCGACAAAACGCGCCATGTCGGCCTGACTGGGCGAGAGCACCAACTGTACGGTGTAGGCTTTCGGCGCTTGCTGGAGCAGCCATTGGCGATCGTGCAGCACGCGCGGCCCGTTGCCCAGGGCAGGTGCGTTGGCCAGTGCAGCACGCAGCTCGCCAAGGCTCTTCTCGAGGTCGGCAACCTTGTCGGTCACCAACGCGATCCGCGCCTGTTGCTCGGTCTCGTTTTGTCGCCGGGTTTCCTCGCCAGCCGCCAGTGCCGCGAGATGAGTTCCGACTTCAGCCATCCGGGCCTCGCTCTTCGCTACGAGCGCTTCTGTGCTTGCCGGGGCGAAAGCAGGCGCCCACTTGACCAGCGCGAAACCCGCCAGGGTCAACAGCAGCAGGCCGGCGATCGCCAGATGCGTCTTCCTGAAACCGTCGCGCGTCTCCCCGGCGTGGCTAGCGAGTGCGGTCGCTACCTCGCCGATGGCCGAATCCAGGCGTTGCGTTTCCGCGCGTAGGACGCCGACCAGGCCCTGTAGCGACTGGAATTCGGTGTAGTGCTCACGCTGCAGTGCGCCGAGGCCATCGATCCGTGCTTCGACGATCGTGTGCTGCTTCTCCGCCTGCTCGCGCACCGCCTCAATGCGGCTCTTGTTGCCGCGCGTTGCGGTATCGAGGAGTTCGCACGTGACGTCGAACTGGTCGAGGCGCCGACGCTGCTCGGCGATGATCTGCTCTTGTGCTTTGAACAGTCCGGCGAGCGCGGCGATGTCGCTATCGAGGCGCTCGACCTCGTGGCTGACGCGCGCATTGCTGCTGGTGAAGCGCGCTTCCCAGCCGTGCGCGGTGTCAGCCAGCCAGTTCTGCGTTTCGCCGCGCAAGGTGGCGATCTGCCGTTCGCTGGCCGTGGCATGCG
>ERZ761603.2141-NODE-2141-length-13926-cov-6.118016_pt1 | contig 13926 bp, 11 predicted proteins | sample MGYA00511879_ERZ761603 | MGnify/ENA primary metagenome ERZ761603 (study PRJEB28899, sample SAMN02850040) | bioreactor sludge metagenome | biome: EBPR Sludge; feature: EBPR Bioreactor; material: flocular biomat | place: Australia: Thorneside Wastwater Treatment... | reverse complement strand
TTCAGACGTGTGCTCTTCCGATCTCCGGATCGTCTCTAGGTCCCACGGCGGGTAGCCGCCCTCCTGCATCATGAGGTCGCTGTAGTCGAGAAAAGTGAACCCGGTGGCGTTGTGGGCGTGGTCGGCATGGCGGGGGCGGGCCGCGCGGGCGTCGTTGACCGTGTTTGAAATCTGGGCGGGGGTGCTGATCCTGTCCAACGCGCTGGTCTATGTGATCTTTGAGGGAGGCGACCGGCATCATCTGCCGTTGGTGCCCTTGATGGTTGTGTTGCTGGCTGAACGATGGACTACGGACCGGCGTGCCGTGCCGGATGTTTGATCAGGCCGTTTCGCGAAGTTGGCGGAATTTCAAGCCACGCAGATGCAGCACAAGCAGGCCGCCGCCGACATTGAAGCTCATCTGCAGTAAATGTCCGATCACCGAATAGGCCACGGCGAACTCCTTCGAGTAGCCGTATTGCGCGCCGTACACGGTGTGAAGGGCGAGGATGCAGCCGACCTGAAACACGCCGATGAAGCCGGGGGCGCTGGGGGCGGCCACGGCGAGGGCGATCATCACGTTCAGCATCATGCCGACCCACCAGCTCGGGTATTCGCCGAACGCCCACATCAGGCCCTGGTACCAGGCGGCCATAAGCAGCCAGGTCAGCATGGACCACATCAACACCTGGGCCAGTTGCCAGAACGACGCGATCACCCTTAGCCCGGCGAAATAGTCGGTGATCATGCCATTGACTTTTTCCGAGGCATGCGGAGCGAAGCGGCCGATCAGGCGGTCGCTGAACCAGTGAAAGATGCGTTCCATTTTGCCGGGCAGCAGATAGGAGGCGATGACCACGACGACGAGGGCCAGGGTCAGCAGGCCGAGCATCTTCGCGCCGGCCAGCACGATCACGGGCACTTCGGACAACTGGGTCAGGCAGATCAGCATCAGCGAGAGCAGGCAGACCGAATCGCAGAGGCGTTCGATGAGGATGCTGGCCAGCGCGGAGGAAAACGGGACCGGTTGCCAGCGGCTGACGATCCAGGGGCGGATGATTTCGCCGGCGCGGAGCGGCAGCACGAAGCTGGCGAAATAACCGATGATGGTTGCGTCCATCAGGCGGGGGATCGACAACTGTTCGCGGTTCGGCAGGATCAGCCGCCAGCGCAGCGCCCGCAGCCAGATCATCGGGTAGAAGCCGATAAACAGCCCGAGAAGCAACCAGATATTCACCCGCTGGAGTTGGACCCAGACCTCCGGCCAGTCGATTTTGGCGAAGAGATAGACAACAATGGCCAGGCTGATGGCCAGGCTGAAGGCCAGTCCGATCTGATGGCCGCGGTTCACTTTGGAGGCGGTGGTCATGCGGCCACATCATTTCATTTCCCGGCCAATGTGCAAGCTTCTCGTGGCCATCGGCTGAATTGGCATTGACGCCCGGTGGGCAGGGTTTACAATCTTAATAGGTTAAGGAGTCTACGATGAAAAACCTTATGTCGGCGGTCGCTGCGTTAGCGCTTTTCGGTTTGATCAGTTGTGATTTCAGTGAGTCCAAGTACAACGACTTGGATTTCTATAACGCCTCCAGTTATACGGTTGAGGTGATTCCACTGACCTCGGAATGGGAACAGTTTACCCTCGCGCCGGGAGAAGAAAAGTCGTTCGGCGATGTCGAGAATCCGGATTACACGTGGGAGCCCCAGGACAAGGTGGGTGTAGGTGTTGCCTCTGACGATCGGGACGTGATCTTCGTCAACAAGATTGAAGAACCGGAACCGGACGAACCCGATCCGATCATCATCATCATCACGAACTCGGCCAGCCAGGCCCCGATCCGGTAGTCCGGCATCCAGCTTGGAAGCGCTTGATTTCGGCCCGGTTGCGCGGCCTTCCGGTCGGGTGGTGCCGTCCTGCAGGTTTCCTGTTGAACCGCTGAACCTATTTCTCTAGGGTATGCCGCCATACGACTCGGCCAGCCTGATCGGTGTTGGCCTTAACGCGAATTTCGTAAAGGAATCGGCATGCCAAATACGGTGTTGATCGGCGCTCAGTGGGGCGATGAAGGCAAAGGTAAAATCATTGACGTGCTCACCGAACGGGTGGACTGGGTGGTGCGTTACCAAGGCGGCAACAATGCCGGCCATACGGTGGAAATCGGCCGCGACAAGTACGTGTTGCACCTGATTCCCTCGGGCATCCTGCACGCCGGCAAACAATGCGTGATCGGCAACGGTTTGGTGGTGGATCCGGTGGCCCTGTTGAAAGAGCTCCGGGGTGTGACCGACCGCGGGATCAACCCCGCCGGTCGTTTCTTTATCAGCGACCGCGCCCATGTCGTTCTGCCGTATCACAAGCTGATCGACGAGTACCGCGAAAAGAAACCCGCGACGGGCACCACGATCGGGACCACGAAACGCGGCATCGGCCCGACGTATGGCGACAAGGCGGCCCGCACCGGGTTGCGCATGGGCGATCTGCTCGATCCGCAGCGCGAACGCCTGTTGCGCGACCGTATTGCCGCCAACAACCGTATCCTCGCCGCCCTTGGCGCGCCGGAAGTGCCGGCAGACGAGGTGGTGCGCGACACCTTGGCGGCCGTGGACGAGCTGGCGCCCTACATCCAGGACACGATTCCGATGCTGCATGCGGCCATTGGCGGCGGGCAGTCCGTGCTCTTCGAGGGCGCGCAGGGCACGATGTTGGACATCGATTACGGCACCTATCCCTTTGTCACGTCCTCCAGCGCCACCGCGGGCGGGGCCTGCACCGGGTCGGGGGTGCCGCCGCACAAGATCGACCGCGTATTGGGCGTGGTCAAGGCCTACTCCACGCGGGTGGGTGAAGGGCCGTTTCCATCCGAACTCACCGACGCCACCGGCGAGGCGTTGCGCAAGGCGGGCAATGAATTCGGCGCCACCACTGGGCGCCCCCGCCGGTGCGGGTGGTTCGACCTGGTCGTCGCGCGTTATTCGGTCATGGTGAACGGCATCGACGTCTGGGCGGTGACCAAGCTCGATGTATTGGACGACATGGACACCATCCGGATTTGCGTCGCTTACGAGTGCGACGGCCGCCGTTACGACTCCGTGCCCGCCAATGTGCGCATCCTCGAGCGCTGCCGGCCGGTGTACGAAGATGTCCCGGGTTGGAAGTGTTCGACCAAGGAAGCGACGTGTTGGGATGAACTGCCGGAAAAGGCCCGCCAGTATATCCGGCGGCTGGAGACGTTGACGGGCGTCAAGGTCGGTATTCTTTCGGTTGGACCTCGGAGGGACAGTACGATTATGCTGGCTCCCGAGTTGTTTTGACCACGATGAGCAAAACCTCAACAGGTCCGATGCCCCGGCATGTCGCCATCATCATGGATGGCAACGGCCGTTGGGCCAAGCAGCGCGGCATGCCCCGCATCAAGGGGCATCAGACCGGCGCCGAGTCGGTCCGCGCGATCCTGAAAGCCTGCCGCGCCCACGACATCGAATACCTGACCCTCTACGCGTTCAGCTCGGAAAACTGGGTGCGCCCCAAGCCGGAAGTCACCGGGCTCATGGCCTTGCTCAAGAAATTCCTGCGCGACCAGTCGTTCGAGCTGCATGAGAACCAGGTCAAGTTGCGGGTGATCGGCCACGTGCAGGATTTGCCGTCGGCGGTGCAGAAGGAGCTCAACCGGGTCATCGAGGAAACCGCGCATTACACGAAAGGCACGCTGACGCTGGCCTTGAGTTACGGGGGGCGGGCCGAGCTGACCGATGCGGTCAAAGCCATTGCCCGCAAGGTCCAGGAAGGAAAGCTCAATCCGTCGGCGATCACCGAGAAAACCATCCAGCAGCATCTCTATGCGCCGGACATTCCGGACCCGGATTTCATGATCCGCACCAGCGGGGAGATGCGCATCAGCAATTTCCTGCTGTGGCAACTTTCCTACGCCGAGTTGTACGTCACCCCGGTATTGTGGCCGGATTTTCGCGAACAGGAATTCGCGCTCGCCTTGGAAAATTACCAGCAACGCCACCGCCGCTTCGGAGACATCAAGTAACATGTTGAAGCACCGGGTTCGCAGCGGCGTGTTGATGGGGGCGGCTTTGCTGGCCGCGTTGTATTTTCTTCCGCCAGTCGGCGCGTTGGTGCTGCTGGTGGTGTTCGTTGGGCTGGGGTTATGGGAATTTTTCGCCTTGCTGAAGGCCGGTGGCATACCGCATCTGCGGAATGTCGGCATCGTGGGCGGCATGGCGTTGATCGCGGCGACTTGGTCGGCCCACCAGCCGGGCGCGCCGGAGTTCGCCCGTTTCGAATTGGAACCGATTGTCCTGTTCCTGATCGCGGCGGCGATCTTTGTGCGGCAGATGTTCGAGCCGACGCTCGACCGGGCGCTGATCTCAATGTCGGCCACGCTGCTGGGCGTGATCTACGTCGCCTGGTTGTTCAACTTTCTCAACAAACTGCTGCTGGTGTTCGGCATCGAGGAAGGCCGCTGGTTGATCCTGTACCTGGTCCTGGTGGTGAAAAGCACGGACATCGGGGCGTTTTTCATCGGTTGCCGGCTGGGCGGCAAAAAATTCTTCCCGCGCATTTCCCCGGCCAAGACCTGGTCCGGCGTGGCGGGAGGCATGGCTTCCGGCGTGCTGGTAAGCCTGGCCGCCCTGTATTTCATGCAACCGGTGATGGCTCATCTCGACTTCGGTTGGCCGGATGCCCTGGTGTTGGGGCTGTTGCTGGCCGCGACCGGTATCGCCGGGGATCTGATCGAGTCCCTCATCAAGCGGGCCTCCGGGGTCAAGGATTCCGGCACCATCATCCAGGGCATGGGCGGCTTCCTCGACGTGGTGGACAGCCTGATCTTTTCCGCCCCGGTCCTTTACATCTACATGCGGCTATTCGTGGACAAAGTCGGTTGATCCCGTATATTCGCTGACGACCATGAAAAGGAATGCCGCATGCTGACCATGATCCTGTCCATTGTATTGGTGACCCTGTTGTTCGGGTTCACGATTTTCATCCATGAGCTGGGCCATTTCCTGGTTGCCCGCTGGTGCGGCATGACGGTGGACGCCTTCGCCATCGGCATGGGACCGGCGATCTGGAAGCGGCGCATCAACGGCGTCGAATACAAGCTCTGCGCGTTCCCGATCGGCGGTTATGTCGCGCTGCCGCAGATGGGGCCGAGCGAAGAAACCGGCAAGACCGCCGAAGAGGATGACCGCCACCTGCCCCCGGCCAAGCCGATCCCCAAGATCCTGGTCAGCCTCGCCGGCGTGACCTTCAACATGATCTTCGCCATTGTGCTGGCCTACGTGATTTTCTGGGAAAGCAAGGCCGTCGCCCCCGAGTATGAAAACAGCGCCGTCGGTTATGTCGCCACCAACTCGGCCGCGTATGCCGCCGGGGTGCGTGTCGGCGACGTGATCGCCGCCGTCAACGGCGAGACCGTCGCCACCTGGGAGCAATTCATGGTGGTCGCGGCCCTGCGCGAGCAGGTGACGCTTACCCTGCGCCGCGGCGAGCAAACGCTGGCCGTCGATCTGCCGACCGAGAAGGTCACCGGCGGTCGTTATGTGCCCGGCATGTTCTCGATGAACTACTGCGTCGTGCTCGACACCTTCGCCGATTCGCCGGCGCGCGCCGCCGGACTCGAGATCGGCGACCGCATCGTCGCGCTGGATGGCGTGGAGATCTTCAGCCGCGAGCACATGATCGACCTGATCAACGCCTCGCAAGGCCGGCCGGTGGCGCTGGAGGTGCGCCGCGGCGAGGAAATGCTCACCCTGACCGTGACCCCGACCTGGAACGAGGAACACCAGCGGGCCATGATCGGCATCGCCTTCCGAACCGACGAGGTGAAGAAGCCGTGGGACCAGATCAAATCCCACGCGACATTGATCTTCCGGATCCTCAAGGCGCTGGTCACGCCGTCCGAGTCCAAGGCCGCCGCCGAGGCGATTGGCGGGCCGGTGGCGATCATCGACATCTTTTTGAAATTCGCCGCCATGGGTCTCATGCAGGCCTTGTGGTTCACCTGCCTGCTCAACGTCAACCTCGCCGTCATGAACCTGCTGCCGCTGCCGGTGCTCGACGGAGGCCACATCATGTTCGCCTTGTGGGAACTGATCACGCGCCGCCCGGTGCCGCACAAGGTCGTGGCGTTTCTATGGAAAGTATCGGCGGTCCTGCTGCTGGGCGTGTTCGTATTGCTGACATTCCGCGACTTCTCCCGGATTTTCTCCGGCATGAAGAGCGACAAGGCCGAGCCGCCGGCGGTCGAAGCGCCGGCCGAGGCGCCGCCGCCCGCGACCGAACCGGCCGCGCCATAGCCTGATCAGGAGCGGGGCGATGCGTTCGATCCAAGTCCATGCATTAGCAACGGCTCGGCAGGAGTCTCACCCAACCGGAATGGTGGAGTTGACGGCACCTTCCCGGCGCGACGTTCCAACGACTGGAACGGCTGGCGCTCCGATTTTCCAATGATTGGAATATGTTTATGAAAAAAAGCAGCACCTCCTTTCCCTTCGTTCCCGACTGGGCTCAAGACGCGGTGTGGTATCAGATTTTTCCCGAGCGGTTCCGCAACGGATGCCCGCGCAGCAATCCGAAACTCGGCGATTTCACCAGCCATCCGGTCCCGGGCTGGAAGATCATGCCCTGGGGTTCCGATTGGTACGCGCAGCAGCCGTGGGAAAAGAAGCGCGGCGACTTTTTCGGTTCGGTGTATCTGCGCCGGTACGGCGGCGATTTGGTGGGCGTTTTGCAGAAGCTCGATTACCTGCAGGAACTCGGGGTCACCGCGATCTACTTGAATCCGGTGTTTCACGCCCCATCGTTGCACAAATACGACGGATCGTCGTTCCACCATGTCGATCCCTCGTTCGGGCCAGACCGCGAAGGCGATTTGAAACTGCTGGCCGAGGCGCGGGAAACCGAGGACCCGGCGACCTGGGTCTGGACGGCGGCGGACAAGCTTCTCTTGACCCTGATCAAGGACGTGCACCGCCGCGGCATGCGCATCATCCTCGACGGCGTGTTCAACCACACCGGCCGCGACTTCTTCGCGTTCAAGGACATGCTGGAGAACGGCCGGCGTTCGCGTTACAGCAAGTGGTACAAGTTGAAGCATTGGAACGCCGACGGCACATTCGAGTACGAGGGTTGGTTCGGCCATGCGGCCTTGCCGGAACTTGCCCGGACTGAAAACGATTTGTACGCGCCGGTGCGGAAATACATTTTCGACATCACGCGCCGGTGGATGGACCCGGACGGCGACGGCGATCCGTCGGACGGCATCGACGGCTGGCGGTTGGATGTGGCGTTTTGCGTGCCGCACGGGTTCTGGAAAAAGTGGCGCAAGCACGTCAAGCGCATCAATTCCGAGGCCTATCTCACCGCCGAGATCGTCACCCTCGCCCAGGATTACCTTAAAGGCGACGAGTTCGACGCGGTGATGAATTACATGTGGCTGTTTCCGACGGTGAGTTTCTTCAGCAACGCGAAGAAGGCGATGAGCGCCATGGCGTTCCGGAAGGCGCTCGATATGGTACGCAAGGCATATCCGCCGGAGGTCAGCTATGTGCAACAGAACCTGTTCGATTCGCACGATGTCGGGCGGGTTCTCTCGGTTCTGAACAATCCCGAGTTGTTGCCGATCGAAAACTTCGAACAGTATTTCCATCTCTCGCGGGTCAAGCACGGCGGGAAATTCCGCACGACGAAGCCGACGCCGGCGGCGGTGCGGGCCTTGCGGCAGGCGGTGATGTTCCAGATGACCTATCCGGGCGCGCCGATGATCTACTACGGGACGGAAGTTGGGATGTGGGGGGCGAACGATCCGTGCGACCGGCAGGCGATGTTGTGGGACGATGTGCGGTATGCCCCGGAGACGCACACCCCGGCCGGCAAAACACGGGCGCGTTCGCGGGCGCCGGACAAGGCGTTGTTCCGCTTTTATCAGAATGCCATCGCGATGCGGCAGTCGCACGAGGTGTTGCGGCGGGGCGACATCGTATGGCGGCGCCATGCCGACGCGCGGGTGCTGATGTACGACCGGTCGTGGAAGGGAGTCACGGTCCGGGTGGTGCTGAACGCCGGCGACCGGGCGGTCGTGGCACCGATGCCATTTGCGGGCGTCGATCTGTGGAGTGGTCAGACCGTCGCGCGCGGCGAGGTGAAGGTGCCGGCTCGCGGTTGGGTCGTGGTGCGCAAGGGTTGAGCGGGGAGGGTGGTAGCATGCAAACGACGTCAGCGGTGTGGATGGTGTACGCGACGGCGGCGAACCGGGCCGAAGCGGAGCGGTTGGCCGGGGCGTTGATCGAGGCGAAGGCCGCGGCGTGCGTGAATATCCTTGGTCCGATCACCTCGATCTACGAATGGAAGGGCCAGGTCGAACGCAGCGAGGAATACGCGCTGATCGCCAAAACCACCGAGGCGGGTTGGCCGGACGTGGAGCGTATCATGCGCGCCCATCATTCCTACGAATGTCCGTGCATGGTCGCTTGGCCGTTGGGGGCGGGGCACGCCCCCTTCCTCGATTGGGTGCGCGGCCAGGTGCGGGCGGGATAGGCCCGAAAGCCGGATGTGAGTAACCGCGGATTACACAGATGATGCGGATGGTAAAGAGATGATCATCTTCCTGCGTTTCGAAATCGGACACCCAGAACCTCGGGGAAGCGGAAAGATCGATGCGGGCAAAGGCATTGGACGAGGGTGGTGCGCGCGGTCCTTCGCGCGCATGACGCCGGACGTGTAGCAGCCGCGATGGTTCCGCGTGCGGAGGACCGCCCGCCCCACCCATACCGCCATCGTGCGGAGCGGACGCGCTTCCCCGGATTAGCCCGGGCCCGCGGGTTATTCGCGGTTGCGGACCATCAGCAGGTAGGCCAGGGTCAGGATGGCCGAGACCGCCGAGGCGACGTAGGTCAGGAATGCCGCGTTCAGCACGCTGCCGGCATGTTCCTGTTCCTGCGCGGTCACGATGCCGGCGCGCACCATCAAGCGTTTCGCGCGGGCGCTGGCATCCCACTCCACCGGCAAGGTCACAAGGGCAAACGCCACCACGCCGATGAACAACCAAATGCCGAGGTTAACGAGGAACGGCAATTGGGCGAACAACCCGATCATGAACACCGGCATGGCCAACTGGCTGCCAAAGCTGGTCAAGGGCACCAACGCCGAGCGCATGGTCAACGGCGCGTAGTCGTGGGCCTTCTGCAACGCATGGCCGGCTTCATGGCAGGCCACGCCGATCGCCGACAGGGACGGCGAATTGTACACGTCGGGCGACAGGCGCAAGGCATTAGCCCGCGGATCGTAGTGATCGGAAAGGAAACCCTGCGTCTGCTCGATTTTTACGTCGTAAATGCCTTCCGACGCCAGCATGCGGCGGGCGGCCTCGGCTCCGGTCAAGCCGGACGAGGCGGCATAGCGGGCATACTTGTGGAACGTGCTTTTCACCTTCATGGTGGCCAGCAACGCCAGGATCATGCCCGGCACGGCAAAGATGAAATATGTCGGATCCAGTATCATGGTGAACTCCTTACCTGTCTAACGTACTCGAGCCCATTGGACAGTCAAGGTCATCCGGCGTTCAATGGAAATGCGATGAAAGATTCGGGAATCGGGCGTCGGGATGCGAGATGCGGGATGCGAGATGCGGGATGCGGGATACGAGATACGGGATTAGCGGGTGGAGGAGAGGACGATGACGGCGCGGCCTTCGACGGTGAGGGTTCGTGATTTTTCCCGCCAGTTTGGGGCCGTGGCGGTGGTGTGGAGGTCGATGGTCCACGGGGTGCCGGGGGCGTCGGGCAGGTGGAAGTCGCACGGGTGTTCGTCGGCGTTAAAGATCAGGTATAGATCCGGGCAGTTCTCGGTAGCGCCGGTGAGTTGGTGGTCGCCGGCGATCCAGGCGGCGAGGCGCAGGCCTTGATTCCAGTCTGGTTCGTTTCCATCGGGACCGAACCAGCGGATGTCGGAACGGGCGGCGCCTTCGGTATGGCCGGTGAAGAACGTGGCGCGGCGCAGGCTGGGGAACTGTTTGCGCAGGGCGATCAATTGGCGGGTGAAGCGAAGCAGGTCCTGGTTCTTGTCGCAGAGGGTCCAGTCGATCCACGACAAATCGTTGTCCTGGCAATAAGCGTTGTTGTTGCCGTTCTGGGTGCGCGACATCTCGTCGCCGGCCAGCATCATCGGTACGCCTTGGGACAGGAAGAGGGTGGCGAGGAGGTTTTTCTGCTGCTTGATGCGGAGGGCCTCGATGCGGGCGTCGCCGGTGGGGCCCTCGTGGCCGAAGTTCATGCTGTGGTTGTGGTTCTCGCCGTCGCGGTTGTCCTCGTTGTTGAGGTGGTTGTGTTTGTGTTCGTAGGTCACGAGATCGCGCAACGTGAAGCCGTCGTGGCAGGTGACGAAGTTGATGCTTTTCAGCGGGGTCTGGCCGTCCTTCTGGTAGAGATCCGCGCTGCCGGCGAGCCGGGTGGCGAAAGCGCCGAGCATGCCGCGTTCGCCTTTCCAGAAGCGGCGCATGTCGTCGCGGTAGCGGCCGTTCCACTCCGACCAGTGCTGGCTGGGGAATTCGCCGACCTGGTAGGCCCCGGCCGCGTCCCACGCCTCGGCGATGATCTTGGTGTCGCGCAGGGCGGGGTCCTCGGCGATCATTTCCACGATGGGCGGGTTGGGCAGGATGTCGCCGTTCTTGTCGCGGGTGAGGATCGAGGCGAGATCGAACCGGAAGCCGTCGATGTGCATGTGCAGCACCCAGTAGCGCAGGCAGTTCATGATGAAGGAGCGCACGACGGGGTGGTTGCTGTTCAGCGTGTTGCCGCACCCGCTGTAATTCATGTAATGCCGCCCGGCCGGATCCATCATGTAGTAGATGAAATTGTCGATGCCGCGGAACGAATAGGTAGGACCGCCGTCCCCGCCTTCCGCCGTGTGGTTGAACACCACATCGAGGAACACCTCGATGCCGGCCTGGTGGAGGGCGATGACGAGGTCCTTGAATTCGGTCAGTTGCTGGCCGTGCACGCCGCGGTGGGCATAGCGTCCGTTCGGCGCGAAGAAGGCCAGCGTGCTGTAGCCCCAGTAGTTTTTGAGGTGCGAACGTTTGCCGTTTTCCAGGAAGTACTCCATTTCGTTGAATTCCTGGAGGGGAAGGAATTCGACGGCGGTGATGCCCATGTCGCGCAGGTAGGGGATCTTGGCCTTGAAACCGTCGTAGGTGCCGGGGGCATGGGAGCCGGCGCTGGGGTGGGCGGTGAAGCCGCGAAGGTGCGTTTCATAAATAATCGTTTCCGCTAGAGGCGTATTGAGGGTCACGTCGCGCGACCAGTCGAAGTCATCGCGCACGATGACGCCTTTGGGAAGGGCCGGGCCGTGTTGCGCGTGACGGCCGGGTTGCAGCCCGTGCTTGTCGCCCCAGCGCGGTTGACCGGACACCGCCAAGGCGTAGGGGTCGAGCAGCCACTGGTGCGGGTTGTAATAATTCCGGGCGCCGGCGGGGGCTTGGCCTTCCATGCGGTACAGGTAGAACTGTCCGGCGCGGGCATCGCGCACGTGGATGTGCCAGATGTCGCCGATGCGGTGATGATCGGGCGACAATTCGTATTCCTGCGACGGCGTGGCGGCGTCGGCATGATCGAAGAGCATCAGCCAGACGCGCCGGGCATGACGGCTGAACAGGGTGAACTGGACGCCGTTTTCCACGACATGCGCGCCATAGGGAACGGGCATGGGAATGCTGGGCAGTAGGTGGGTGGTGCGGGGATGGTGCATCATGGGTTGAATGGTGTGAGGAATGTTCAACGTGGTATATTCCTAGCGGCCATGCCGGGGGCCGGTGCCGATGCGCATGACGCGATCGAGCAGGCGGCCGAGCCGGGTGGTGGATTCGCTTTGGTGGCGGCGGCGGTGGCGGCGGCGGCGACGGCGCTCGGGCGAGGTCGCGGAATCCGGCGTCATGGGTGCTTCGAGCGGCAGCGGTTCCGTTTGATTGGCGATCACCAGGCCGGGGCTGGTATGGCGGGCGATCACCGGGCGCGCGGTGGCCGCGCTCAAGGCAAGTACGACCGCCTCGACCGACTTGATGAAGGTGACGCTGATTTCCTCCACATAGGTTTCCGCGTCCATGTTCACCGGCGCGTAATGGCGGATGCGTTTCTTCAGGACGGGAAGGGCATCCTGCAAGAGGGAGTGCCGCGTGCTTTCGAGGCACGGCGCGAGGTGTTCGTTCATGTCGTCGATGGCGGCATCGAGTCGCCAGTCGTGCAGGGTGCAGCAGCGATGGGCGGCGGCCTGCGCGGTGGCGTGGGTCAGCCAGACCAGCGACGTGGCCATGCCGAGATCTTCGCCGGCCCGGCCGAGGGCATAGTTGTTGGAGTTGATGCCGTTGAAAAGCCGCTGGCCGAACCGGATGAAATCGCCTTTGGTCATGACCTGCCACACGTCGCCGATCACGCGGATGTATTCGCGCAGCGAGGGATTCGGTATGAAGATGTCGGCGATTTCCGAGATCAGGGTGATCTGGTGGTAGGTGACGACCAGGGGCGATAGAATCGGAAAGGGCGGTTGATACAGATCCTGGATCACGGCCAGGGCCTTGGAGCGGGTGACTTGCGCGCTGAAGACGCCAAGGGTGGAGAAGGTCGGCCGCAGGATGCCGTTGCGGGCTTCGATGATGGCGCGTTCCAGATCGTCGCGCAGCGGATGGTGGTGAAACAAGCGTTCCTGGTCGTGGGCTTTTTGGCGGATTAGCGCTGTTTGTTCCTCGGTGAGCAAGCGGCTTTGGGTAAGTCGTTTGATGCAATGGATGAGGTGCTTGAGATGACGCGCGAGTTGGGCATGGCCGGGGTCCGAGCCGAGGCGCAAGCCGCGCGCGGTCAGGATGCGGTGATCGCGCCGGTACACATGCTGCCGCAAGGCGAGGAAGCCGGCTCCGGCGACCACGGCCAATACAAGTCCGCCCGCGATCCATGGCTGGCTTTGCTTGAAGATCAGGATGAGGTAGAGCAGTTCCAGTAGTAAAAACAACGTCACCAGCGACGCGGCGATCCACGCGATGCGAATGGTCCGGTTGGCCAGCCGGCTGATGATGCGGTATTGGTACATGAGGCTTCACCTTAATGAACAGCATGCTCCGGGAACAAGTGCATTCTGTTCGCACACGAAGTCGGAGTCAGGCGACGGATTGCGTCAGATGCAGGGTGCGAGCGCGCGCGAGGCCGGCGATGTCGAGGTGATACGCGAGGAAATCGCCGAGCAAGGTTTGAATGGTCGCGAGTTGGGCGGGCGAACAGCGGGCGGTGCGGGCGGTGTTCCAGCCGGAGGCGTTCTGCCAGAAGCGCAGCATCGCCAGCACATCGGCGCCGACCCGGTGGTCATCGGGACTGGCAGGGCAGGACGGGCAGGTCATGCCGCCGCGCCGGGATGAAAAGGCGGCGGGTTCGCCGACCGCAAACCGGCGGTCGCAAACGGCGCAAGCATCCAGCCGCGGCGCGAGGCCGAGTTGGTGAAGCAGGCGCAACTCGGCAAGGAAGAGCGTCGGGGCATTCCAGCCGCGGTCGTGGAACTCGTCAAGGGCCTGCTCCAGCAGGGCGAACAGTTCCGGAACCGATTCATGGCGCGGCACCACGCGTGCGACGAGGTCGGCCAGGTAGGCGCCGGCGAGGGCGGCTCGCCAGTCGGTGCGCAGGCGGGGCCGGGCATGCAAGGTCGCGATCTCGCGCGTGACGTACACGGCTTCGCGTTCGTGGGCGTAGAAGATCAATTCGCACGTGTACAAGCTGTCGAACTGGCCGAGCAGGGCGCTGCGCGGGCGCATGGCGCCTTTGGCGATGGTGACGAGGCGGCCGTGGTCCTCGGTTATCCATTGCACGATGCGCGACGTCTCCGAGTAGGGGCTGTGCCGGATCACGATGCCGCGGGTTTTCAGGAGGCGTGACACGTAGCGTGACTCCTGCGACTTAGCC
>ERZ761603.2136-NODE-2136-length-13945-cov-39.870410_pt1 | contig 13945 bp, 13 predicted proteins | sample MGYA00511879_ERZ761603 | MGnify/ENA primary metagenome ERZ761603 (study PRJEB28899, sample SAMN02850040) | bioreactor sludge metagenome | biome: EBPR Sludge; feature: EBPR Bioreactor; material: flocular biomat | place: Australia: Thorneside Wastwater Treatment... | reverse complement strand
TACGGCGCCCACCGAGATCTCCACTCTTTCCCTACACGACGCTCTTCCGATCTCCCCCACCACCGCCCCGATCGTGTCCATCGAGTGCGGCAACCGCCTCCAGCAGACCCTCCGCTTCGTCGACTCCGCCACGCCCACCCGCAAGGCCAAGCCCGCGGGCGTGCTGGGCGTGGAGATCTGGAACAAGGTCGGCACCACGCCGCCCTCGGGCGAGGCGGACCTGCGCTTCGTCGCCGTCGACACCAACGCGCCCTACGTCATGAACTTCCCCGCCGAGGACGGCGGCAAGACCAACTACGTCTGGATGCGCTGGGTCTCGCCCACCGGCGAGCGCGGGCCCTGGAGCGAGCAGGCCCAGGCGACCATCGCGGCGTAAAGGCTCCGCGGCGCGGCCTCATCCGCACGGCATCACCGATCGATACCACGCACGCCCTCGGTTCAGCCGGGGGCGTTCGTGTTGGTGCAGATCGTTCCCGCTACCATCGCGGGCATGGGCAAGAAGGTCGCAAAGAGAGCCGCGGGCGTGCGCGGATCGACGAGGGCGGGCCGAGCGTCACGCACGCATCGCTCCGCGTCGGGCGCGAGCGCCGCCGGGGCCACTCTCCTCTCCGGCGGTAGTCCGCAGATCGCCAAAGCCGACGGCGACGCGCCGGTGCAGGCGTACATCGCCGCCATGCCGGGATGGAAGAGCGGCCTTGGACGCCGGCTCGACGCGCTCATCACCGCCACGGTGCCCGGCGTTCGCAAGGCCGTCCGGTGGAACTCGCCGTTCTACGGCGTCGAGGGCCGGGGCTGGTTCCTCGCGTTTCATTGCCTGACCAAGTACGTCAAGGTCGCGTTCTTCAAGGGCGCGGCGCTCAGCCCGGGCCTCGTGGGCACGCCCAAGTCGGGCCAGGTGCGCTACCTCGACATCCACGAGGGCGAGCGAGGCGGCGAGTTCGACGAAGCCCGGTTCGTCGCGTGGGTCAAGGAAGCAAGCCGGATCGAAGGCTGGGACGGCTCGAGCCCGTCGTGAGCGACGGGCGGGTGACGCGGCAAGGACTCATCGGTTCCGTCGCGCCGGACTTGGCGTCCGAGGACGTCGGGGCATGGCGAGGCCGATGTTTGCCGCGTCGCCCCGGACAGCGGCACACCGCACGCCATGCACTCCGACGCCGCCGACCTCAGCAAGACCAACTCCGTCTGGATGCGCTGGGTCTCGCCCACCGGCGAGCGCGGGCCCTGGAGCGAGCAGGCCCAGGCGACCATCGCGGCGTAAGTGTCGCCGGGAGTCCGAATGTCTCCAATCGCCCCCGGGGTCACCGGGGGCGCTTTCTGTTGGTGCCGTGGCGAGGCCCGCAGCGGTGCGGAAGTCGTCGTCAAGACCGACGAACGCGGCCGCACCATCGACATCCACGCCCTGCGGCACACCTTCGGCACGCACCTCCCAAAGGCGGGCGCCCCGCCGCGGACGGCCCAGGCCGCCATGCGGCACAGCGACCCGAGCCTCACGGCCAACGTTTACACCGACCCGAAACTCCTCGACGTGGCCGGAGCGGTCGCGAGCCCGCCGGACCTGCCGAACCTGCCTCTCGCGGCGGCTGGTGAGTCCGCGGTGGCGCGGGCTGCCCCGCGGATCGGCGTCCTCAGCCCCGTCACACCTTGCACAACCACTTGCACACGCGCTTGCACAAGCGAGCGTCCACCCAGGTCATTCCCTGGCATCGTCCGGCCGTCGGCCCCGATCCGGCCGCCCCCGCCCGCTTCGCCGGAACTCGCGGAATCTGCGGGGCCCACTTGAAGGTGGGTCAACGAAAAGCCGCCGGTGTCATCGCTCTTGAAAGGGCACAACATCGGCGGCAGACAAAGCGGGCGACCGGGATCGAACCGGCGACATTCAGCTTGGGAACGCCCGGGCTGCCGATCGAAAGCCTCGTGAATCTGGCCGCTTTCGACGCACGCCGCGTTCGCTTGCACACGCGCTTGCACAAGCCCGCCCATGATCGGGATTCCCGCCCCCGCGCCCGCCCCGCGACGATCGCCCGTGGGCGTCCCGGCCCGGCGCTGGCCCCGACTCCCGGGCGTCGCCAACCGGCGGCACGTCGGGCCAACGAGGCGGGACGTGGGCCACGTCTACGCGTCTACGCATACAGAACCCGCGATCATGCCGCCGCTGGCGGGGATTCTGTAGACGTAGACGCCCCCACGGCCGCGTAGGTACTCCGCCCGGGGGGGACCGGTCTCGAAAGGCCCGCGGGAACAGCCGCGCGGGGAGACAGAGTTTGTTTCGCGCGGGGACGGGCGATTTCCGGCCGAATCCGCCCGTTTGCCCACATCGGGCCGAACTTGCCCACATGTCGCGGAATGACGGCGAAACCGCTGCGGTTTGCCTTGCCTCGTGGCGAATGTCATGGCTTCATGTGTCACACGCGGGCGGAATCCCCGCCCGCGACGGAGACCACGAACATGAACGCCACCACAAAGAACACGATCGAGATGGCCAGGACGCTTGCCCGCCGCGGGTTCGCGGTGCGGGGCATCGAGATCCAGACGCCCGACGGCCGCTGCTGGTGTGTCGACACGGTCGCCCCCGGGCGGGCCCGCCACGCCGACGGGCACTGGGGGCCGAAGGCCGGAGCACCGGGCGGCTTCCGCCTGTTCGAGATCGACCATGACCGCGACGACGCGCCGATCGAGCACGACCCGGTGGACTACGACACCTGGGACATGGGCGACCTGATCGACTACCTGAACGCGGTCGGGCAGCCGAAGCCCCGGCCGAGCACGACTCGCACAACCGGCCCGACGACCTGAAGCCCGCGTGCTGCGGGCTTCGCTGTTTACCAGAGTCCACAACCGCAAGGAGCACGACCATGACGAAGCGCACGACCAACCCCGAACCGACCGCCGCAGAGACCTACGCCGCGCGGCGCAATGACATCGCCCGCCTGATGGACGTGCTGCAGATGGAACTCGACAAACACGCCGACGCCGCGAAGGCCGACCCTCGCAACTGGGGCCGCACGGGCGACATCGGGAAGGTCCGCAGCGACCTGATCGACCTCGTCGGGTTCATGAGCGGGATGGACCGCGAGCAGGTCGAGGCCTTCCTGGCGGACGCCGAGTGACCCCACGCGGCGTCGCGGGAAACCGCGGCCGCCACGTTTCCCCCGCCGCGATGTGCGACGGGGTTCGCACCCGACACGAAGGAGTCCGACATGGCACGCAAAGGCACGCTCAAGAACATGGGCAAGGTCCAGCGCGAGATGAGCGACGCGCGGAAGATCCGCAAGGCGGCGAAGACCGCACCTCCCGTCAAGGAGACGACGGCCGCCCCCGCCAAGCGCATGAGCGCCCTCGACGCGGCGGCGCAGGTGCTCGCCGCGAGCGAGGTGCCGATGCGGGCCAAGGAGATGATCGCCGCGATGGAGTCCAATGGCCTGTGGCGCTCGCCCGGCGGCAAGACGCCCGAGGCCACGCTCTACGCCGCCATCATCCGCGAGATCGGCGCCAAGGGAACGGCCGCACGGTTCAAGAAGCACGAGCGCGGCGTCTTCGTCGCCGGGAAGGGAGCCTGAGCCATGACCGCGATGCCCGCCCCCAACCGCGAAGCGCAACTCGAAGCCGTGCTCCAGGCCGCGCTCTACCTGCTCGGCGCTCGCCAAGACCAGATGCTCACCATCGAAGAGTGGACGGACCTCGCGCGGGCCGTCGCCGCGTGCCAGGAGCGGAAGACCGCCGACTACCTGGCCGAGCACGACCTCGAGGCCATCGCCGAGCGCTACGCCCTGGAATGGGATGAAGCGACCGACGGCCCGCTTCCCCCCGCCCCGAATCTCGACGAGTGAGGCGCACAACACGCCTTGGCCCCAGCCGCGACGCCCGTCGCGGCTTTCTCTTCGGTCGGGCGGTGTCATCATCTGCCTGGATGCCTGTGGTCACACGGGTTGGCCATCAGGCCGGAGAGTGGGACCGAGCGGCAGATCAAACAACCCGCGGAAGTGCTGCAGCATTCGGACAATCCCCACGACTTCCGGCAGATCCGCGAGTTGCCGCGAGTACTTCAGCAATTCTCCCTTGCAGCCGCCGTTGAAGTCATAGTGATGCGCGATGCCGCGATGGATTGGCTTTATCTTCAACGCGCCTGGACACTCATCACAGAACCCATCCAACAGCTCTCGGTCCAAAAGGTCCTCAATCTCGCAATCCAGATCAGACCACTCACGGTTTAGGTCCTTCACCGCATCTCGATACCCGCTCGACCCCAGCTTCAGGCTTGGGTAAGCCCGCTTGAGAAGGAACACGTCGTGAAAGGGTCGAAAAGGGAAGTCGGGATCTGTGAGCTTGCCGAAACACCTGCGACCCGCATGGTCGTCATCAAACACCGGGAGCATCCGCACCCTAGCAGGCTTTGGAAGTGCCTGATCGCTCACGGCCATCCCGTGCAGCGTGATCAACTCCCGCACCACACCACCTACGCCGCCATCATCGAACAGGCCAGCCGCAACTACGCGAAACTGGTCGTCGACCAGATGCAAACCGTGACGCTTCGCGAACAATGAAGACGCGAGCTCGCAGTACGCAACATCGAGTGTGCCCTCGACGAGCAGATTTCGTCGACCGATGCTCCATCCCTTCTTCGCTGCATAGGCGGCAACAGCGCTTGTGTCTCGCGAGAGCGACTCATCGAACGGCCGATATGTGTCGCGGCGTGCCATCGTCTTCTCCTTAGACGTGTGGCACGGGTCTGGCATACGGACCACGCACATTGAATCCAACAACACACTTCAAGACGCGGCCGGGCGGCATCCGGTCGACGCCGAAGTCAAGGGGGTCAAATCCGATCACGGTGTTGCCCAGCTGAACCACCCGCATCGCGTGTCGTCGCCAGTTGCCTGGAGGCGGCACAACCTTGCCATCGCAAATGGCCCGCTCCGCTGACCCGGTCTTGAGGAACCACGCCAATCGTTTCGGCACGTCGATAATGGCCTCAGACTCTGCCAACTCGCGCCGAATGTCTCGAAACTCCTGCTCTGCCGTGGGATGCGAGCCCGTCTGGTGGAGCAAGATCGCCCTCTCAAGGCGCATCTGCAAGTGCATTGCTGGAGTGCCTTCGAGCGAGCGAAGGATCTGAAGCTGCCGGGCGAAGTCGTAAGGCCTTTGGATGGCGACTAAATCATATAGAAGCCGTGACAACACCCACTCTCGCTGCTTCGGTGGAACTGCATCAAGAACTTCTAGTGCCTGTGCAACGTCATCGCCTTGGGTATCGGCGATTGTCACAGTGCCCGAAGAATCGGCACGTCTGAGGAGTCGCCATGCCATCGACATTGCTGCCACAGATGGATTCGATGTACGCAACCTATCGAGATCATCATCGGACAGCTGCATGAGGCCGTCAAACGCCTGCTGTGTCAACTCATCGAGCCGCTGGCGACGCTCGGCCGCTGAATCCAACGAGCGGGCTGTGCTGATTCTCTGCAGAGCGGCACACAAACTCCGCGCAGCAGAACTGGGCTCGCGTTGAGCAGCGAGGACGTAGCCGCGAGCAGAAGTCTCGAGAACATGTGAATTTGTAGGATTCAATTGCTCTGCCTGCTGGAGGCACTCAATCTCGCGTTCCTCCAGCACCTTGATGCGCTCGTCGCTGCCGCCGGTTCTGCGAAGGTACGCGGCGAAGTCCTGGCACGCTCTCGCCAACGAATTGAGGATGTTCAGATCGCGCTCATCGTCGTCTCCCTTGTCGAGAGATAGGGCGTACTCCAGATCTCCAACCGCCTCTTCCAGCAGGCGCGCCCGCTCCACTTCAGACCTATCCGAAAACAGATCGTCGTCCACCGCCACGCGTCGGCGCGAAATGGCTACATGGTGGATGAACGCCCTCGAGGTGTCCCAGAGGACCTCCGGCATCCCAAACAGGGCGTTCAGCACATCACGCCAGTACCTCGCAAACTCCTGATGACCTGTTCGTTCTAGTTTGAAAATCGACTGTGCGAAGCGCAGCGCAAGTGGGCGGTAGCGCTCCTGCCCAAGCGACTCGTTTCTGGCGAACTCCGCCAGCAATTTGATCCGCAGTCGCACTGAAGTCGTGCCTGGCGACACCCCAAGCTGCGCAAGCAGATCTGGATCTTCAGTTGCACCATCGAGCAGATGCTGCGCAAGAGGGAGGTGGGCGATTCCCCAAACAGAAGATCGTTCAGTCCGCCGGCGCAGCAAGCCGAGAGCGGGCACCTCGATAAGCAGAGACGACAACTGCGCCGAGAGCGGATCCTCGTCCGGCTCAGGGACGGGGAGCAGTTGCTCGGGCAAATGTGTCCGTTCAAGGCTCAGAGCCGCGATCGTCAACAGCGTGCGCCGGGTAGCCGTGGACAGCGAGCGTCCGCGATACCTCGCGTCTAGGAATCGCTGATAAAGCCAGCGGCGAATCGACTCGCCAAGGCTCAGTTGGCGGCGCAGCCAAAACTCCAGTGCAACCCAGAACGAGGACGTAGTCTCCGCCACACCAAGGGTTCCGGCCTCTGGCGCGAGGCTGTTCTCGGCCCAGAACGATTGCCACTGGCTCAAACTCTGGTCTCGGCCGATGTGCCTCAGATAGCGATTGAGATGCTGACCAAGCGACTCGACCGCTTGCTGCGACAACTCATGCGTAAGCGGGCCCTCAAAGAGACGACTCACTGGAATTGACAGGTCTCCTCGATCAGTCGTCTCTCGAACCAGCATCACGACGACTCGGTGCGCAAAACGCTTCAGAACACGAACATATGAGGCGACGATCTCCTCTGAGTTGATCCAGTGCTCGCTGTCCAGGACGAGCAGCCAAGGGACTGGGCCGCCGCCTTCATCTGGCGCCGGCGTAACTTGCGGTTCCGCAGTCTCAGTCGGGCCATCAATCGACTCGCGGATGGCGTTGGAGACGGCGAACAAGAATGCGCTGGTGATGTCTGGAGAAGCAAGTTCTACGCCCGTTCGGGCGACAAGCGTCGGATATCCCGCGCGCGCGGCATGCAGCGCCAGCATTCGTGATGCCGTCGTCCCACCTGCGCCGGACTCGGTGTCTACAGAAACCACACTCACGGTTCCGGGCGCAGACGCCCGCACCTTCTCGAGCCTGTCGATCAACCGATTGAAAGAAGTACCGTTATCGCGAGGCCAGGGAAGCCCAGCGGCGTACGGTCGCCAGAACGCTTCTGATTCGTCGTCTGCTGTTCGTGAGAAGAACCCGTCTATCTCATCAGGACTGAGCGCATCTTCTGAAATGGGGCTCAAGTCCGAGTCCTTCAGCACCATGAAGGATGCGAGAGCTGGACTCTCAGTTGGAACCGCAGCGCTGCAGTCAACCACGACCGGTGGCGCTTCCGGCTGAAGCTTGACACGCAGTCTCAGCTGGTCTGAGGGCACGCGGCGATTGATGTGCTCGGACAGCTCCTGGGCCAGGGTTTGAAGCCGCTGCGTGCAGACGGTGATTGACACCGGCCCGGGACGTCGGTCTGCCCATGCTCGGAGCGCGCCAATTTGAGGCTCGGTTGGCGAGAATGCCACGACGTGCGGTCGAAGCTCTGCAATCGTCTCCGACAAGACGCTCTCTAGATCGTCCGAGGGCGATGGAACCAGCACGAGCGTTCGGACGGAGCGATTGGCGAGCTCCTCCAGCATGCCAAGCCGACGCAGAAGCCGCTTGTTTGCCCCACCTGCTTCGGGGCGTTCTGTCGGCGAATGCCCGTCCTCGCGCCCGTTCAAGAACAGCACCGGAATCGACTTCTCGGGGAACGACAGATCCGCCACCGGCCCCGCGATGGGAATCCTGTGTCCCCTGACGCCGCGGGATCGAGGCTCCTGGTCCCCGGTGACCACGCTTGCGACGGCAGCGGCGGTGTCCTCGATGAGAATCAGGTTCCACGGCAAGCCTGCCAGCTGCCCGAGCGCATGGCGAATGCCCTCATCGCGAACGTCTGCGGCGCGCAGACCGACCCACACCGCTGCATCGCGAGAAACAACCTGCTCGTCGAGCCCCGGTGCCAGCTGCCCAATCTGATAGAACCTCGGAATTTCCACGGCTACATCGTACCGGGGACCGAGACCTGAAGCGTTGGTGTGTGCACAGTCCGTTGGTCGGGATCGTTCACCCGCCGGAAGCGCTCGGCGGCGGTCGGTGGGATTCCATATCCTGTGGTCCGTGCACTTGATGCGGACGGATGAACCCCGCCCGCGCCCGTGCCTGCACCCCCTCGTCCGCCCGTCCCAACCGTCCTCGCCGCGTGAGAAACCATGCCGTCACTCGAGTTCAAGGGCAAGTCGTTCGTCTACACGCACCACCTGTCGGTCCCCTTTCGGGAACTGGTGGTGGACGCGAAGAAGTCGCTCCCGGCGAAGGGGCAGAAGCCGAGCCTCGACGACAACCTCATCATTCACGGCGACAACCTGCACGCGCTGAAGGCGCTGCTGCCCGTGTACGCGGGGAAGGTGGACTGCATCTTCATCGACCCGCCGTACAACACGGGCGAAGAGGGTTGGTGCTACAACGACAACGTCCGCAGCCCCCTCATGAAGGAGTGGCTCAAGAAGGAAGCAAACCCGGTTGATAAGGAGGATCTGGAGCGGCACGACAAGTGGCTGTGCATGATGTGGCCGCGGCTGCAACTGCTGCTCGAGCTTCTCTCAGATGACGGCGTCTTCTTCGTTTCCATCGACGACAATGAACAGCATCGACTCCGACTGTTGCTCGACGAGGTTTTCGGGGAAGAGCGGTTCGTCGCGTCTATCGCGTGGCAGAAGCGAACCTCTCCTGACCAAAGGAAGCGTCTCGGCCCCGCGTTTGACACCATCCATGTCTACAGCAAGCTGCCCGATCGCGCGCGACTTGCCAAGCTGGGCTTGCCAGAGACATTCGGAGATGGGTTTTCGAATCCAGACAACGACCCGGAAGGACCCTGGGCATCAACGGACATGACTGCTCAGAACCCAGATCCGACCAAGCGGAAGGATCAGCAGTACAGAATCCAGCTGCCAAGCGGCGAGTGGATTTCACCTCCACCGGGACGGTGTTGGGGCATGCTTGAGCCTGAGTACCTCCGCCTAAAGAAAGCAAACCGGATCTGGTTCGGCGTGAAGGGCAACGCCCGTCCACGCGTGAAGACCTACCTGAAAGAAGCGGACGGGCTGGCTTCGTGGACATGGTGGCCCAACAACCAGGTTGGTCATAACCAGGAGGCAAAGAAGGAGGTTCTGGAGATTCTCGGCCCGGACAATCCCTTTGACTACCCCAAGCCGACCCGCCTGCTTGGGCGAGTCCTTGAGCTCGCGACCGGACCGGACTCGATCGTGCTAGATTCCTTCGCCGGCAGCGGCACCACTGCGCACGCCGTGCTTGCGGCGAACAAGAAGGACGGCGGCAACCGCAAGTTCATCCTCGTCGAGACCGAGGACTATGCCGACACGCTCACCGCCGAGCGGGTACGCCGCGTCATCAAGGGTTACGCCTTCGAGGGCATCCAGCGCGAAGAACTCCACCGCGAGCCGATCACCTGGACCAAACTCAAGAAGGCCAAAGATCTGATCGAACAGGTCGAGGGCATCGAGATGATGGCCGGGAAGCGGTTCGACCGGATCAAGGCCACCGTCGACGATGGAGAACTGGTCGTCACCGGGGAGAAGGACGTCAAGCAGAAGACGGATGGGATCGGCGGCTCGTTCACCTTCGCCACGCTCGGGCCGGAGATGTCGATCGAGGCGTTGCTGACGGACGGCCTGCCCGCGTTCGACGCCCTCGCGAAGTACGTCTTCTACACCGCCACCGGCCTCACCCTGGCCGACGTGCCCAAGCAGACCGGCAAGACCTTCGGCTACATCGGCGAGACGGAGAGCCACCGCGTGCACCTGCTCTACCAGCCCGACAAGGCGTGGCTGCGAAGCAACGACGCCGCGCTGACCGAGCAGATGGTGGACGACATCGTCGCGACGAACAAGACGGGCAAGAAGACGCTGGTCTTCGCCGCGGCGAAGTTCATGGGCCAGCGCGACCTCACCAAGCGCGGCGTGGACTTCTGCCAGTTGCCGTACGCCATTCACCGCATCCTTGGGGACTGAATGAAACTCAAGGACTACCAGATCGATGTGCTCGACCGACTCAGCGGCTATCTCTCCGCGCTCGCGGCGAAGCGCAAGGAAGCGGAGGAATATGTCGAGTTCCAGCGGGGCAAGGGGCGAGATGCCAAGCTCGGCGACTATTGCCGCGAGACCTGGCAGGATCTGGCAGCTGCCGGCGCGCTGCCAAAAGTCCGGCTGCCTGATGGCACCGAGGCCGTCATGCCGTACGTCGGTCGGGAGGACGGCCGGAAGCGGGCGATTCCGAATGTCTGCCTGAAGATCCCCACGGGCGGCGGCAAGACGCTGCTCGGCACCATCGCCGTGGACCGGATCAACACCGAGGCGTTCAAGACGCAGACGGGGCTGGTGCTGTGGGTCGTGCCGTCGGATGCGATCTACTCGCAGACTTGGCGCACCCTGGCCAACCGCGAGCACCCATATCGGCAGATGCTCGAACGCGCCTCGGGCGGGCGCGTCAAGATGCTGGAGAAGAACGACGCGTTCACGAAGCAGGATGTGGACAACTACCTGTGCGTGATGCTCATCATGCTTCAGGCCGGGTCGGTGAAGACGGAGTCCAAGGCCGCCCGCATCATGTTCCGCAACACGGGCAGGTACCCATCATTCTTCCCGGATGTGGACGACGCGACGGGGAACGCGGCGCTCCTGCGTGAGCACCCGGATCTCGAGGTGAACGATCTGACCGAGGAGGGTTTCGCCATTGGCGGCGTCATGGCAAAGCAGAGCCTCGCGAACGTGCTGCGTCTGACCCGGCCGCTGGTGGTGATCGATGAGGGGCACAAGGCATACTCGGCCACAGCGCTGAACTTCATCGCCTCGCACAACCCGCGGTTCATCCTCGAGTTGTCGGCCACGCCGAACCCGAGGGAGCACATCAGCAACGTGCTGGTCAACGTCACCGGCACGGCCCTCAAAGACGAGGAGATGATCAAGCTCCCCATCAACCTCATCAATGAGGGACGGGCCGACTGGAAGCATGCCCTGGCCGCCGCGAAGGAAAAGCTAGACGAGCTCAACAAGGCCGCCCGGAAGGTCCAGAACAATCAGGACCGCTACATCCGACCGATCATGCTCATCCGTGTGGAACGCACGGGCGCGGACCAGCGGGACAAGCATGAGATCCACGCCGACGTCGTGCGCGAGCACCTCATCGAGAAGCTCGGCGTGGACAAGGACGAGATCCGGATCAAGTCGTCGTCGAACGACGAGCTCGCCGAAGTGGACAAGAACCCGGCGTATGAGGGCAAGGGCCTGCTCTCCGACAAGTGCCCGGTGCGCTACATCGTCACCAAGGATGCGCTCCGCGAGGGATGGGATTGCCCGTTCGCGTACGTTCTGGTGGTGTTGTCGAAGACCACGGCGGACACGGCGTTGACGCAGATGGTCGGCCGCGTGCTCCGCCAGCCCGGTGCGAAACTGACCGGCGTGGCGGCGCTGGACGAGTGCTATGTCTTCACCCACGACCAGAATGTGCAGGAAGCGGTCGCCAATGTGCGCCGGGCCCTGGAAGACGAGGGAATGGGCGACCTGGCGGCGGGCGTGCGTGCGGCGGGGAAGGGTGTGGTGGCGGGCTCGAAGCGTGTGACGCTCAAGCGGCGCGACGCGTTCAAGGGCGTGAAGGTCTTCTTACCGCGCGTGTTGTCGAAGCACTACAGGACCAAGGAATGGCGGGAGTTCGACTATGAGCGGGACCTGCTGCCGCGATTGCCTTGGGATGCCTTCGAGTTCAAGGGGCGGGACACCTTTTCCCCGGATTCTGCCGAGGGCATCCAGCGATCTCAGGCCCGCGTCGATGTCGGTGACGATGGTTCAGCCGCCGTGCAAGCAAGCCCCGTGACGACCATCGCCGCTGCGGACGGGCAGTTGGAGACTGCGGCGTTGGCGCGGCTCCTGCTCGATGTCGTGCCCAACCCTTGGCAGGGCGCGCGGATTGTCGATCAGGCGATTGATGCGCTACGCCGGCGCGGCATTTCCGAGGCACGCATCTTTGCCAACCGGTTGGCCTTGTTGGGCGAGATCAAGGAGGACCTGAAGAAGCAGGTCAACGACGCCGGAGAGGCTTTGTTTCGCCGGATGCTGTCGGCGGGCGAGCTGTCGTTCAGTCTGGTGTCGTCGAATGACCCGAATCTGAACTGGGAGCTCGCACAGACACTCGAGATCGATGTACTCGATGCCGATCAGGTGCTCACGCGGCAGAACGGCACGCCGATCGAGAAGAGCTACCTCGAGCCGATCTACCGCAAGCAGGTCAACGGTCTGGAAGAGAAGGTCGCGTGGTACTTGGATGGGGATGACGCCGTGAAGTGGTGGCACCGCATCGCGGTCCGTCAGGACTGGTCACTGCAGGGATGGCAGCGCGGCCGAGTGTACCCGGACTTCCTTGCGTGTCTCGATGGGGACGGCTCGGGCGTCGTCCGGTTCACGGTGCTTGAGACGAAGGGGCTCCACCTCGCCGGAAGCGCCGACACCGCGTACAAGGAAAAGCTGTTCAACCTGCTGACCCAGCACTCGCAGACCGCCGTCCCGGCGGGCGAGCTGATCCTTGAGCACGGGAAGCAGCACATCCGATTCGAACTGCTCCTCCAGAACGACTGGCAGCAGAAAGTCGCTGGCACGCTCGGCAAGCAGCCGTAAGTGGGCACCAACAACAGGATTTCACGCGACACTTTTCGAGGGTCGCGCAGATATAGGTAGCACCGAGGCTCTCACCGAATCACTTCGTGAAGTGGCGGCTTCCGGCGCGAGATGACCAGGAGAGACTCTGTGCGCCTCGAGGCGCTCGGTTGGCAGATTTTCGGGGCCGATGGCCTTTCGGCTGCATAGGGAACACACAGAGGGGCATGCGGTGATTCGCACCGACCCTACCACCCCAGCCGGAATCGGCGCGGGCGTGGCGGACAGGCAACCGCAGGACGGCGTATGTAGCCGGGGGACGCACCGTGTGTTTCGCGCCACAGCCCTGCCCGAATTTGCATAAAGGGATACTGGAAGACCTTCGCGGACAGGCCATGACAGGAATCTGCACGAAAATGACCCACATCTTCGGGAAACCGCCCGCGAACGGGTTAGATGCTATATGGCGGAATGCGTCTGCGGCACGAATCGCCCGGCTCCGCGCAACAGATCGCCACGAACGACAGAGGGGTACGGGGGCAGGCCATGACGCAGAACGACAAGAACACGATTTCGCGCGACACTTCTGCGGGGTCATGCACATATAGAGGGTCCCGGGGTCATTCGCGGCCCCAGAGAATCCTTCCGAGTCTTCGCCACGCCGCGTGGCTTTCGCGTAGATGGGTGAAGTAGAGCCTCACCCGCCTACGCGCACGATCGACCCAGCCCAATCCAGCCAACCTGCCGCGATCCAACACCAGCCCGCCCCGCCGCACGGTGCGCCGGGGTTCCCGTTGTCCTGCGCCTGCTGGCGGGTTGATCCCGTTTGCGGCGGCACTTTGGGTGCATTCATGGATGAACTTCAGGTTCGAAAGACCGACGTCGCGGTGATCAACGTCCGCGAGGTTGCGGAACTCCTCGGTGTCAATGCTCGCACGATTTGGCGAATGGTCCAGAGGGGTGAGCTCCCCGCCCCGATCCGGTTGGGTCATCGGGTCATCCGCTGGAGGCTCAGCGATCTCCGCGAGCACCTCGACCGCAAGGCCGGTGGCGGCGTTGCCTTGTCCCGGGCGACGTCGGGAGGGCGGGGGGCCCGTCGATGAGCGAGGGGACCGATGCGAACAACATGCCCCCGGGCACGGCCGCGCACGGCTGGCTCGCCATCGGCGGCGAGCGGATCGAGGGCGGCTGGCGCTACCCCGAGCGGAACGCCCAGGGCGAGCGCATCGGCACGCTGACGCGCTGGGAC
>ERZ761603.2134-NODE-2134-length-13959-cov-29.917002_pt1 | contig 13959 bp, 20 predicted proteins | sample MGYA00511879_ERZ761603 | MGnify/ENA primary metagenome ERZ761603 (study PRJEB28899, sample SAMN02850040) | bioreactor sludge metagenome | biome: EBPR Sludge; feature: EBPR Bioreactor; material: flocular biomat | place: Australia: Thorneside Wastwater Treatment... | reverse complement strand
GGCTCCTGCCCCCACCACAGCCCCCGCGCCAGCGCCAGCGCCTGCGACAGGGATGTTCGGCAAGCCGATGCGCGTGCCGCTGCACCGGTTTGACAACACAGGGGACGGCCTGATGAAGATCGGCAGTGTGCAGGTGGCGTTTGACCAGTTGATGCCGCTGGAGGGCGCGTTTGACGCGGTGGTGATTGATGAGGAGGGGCGGCTGGCCGTGCGCCGGGTGACCGCGCCGGGTTATCTCACCACCCGCCCGCGGCAGGTGAACACGCTGCCGGAGAAAAAGGGCGGCGGCATGGCGTCCAACCACCTCACCTTCATCGGGCGGGTGAGCAAGAACACGATCGGGGAGGTTACGGTATGAGTCTTGAGGCGAGCGTGTGGGCGGATGAGCAGCGGTTGCGCCCCTTGCCGAAGCTGCTGCTGCTGATGCTGGCGGACAGCACGGGGTGCGACGGCGTGGCCGTGACCTCCGACGACAGCCTGTTGCGGCGCACCGGCATGACGCCGGAGGAGCTTGAGGTGGCGCTGAAGGATCTGGAAGCCGGGGGGTATATCTCCCCGGCGCAGGACATCTTTGGCGCGGATGGCTGGCGGATGGAGGGTGTGACATGTCCCACAAGCTGACGAACGAGGCGTGGAAGCTGCGCGGGATAGGCCGGGCTGAGCGGGTTGTGTTCGTGCGCCTGTGTGACTATGTGCGACATGATGCGAAGAACAACACCGCGTGGCCGTCCGTGGCGTCGCTGGCGGGGGATTGTGGCTACTCCCTCCGCACCGTGCAGTATGCGCTGGCGCGCCTGCGTGAGCGCGGGCTGATCCGGGCTGTCTCGGATTTGAAATGCGGGCGTGGCCTGACCGTTATGTATGAGGTGATTCCGGAGGGACTCAAGGGTGAAATCCACGACAGAAAGGGTGCAATGACTGCACCCATTGAGGAAGGAAAAGGGTGCAGTTTTCGACACGAAAGGGTGCAATCCACGACACGAAAGGGTGCAGTTTTCGACAGCACATATAATGATGAACCGGAAAGAACCGGAATAGAACCGGAATACCATCCCTTAATCCCTTCCGCTGCGGTTGAGGCTGTTGTGCCAGAGCCTGTGCTGGAGCCTGTGCCAGAGCCTGTGCCGGACCCTGTGCTCGCGCCGGACACCGCGTCACCTCCCGAACCGGATTTGAAAACACAGCCAGCGCTGGCGGTGGTGGAGCAACCGCCCCAGCTGGAGGCCGAGTTCGAGGCGCTGTGGCGCGGGTGGGTGCCCGTGAGAGTTTCCAAGGGGTCGAAAAAGGACGCGCTGAAGGCGTTCAGGGTTGCACGAAAGGGGGCGAGTTATGAGGAGATTGTCAGCGGTTGCGCAAAATATCTTGACCACTGCCACGCCACGGGATGCTGGACCAGCCACGTTTTCCGCTGGCTGCAAAAAGAGCTATGGCGCGATGATTACCCTGCCCACGGCAGCGGTGGACGGAGCGGCGGACCACAACCGGTGCTCACGAGCTACGAGCGCGGCCTGCTGGCTGCAGGAGCCTATGCCCGGCGGCGGGAAGCCGAGGGCGCGTATGACGCCGACAAGTGGGGCAATTTTTGACCCGGATACCTGCCTCACGCGGTGGGGGCACACCGGCTGGGCGCTGGAGGTTGGCGAGGTGACTGGGGCGGCGCTGGAGCGACTGCGGGACTTGCTGGCGCCTGCCAGCGTGGCGGAGGTGACGGACCAGCTGACGCTGCTGGCGATGCATCGGCGCAAAGGGGGGCTGGCCGAGGCGGGGGTGCCGGTGTTTCTGGAGCAGGTTGCGCGGGATCTGGTGCGGGTGGTGGGGATTTCGTCCCTGGGGGCGGCGCTGCTGATGGACCACCTGCGGACGCACCCGGCGGACGTGTGGTTTCCGCACTGGGTCGAGATCGAGCCGGTGGCGCTGGCGATTGAGGCAGGGTTGCAGGGGTTGCGCGAGCCGCAGTCGGCTTTGCCTGAGACGTTGCCGGAGCCGTGGACACCCGCCCGGCCCGTGGTGCCAGCCCAGCCCACGGAGGCGGAGAGGCTGGCCTGCAACGCGCGATGGGATGAGATTGAGGCCAATCTGCTGGCGCTCGGGATGACGGGAGGACAGATCCCGCGCTGGACGAGCGCGCTGGACTGGACGCGCGAGCGGTTGGCTGAGCGGGCGGCTGCGCAACAGGTGGCGGAGGTGTCGGTTGCGTAGGCGGCGTGTGCCCCTGACGCCTGCCGCGCGGCTGGCAAAGGCGCTGCTGGGGCGTGGGGCGGACGCCCGTGTGATGCGCGAGGCGGACCTGCAGGCCCTGATCATCGGGCCGTATCTGGACTTGTGTGTGGCGGCGGGGGTGCTGGTGACGTGGTGGCATGTGCCGAACGGGGGGAGCCGGAACAAGGCCGAGGCGGCCCGGCTGAAGCGCATGGGGGTGCGGGCGGGGGTGCCAGACCTGACGCTGGTGTTTGCTGGCACGGAGACGCGCCCGCTGGTGGCGATGGTGGAGCTGAAGGTGGGGCGGAATAGACCTGAAGCGGCCCAGCGCACGATGCTGGAGGCCCTGTGCCGGGCGGGTGTGTGCGCCGACGTGGCGCGGTCGCTGGAGGAGCTGCGGGACATCCTGTGTGCGTGTCTGGTGCGGTGGTCGCGTCCGGACCTGCTCGCGCGTTTGCCGGGGGTGGTTTGATGGCTAAAAAAAAGCGCAAAGACGACACAGCCCCGCGCGGGCTGGAGGATTTCGGGACGGACGAGACGCGCGCGAAGGGATCTGCGGAGGTGTTTTATTCGGCGGAGGGGGGCGCTGTGGTGCGCCGGTGTCGGGTGCGGGTGCAGGTGGGGACCGATTATCTTTTTTTGACGGGGCGGATTACGCGCCGACAGCGCGACGCCGCCGAGCGGCTGCTGATAGACCGGACGCTGGCCGGGCTTGAAGCCCGCGTGACCGTGAACCTGCTGGCGACCGGTGGCGGGGTGTGTGAGTGGAGCGACCGGCGGGCGGATGCGTTGCGGCGGGTGCGCCTCGCGCTGGGGGCTGTGACGGCGCACGAGTGCGAGGTGATCCTGTGGGTGACGGACGGGCGCTGGAGCCTGACGGACATAGGCCTGCGGCGCGGGGCCGGGACGGTGCGGGCGGCGCGTGAACTGGGGCGGGTGCTGGTGCAGGGGGCGCTTGATTCGCTCGCGACCTGTTACGGGATGCCAGCAGATGTGTGATCTTTTTGGGCACTTGACAGCCTCGCCACCGGAAGGTATAAAATTGCCATTCTCGGAAAGTGTGTGTAGATGGCGAAGCGTCCACCCTCCTACAAAGCGGCGGACCGCTTTGCTGTGCGCCTGCCTGAACGGGGGGGTGATGGATACCCTCGTCTCTCGCCGCACCGACGGGGGTATGGGGCCAACTGGCAGAAGGTGCGGCGGCAGGTGCTGTATGAGTGCCCGGTGTGCCCGTGCGGGGCACCAGCCACGGAGGTGGACCACCGAACGCCGCTGGCGCGCGGGGGAACGCACGAAAGGCACAACCTGCAAGCCCTCTGCAAGGCCTGCCACAGCCACAAGACAGCGACGGAGGACGGCGGGTTCGGGCGCGCGTAGGGTGTCATGAGGCGCGGGCCGAAGGGGACGACGACGGAGCACAAGAAGGCCGCCGGGACACTGCGCCATGACCGGAAGGTGGTGTCGCTGTATGCCGCCCCTGCTGGGGGCGTGGCGGGTGGTGACAAGCCGCCAGAGGTGCCGCCACCGGCGCAACTGACGCCGGAGGCCGCGCGGGTGTGGGTGGCGAAGGTGGCGCGGTTTGTGAAGCGCGGGCAGGACATCAGCGGGGATCTGGATACCCTCGCGGAATACTGCGAGCTGCAAGCCTGGATTCAGCAGACGCGAAAACTAAATGCTGCGCTTGAAGCGGATGTGCGGCGGGCGATGGCCTCGGGCGATGAGGACACGCTGAAGCAGGCGCTGGCCAGCCACAAGATGTTTCATGTTCCGATTTCGATGGCGGCCTACAACACGTTAAGGCTCTTCGCGGCTGAGTTTCTGGAGACACCGTCCAGCCGGAAGGTGACTTTGGCCAAGGAAAGCGCAAAGGCCAAGAACCCGTTTCTGGCGGGGATTCATGGCGTCCGCACCTGACTATGCGGCGGTGGCGCTGGGCTATGCCGACGCCGTGTTGCGGGGCCGGATCGTGGCCTGCAAGCTGGTGAAGGCGGCGTGTTATCGGTTCAAGCGGGATCTGAGGGAGAAAAAGCGGTGGGTTTTTAGCCCGGCTGCGGTGGCCCATGTGTGTGGTTTTGTTGAGCTGCTGCCCCATGTGGAGGGGACGTGGGACAGCGCGCGGATCCGGCTGGAGCCGTGGCAGATCTTTTTGCTGGCGAATGTGTTCGGGTTCCGGCTGCCGGACGGGACGCGGCGGTTCCGGAATGTGTATATCGAGGTGGCGCGCAAGAACGCGAAGAGCACGCTCTCCAGCGTGATCGCGCTGTATTGTCTCGTGATGGAGGGCGAGCTTGGGCCAAAGGTGCTGACGGCAGCCACAACTGGCGATCAGGCGCGGCATGTTTTTGATCCGGCCAAGCTGATGGTCAGGCGCACGCCAGATCTGCGGGATGCAGCGGAGCTCACGGTCTACAAGGACGCGATCGTTTGCGACATGAATGGCGGATCCATCCGCCCGATCAATGCGGAGGCCGGGAAGCAGGACGGGAAGAACCCGCATCTGGTTGTGATTGACGAGCTTCACGCCCATAAGGACCGGGGCTTGTATGACGTGTTGGCGTCCGCGTTCGGGTCGCGGCGGAACCCGCTGATGTGGATGATTACGACGGCTGGTTATAATACGCAGGGGGTGTGTTACGAACAAAGGAAGATTTCTGAAGACGTTCTCTCCGGGACACTGGAGGCCAACGACTACTTTGCGCTGATCTATACGCTGGATGAGGGTGACGACCCGTTTGACGAGGCGGTGTGGATCAAGGCAAATCCGAATCTGGGTGTATCTGTGCTGCTGCCGCAGTTCAGAGGTTATGCGGCGATCGCGAAACATTCGGTTCCGTCGCAAGGTGAGTTCAAGACAAAGCGTCTCAACATCTGGTTGAATGCCGTTTCATCTTGGCTGGACGTGGCCAAGTGGGACCGGTGCGCGGATCCTGCGCTGCGACGCGAACAGTTTGCGGGGCGGGATTGCTGGATTGGGTGTGATCTCTCGGACAAGAACGACATCACGGCGGTTTGTCTTCAGTTTCTGGATGATGAGTGGCATCCGGTGCTGTTGTTTCGCTTCTACCTGCCTGCGGATGTGGTGGGCGAGCGCGCGCACACAACGGGCGCGCATTACCTGGACTGGGCGACCAGTGGCGATCTGACCCTGACGGAGGGGGACTGGATCAGCCGGGAAAAGATACTTGAGGATCTGCGGGCCGACATCGCGATGTTTAACGTGCGGTCCATCCTGTTTGATCAGTTTTCCGGCGCGCAGATGCTGGCCGAGGCGCTGAAGGATGAGGTGGAACACGTTGGGTTTTACGCGAAAACGGCCAAGAACTTCACGGCCCCGGCGACGGAGTTTGAATCGCGCATCCTGCGCGGGCGGCTGCGGCACGACGGCAACAAGGTGATGCGGTGGATGGTTGGCAACGCGGCGGTGGAGCGGCGCGTTGACAAGAGTTTGCTGCCGAAAAAGAGTAGCCGGGATTCGACCCGGAAGATTGACGGCGTGGACGCCGCGCTGCTGGCCAGCGCTGGCGCGATGACGGTGGCGGTGCCGACCAACGGCCCGGTGGCCGGGTTCTACATGTTCTGACGAGGTGTGCGCGTGGGGCTGTTCTCTTTCCTGTCGTCCGGTCGGAAGTCGGATGCGCAGAGCCTCAATACGCCTTTCGGTCGGGTGATCGGCCATGTGGTGATGGATGGCGGGTTCTCCGGACGGGGGCCAGCCGAGTTTCATTCTGCGGTTGTTTATGCCTGTTTGCGGGTGCTGGCGAACTCGGCCAGCATCCTGCCGATCAAGATTCTGGGGCGGGATGACCAGAGCACGGAGGACCAGACCAACCACCCGCTGTGGCGGGTTTTGAACATCAAGCCAAATGCGTTTCAGGTGCCCAGTGTGCTGAAGGCGCAGATCATGATGAACCTGATTCTGCGCGGAAACTTTTATGCGCTTAAAAACGAGGTGAACGGGGTGTTGCGGTCGCTGATTCCGCTGGCGCCGGAGAACATGCAGGTTGAACTTAATACGTTCATGGAGCCGGTTTATACCTGGACGAACCCGAAGGACGGCGCGGTGCGCACCTTCGGCGCGGAGAAGATCCTGCATGTGCAGGGGATGGTGTATGACGGCGCGGTGGGGATGAGCCTGCGGGATGTGGCGGCGCGGTTGATCAACCTTGATTTGTCCATCGCAGACCACGCCCGCGCGTTTTTTGACAATCAGGCCGTGCCAGGGCAGGTGGTGCTGAAATATCCAGGGCCGCTGAAACCGGAGGATTTTGAGGCGCGGAAGCGGCAGATTGAAGAGGCGTATTCTGGCCGAAACAAGTTTCGCATCATGCTGCTGTCCGGCGGGATGGATGTCACGACGCTGGCGGCGACAGCCAGCGACAGCCAGTTGACCGAGCAGCAGCAGAGCGTTGCTGCGCAGATCTGCGCTGTGATGGGGGTGCCGCCGCACCTGATCGGCCTGATGGACAAGATGACCTATAACAACATCGAGCATCAGGGCATCAATTTTGTGACCTACGGCCTGCTGCCGCATCTGCAGCGGATTGAAGAGGCTTTGAATGCGTCTGTTCTGGGGCCGGACAGCCAGTATTTATGCAAGTTCAACGAATCCGCGTTGCTGCGCGGTGACAGCTTCACGCGGGCGCAGATCCTGAATATCGAGGCGCAGAACGGCGTGGTGAGTCCGAATGAGTGGCGCCGATTTTTGGGTAAGGCCCCGTATGCGGGCGGAGACACCTTCATGCGGCAGTTGAACATGGGGGCGGCTCCGGCGGGGAAAGCGCCAGTTGGCACACCGGCGGCGGACGCCAGCCCGGATCAGGCGAAGGTTTAGGGGGAACGGCATGGAGATGAAGCATCTTGATCGCGCCTTTACGCTGAAGGCGGTGGAGGGTGATGAGGGCCTGATCGAGGGTTACGGGTCTGTGATTGGCAACGTGGACAGCTATGGCGATGTGGTGATACCGGGGGCCTTCGGTGAGACGATGGCCGCGCACAAGGCCAAGGGCACGATGCCGAAGATGCTGTGGCAGCATGACACCAGCCAGCCGATCGGCGTGTGGGAAGAGGTGGTGGAAGACGGGACAGGGCTGCGTGTTCGCGGGCGGCTGTTGCTGGATGTGCCCAAGGGCGCGGAGGCCTATGCGCTGCTCAAAGCGGGGGCGCTGGACGGCCTCTCGATCGGTTATCGGGTGAAGGACGGCGGGATGAACCCGGACACGCGCGTGTATGAGCTGCGGAGCGTGGACCTGCTGGAAGTGAGCCTTGTGACATTCCCGGCCAATGAGCAGGCGACGGTGACGCGCGTGAAGACGCGACCGGCGACTGTGCGCGATTTCGAGAAAATGCTGCGGGACCACGGGTTTTCGCGCAAGGAGGCGGCTGATATCAGCCGAAACGGATTCACGGCGGGGGCCGGGGCGCGGGACGCGTCCGCCACGTCTGATGTGGGGTCTGACACTCGGGATGAGGTGATGACCCTGTTGAAAACACTGGCCGCGCGCCTGCGCGGTGTCTAACCGAACGGAGAGAACATCATGGAAGACGAGATCAAGGGGACGCTGGCGGACCTGAACAAGGCCTTTGACCAGTTCAAGGAAGCGAACGACGCGAGCCAGAAGAAGGCCGACGTGGTGCTGACGGAGAAGGTTGATCGCATCAATGCGGAGATTGCCCGCATCGAGCAGCAGGCCAAGGCGCAGCATGTGGCCGCGCTCGAGCGGATGAACACGCTGGCCGACCTTTCGGGTGGCGGCACCGGCAAGGGTGAGACGGCGGAGCAGCGGGAGCACAAGGATGCCTTTCTGAACTTTGTGCGCAAAGGGACGGAGAGCGGGCTGCGGGATCTGGAACGGAAAGCGATGACTGTCGGGTCGGATCCGGCTGGCGGTTTTCTGGTGCCCGCGACCATGGACAGTCGCATTGTGGCGCGCCTCACGGCGATGTCTGACATGCGGCGGCTGGCGCTGGCGACGCAGATCTCGACGGATGCGCTGGAAGTGCTGGTTGACAACAACGACGTGGACGCGGCGTGGGTGGGCGAGACGCAGACCCGCTCCGAGACCTCCGGCAATACCTTCAAGAAGGTGCGGATTCAGGCCAACGAACTGGCGGCCAATCCGAAGGTGTCGCAGATGCTGATTGATGACAGCGTTGTGGACATCGAGGCGTTTTTGACGGGCAAGCTGGCGGTGTTGTTCGCGCGGAAAGAGGGTGCTGCCTTCATCTCCGGCGATGGTGTGGCCAAGCCGCGCGGCATTGTGACCTACACCACGGCGGCGACGGCAGACGCCTCCCGGACGTGGGGGGTGGTGCAGCATATCGGCACGGGCACGAGTGGTGGCTTTGGCACGGCCCCGAACGGCTCGGACAAGCTGCTGGATGCGGTGCACGCGCTGAAGGTGGAGTATCAGGCTAACGCCAAGTGGTTGATGAACCAGACAACGCTGGCCGAGGTCCGGAAGCTGAAGGACGCCGACGGGAACTACCTGTATGGCACGGCGGTTCTGGCCAACAGCTTCCTGCCGACTTGCATGGGCTTCGGGGTTGAGGTGATGGCGGATATGCCCGCGATCGCGGCGAGCTCGCTGTCGATCGCGTTCGGTGACTTCCGCGAGGCCTACCAGATTGTGGACCGCGTGGGCATCCGCATGCTGCGCGATCCGTATACCGACAAGCCGAACGTCCGCTTCTACACGACGAAGCGGGTGGGCGGTGATGTGGTGAACTTTGACGCCTTCAAGCTGGTGAAGTTTGTGTAGTTGAACCAAGGGCCGCGCCGGGGATTGTCTCCGGCGCGCTTTGAACACGAGATCAGGAGATCAGGACATGCGCGATCGCAAGAACAACACCAAGCTGGCCTTTGGCCTGCAGGCCACCCTTTCCGGGACGACACCGGCCAAGGGTAATATCGTGGACCTGACCGGGGCCGGGTCCGCCACGTTTCACCTGCAGACGGGAACGGTGACGGACGCGGGCACTGCCGCCGGGTTTGCGCTGGAGATTCAGGAAAGCGACACGACCGCTGATTCGGCCTTTACGGCGGTGGCTGATGCCGACCTGATTGGGCTGGAAGCGGACCTGACGGTGACGGACGACGCCTCTGACAACGTGCCCGTGGGTTCGATCGGCTACGGCGGTACCAAGCGCTATGTGCGCGCCGTGGTGACGGGGACGACCGGCACCAACGCGGTGGTGGCCGGGATGTGGACGCTGGGGCATCTCGCCCTTGCGCCCGCCTCTGGCGTCGCGGCCAATATCGCCGCAACGTGAGGATGGTGATGGGGTGGCGTTGCGGCGTCACCCCACTATTTTGTGAGGTGAAACATGAAGATCTGCATCAGAACGCCCTTTGAGGCGCAGGACGGGGCCTCCACGGGCGGGGTGCGCCGGTTTGTGGCGGGAGAGGTGTGTGACCTGCCGGAGCCATGGGCCTTATCGCTGATCTACAGCGGCGCGGCGGAACAGGTTGGGGATCTGGTGGCTGATGCCGACCTGCCTGAGGATGAACCTGAAGCGGCGGAGCAGGTGGGGGATCAGGTGGCTGACGCCGACATGCCGGAGGATGAACCGGTTGAAGATCTGCCGCCTCCTCCTGCAAAGCTGAAGAAGCGCAAGAAGGGCTGATCGTGACATCCTTGCTGTCCGTTGTGGCGCCGCCGGGGGCGGTGGCCCTGTCGCTGAGTGATGCGAAGGCGCACCTGCGCTTGAGCGGGACGGACGACGACGCGTATGTGACAGCGCTAATTGAGGCCGCGACGGGGTATTTTGAGGACCAGACGGCCCTTAAGCTGATCACCCAGACGCTGCTGCTGTCGCTGCCTGACTGGCCGTGTGACGTGGTGTTGCGGTTGCCCCGGATGCCGGTGCAGTCGGTATCCTCGGTCAAATATCTGGACGGATCCGGCACCCTGCAGACGCTGGCGGGGAGTGCGTATGTTGTGTCGATCGAGCCGCCGCAGGCGGTGGTGGTGCCTGCCTCCGGCACGGTGTGGCCGATGGTGCAGACGGGCCAGCCGCAGGGGGTGCGTGTTGAGTTTGTGGCGGGATTTGGGGCATCGGCGTCAAATGTGCCCGAGCTGGTGAAGCACGGCCTCAAGTTTCTGGTGGCGCACTGGTATGCCAATCGCGAACCCGCCCACGGGCAGGCCATGACGGAAGCGCCGATGGCGGTGCAGTCGATCATGCAGACGGTGCGGATGCCGGTGGGGGTGTGACATGAAGATCGGCGATATGCGCGAGCGGGTGACGCTGCAGCAGGAAGTGCTGACAGCGGATGGCGGGGGCGGCAATGCGCTGGCATGGACGGCGGGGAGCGTGGTGTGGGCGCGGGTGCGGCCCCTCTCCGGTCGGGAGCAGGCGGCGCGCGGCGGGCTGGAGGCGGCCCAACTTTTTGAGGTGACGATCCGGCGGCAGGCGGCGCTGGCCGTGACGACGGGCTGGCGCGCCCTGTGGGGTGGGGTGCCGCTGAACATCCGGACGGTGCGGAACATGGATGAGCGGAACGAGTATTTGACGCTGGAGTGCGAGCGGGGCGTGGGGGTGTAATGGCGGCTGTTAAGCGCGGCGGAGGCGGCTATGCCAGCGCGCAAAGCCGAATCCTGATGACGGACGGCGGGCTGTCGAAACTCCTGAAAACACTGCCCAAGGAAGGCAAGCGCGAGATCCGGAAGGCAGTGATCGCGTGGTCGAAGAACGTGCGCGACCGGGCGCGGGCGCTGGCCCCGGTGGCGCGTGTCCCTATTGATCGGGGCAAGCGTTTTCGCGGAAAGGCGTGGAAGGTGACGCAACCGGGGACGCTGCGGGACAGCATCCGGATCGGTGTGTTTGCTGGCGGGTTGGCGGCCAAGGCCGGTGTGTTCGGTGAGCGCAGAAAAGTGGCGTTTTATGCCCATTTTGTCGAATACGGCACAGCCCCGCACTACAACGTGGCCGGTGCCAAGCGGAAGCAGGTGATCCGGAATCTTGTTCGCAACGGGAAATCAAAGCACCCCGGCAGTCGCGCGCAACCGTTTTTAAGACCGGCGGCGCGGGCGGCGGGGCAGGCTGGGGCGGCGGAGGTGGTGGCGGCTATTCGCCGGGCGCTGGCGGTGGCTGTGTCGGGCGGAGCCGGACAGAACCTGTTGCCAATCGAGACGATGCTGGCGCGGCTGGAGCGGGATGCGGCGGTGGCGCGGCGGGAACTGGGTGGGGATCCGTTTGCGGGTGAGGCTGTGGAGGGTTGAGCGTGGCGCTTTTTGAAGTGCAGAAGGCGGTGTATGCCCGCCTGCTGGCGGATGCTGGCGTGAGCGCCCTTGTGGGGGCGCGGATTTATGACGAACTGCCGCCGGACGAACCGGCCTACCCGTATGTGCATCTGGGAGAGATGCTGACCTCGCGCTTTGACGTGAAGGAGGCCGCCGGGTGGGAGGTGGAGCTCACGATCCATGTGTGGTCGCGCTATCGAGGGAAGAAGGAAGCGCAGAATGTGCTGGATGCGGTGGAAGCGACGCTGAACCGGGCGGCGCTGGTGGTGACGGGGTATGCGGTGGTGAGCTGCGATGTGGTGCAGCTCCTGAATCTTGAGGATGCGGACGGGTTGACCCGTCACGGGGTGGCGCGGCTGCGCGTGGTGCTGCAGTCGGCCTGATTTTAACGGGGGAGATGAGACAATGGCGGCGATGTTGGGGCGCAGCTTTACGCTGAAGGTGGGGGTTGGCGGCACTGCCGTGGCGGCGATGCGGAGCACCAGCTTTACGGTGAACGGCGAGACGGTGGACGTGACCACCAAGGACAGCGCCGGGATGCGGGAGCTGCTGGCGACGGGGGGTGTGTCCAGCATGAGCATCAGCGCGAGCGGGATCCTGTCTGCCAATGCGCAGGCGACGGACTTTGTTGCGGCGGCGGTGGCGCGGACGCTGGCGACGTATGAAATTACCTTTGACAACGGCGACAAGATCTCGGGATCATTTCAGGTCACGAGTTTTCAGGCGAGCGGCGAATACAACGGCGAGCAGACGTATTCGATCTCGCTGGAATCCTCAGGCACGCTGACCGTGACCCCGGCGGCCTGATCATGAATCCGTATCGTGATGAGTTCGGGCTGACGCTGTGCGGCCAGACCTACCGGCTGCGGCCCACGTTTGAGGCGCTGGCGGAGATGGAGGGGACGACCGGCGTTGAGCTGCTGGCGCTGGCCCAGCGGCTGGCGGGCGGGACGGTGACGCTGGCCATTGCGGTGGCCATGATCGGCGCCGGGATCCGTGGGGCGGGTGGCAAGGTGCCGCCCGATCTGGGGGATCTGGTGCTTCGGGAGGGGATCCTGTCTGTTTTGCGGCAGATCTCCGGCTGGTTGGCCGGGGTGTTCGCGGGGGATACGGCGGACGCGGTGGCGGAGTATGAGACGGACCCAAAAAAAGCCTGACCGCCTTCCCGTGGCGGGAGGTGACCGCGTGCGGTATGGGGGCGCTTGGGTGGGATCCGCATGTGTTCTGGCGGGCGACGCCGCGCGATCTGTCGGCGGCTTTGCGCGGACGCGCCCCGCGCAAGACCGTGGCGGGTGGGTTGACGGGTGAGGATGTGCGCCACCTGAAGGAGATGCTGGAAAATGAGCGTCATTGACAAGATGGTTGTGCAGGTGGGTGCGGACATCCGCCCGCTTGTTCAGGGGCTGGCAGACTCGACCAAGGAGATCCAGCGCACCTCCAAGCATATCGAAACATCGCTGGACGGGATGAAGAAGGCGTTTGGCGCGTTGGTGACGGTGGAGGTGGGGCGGCGGTTGGCGCTATTTGGAAAAGAGGCTCTTGATTTTGCCGCCGACATCAAAGACGCGGCGGAGGCGGTGGGGATTACCACACAAAGTCTGCAGGAACTGCGCTACGCGGCGCTGGACGCGGGGCTGGATGCGGGGACGCTTGATGCGGCGCTGGTGAAGCTTGGCACGAACCTGGGCGACGCAGCGACGGGCACGGGATCCTTCGGTGCGACGCTGGAGCGGCTTGGCATCAGCCTGACGGATTCCGGCGGGAACCTGCTGGGGATGGATGCGATGCTGGTGAAGGTGGCGGAGGCCATCCGGACCGCTGGCACGGAGCAGGAGCGCCTCTCCATTGCGACGGACGCATTCGGGAAAGGATCTGCGGCGGGGATGGTGCGGATCCTGCGCGACGGTGCGGCAGGACTGGATGACGTCCGCACACGGGCGCAGGAACTTGGCGTTGTGATGTCGGATGATCTGATTGAGCGGGCGGACGAAGCGAGCAAGATGTTTGAGCGGCTCGGCCTGATCATCAGCGTAAATATGAAGGCATATATAGCTGATCTGATTGATACGATCGTGCATCTTGGCGAGGTGTGGAGGTGGACTCAAGAGCAGTTTGGGAAAGACACCTTTAACAATTCAGGCCTGACCAAGCTGATACAGGACCGGGACGCGCTGACGGAGGCATGGGCGAAAAGCCCGGAGAATGTGCAGTTGAAAGAGCAGATCGACCACCTTAACGAGGTGATCGCGCTGCACCGGAAGGCCTTCCAGCTTTCGGTTGATATGCAGGTGGCAGGTGCTGGCGGTGGTGAGGTGGCAGCACCTGAGGCTCCCGTAGCAGCGCCGCGCCGTGGAACTTCTGCCGCCGGGCGCGTGACGCGATCCGCGCCGCGTGTGGCGGAGGCGCAGGAGGATTTGCGGAAGGCGGGCGCGCAGGCGGCGGTGTTTAAGGACAAGATGAAGGAGGCCAAGGAGGCTACCCGCGAACTGGGCGATGCGCTGGCGGGGATGGGCGAGGA